>Ga0181607_10002594_pt1 | contig 15921 bp, 19 predicted proteins | sample 041ome_9_FD_132420 | JGI IMG/M metagenome (GOLD analysis project Ga0181607, IMG submission 132420) | Coastal salt marsh microbial communities from the Groves Creek Marsh, Skidaway Island, Georgia - 041413US metaG (megahit assembly) | ecosystem: Environmental > Aquatic > Marine > Intertidal zone...
GAAGGATGATGAATCTTCAAATCTAGGAGCAGAAGCTGAAAAATGGGCTTCCTATGGCTTTAGTAATTACGATTTCACCCTTCAAATCAGTTGTTTTTGTATAGTTGACTATACTCAACCTAAACGTATTCAGGTTAGAGACAACAAAGTAATTAGTGTAGCAGGTGTTCCGTTTGAAGAGCTAAATGACAGTTCTTTTCGTACAATAGACGGTTTTTTCCTTTATATAGAGGAGCAGCGAAAGTTGAATCCAGTGGTTGAGGAGATTCAATATGACGATGAATACGGATTTCCTTCGTACATTTATTTTGATATTAGCGAAAGGATTGCTGATGAAGAAATTGGATATACACTAACGGATTTTGTCCCTTATTAATTTTACAAATATGGATTTAGCAAAAAGAAAAAAAACCAAAGTAAACTGGTTACTGTTTTCAATTGGAGGAATGTTGCTTTTAGGCTTAGGCTTGTCTCTTTTGGGAGAGGCAATTATTTTTAAGTCCCAAAATGATTTTAATTGGTTTTATTGGGGAACAGGAGCACTTGCCACTTTTAATGCAGGCATTGGTCTTATTGGAGAGGCAATTGTGATGAAGGTGAAGCTCGAATCTTAAATCAAACTACTTTATTTAAATGAAGCGACAAACTCGTCTTCATCACTTCCTTTTTGAATTTGTTCAAAAGATTGATTGATGATGTCTTTCACCTCTTCGTGTGGAAAACCGAGTCCAATGATCAAACGATTCATAATTTTTTTCTCTGCCTCATCAGCTATTTGATCAGCAAAAACCATTCGGGCAAGATCGTAAAGTCTCTCTAAACGTCTTTGTTCAGTTGATGGAGGGTTGATGGGGTAGTTGTCTAAATTGGCTTTTATGGTCTCAACTTCCTGTTCTTCAATTTCTAAATTAATGGCCGTTCTGTTGATAAAGGCTTCTTCTTCTTTGGATATAACACCATCTGAAAGGGCTATTCTTAAAATAGAAGCAAAGTGATCTCTGTTTCGTTGTTTAAATCCAGATGAATACAAATTTGAAAAGGACATAGAATATAAATTTCACCAAATATAAAAAATGGAAACGTCAAAGAGTTTTATTTTTGATTGTAATTTTAACAAAAATTCATCTTCAATGAAACCCGTAAAAGTTTTAAAAAATCGATCTGATATTGGTGCCGGTACTAGAGGTTCAGATATGGGTATAGATGCGTTGGAAATTGCAGCTATAAATGCAGCTAGTGATTTTTTTAACCGTTATCCGTACAGCGATATAAAGACCCATAATGAAACGGTATATAACAAAGTCCAGAACAGTACAGCCAAACGGATAAGTTTTGTGGCTCAACAGTGCTTGCGATTGACAGAAGCAACTGCTGAAACATTAGAGCAGGGTTTTTTTCCATTGATACTCTCAGGAGATCATTCTTCTGCTTTGGGTTCATTAGCAGGGATCAAAAGAGCCCATCCTGAAAAGACACTAGCTGCAATTTGGATTGATGCCCATGCAGATTTACATTCCCCTTACAGTACACCTTCTGGTAATGTCCACGGAATGCCTTTGGCAGCGGCATTGGGAAATGACAATATGGAGTTCAAGCGAAATAAGGTCGAACAGCAAGCACTTGACGACTGGGAAACACTCAAGAATATGGGAGGAATAACACCTATAATAAAGCCTGAACACCTGACGTATTTCGGACTACGTGATTATGAAAATGAAGAAGCAGCCATCATGGAAAAATTGCAAATCAGAAACTATCCAGTCCATGAGCTTCGCCAGCGCAGTTTTAAAACTTGTATAGCTGAAACCTTGGAGCGTTTGGCTGAGGTGGATCTAATTTACGTTACTTTCGATGTCGATGCGCTAGATTGTGATTTGATTTCTCACGGTACGGGAACTCCTGTTTCCAAAGGATTTGATCCTCTTGAAGTAATTCAGCTTATACAAGGTATTCAAGCCAGTGGTAAGCTCTTGGCATTAGAGGTTTGTGAAATCAATCCATTACTTGATGAAAAAGGTAACCGGATGGCGGAAGCAGCTTTTGAGGTAATTCAGGCCGTTTTTTAATTTTTAATTGATCCCAAATCGAATTCCTAAAGACACATTATGCAATGACGAAATCTGATTCCATAGTTGAAGTCGTTAAAGTTGACTTCTTGAACAATTTCACCACTCTCAAAGGGACCTTTAAACCGTTGTTCGTTAAAAACATTTAATCCTGCCTTTACCTTTTTGATGAGTTCCGCTTCTGGGGGTATAAAGCTCGAATCTTCACAATAGTTGTAGGTTCTAATGGTAAGGCGCATCCTTTTGAGAAAAGGTTGCAGTGAGGGGCTATTTTTTAAAAAAATTATGGTTTTATTCCAGTTGTTTAAAGAGGGCTTTAAAATGATTTCGATAAATACTATTTTTGTTGTTGCGACACTTTTTTGCACTTTTTTGGACCTTCTCCAAACTTGCAAGTACTGTGGCCTTTACCCTTGGATTTAATTTATCGTCTTCTGAAAGCTCGAGTAGGTGGGAGGTAAAGTGTGCCTGAAGTGCCATAAGGGAGTCGTCTAACGACTTTTGGCGTTTAAATAAACTCTCATATAAATAAGAAAGCAGTTCATCAGGACTAAGTCCCTTTCCAACCAAGACCGTTTGATTGGAAAGCATGCGATTGAGTTGTGTGCTACTCAATATTCTATTTAATGCAGCCCGTTGAAGCCCTTGAGCAATTTTAAAAGCATTGTAATCCTCAATTTTGGAAAGTAAATCCTTTTCGAGGATCCAGTTTTGTGTAGCCCATAAGTTGCGGTCTAAAAATGCCAATGCCCTGTATTGTGCGTCAGCAGAAACATTTTGGTAAGGGATATTATCTTGTCCTTTGTTCATAAGGGTTTCATTAACCCCTCCAACTATTTTGATGACGTGATATACATACCTGCGATACACGCTGATCAGCTCTTTGTAGAGCTCCTGCAAATCTTCATAAGACTGCCCCTCGGCTGTAGTCCATGACTCAAGATTTTGGGCCACGACTTTTAGATTCTTTAAACCGTAGTTGCTCGCTTTGACAGGATCGTCCCCAATATTTTCTGTTTGAGTGTTTGGATCGTAACGGTTATAGCCAAACATATAAATGGGATTCATACTTTTATCATCTACCATTTGCTTTAAGGAAACTTTTTCAGTTTCCGAAGTTTCCATTGGAAAATATCGATAGCCCCATTCGATTGCATAATCGTCGTATGGTCCCAATTGGCGTACAAAGCGGATGTTTTTATCTCCAGGTTGGGCGATATAATTATAGCGCGCATAATCCATTATGGTGGTAGCAATTCCCATTTTTTGAGTAAAAGTTCCTGAGCGAAGCGAATCGACCGGGTAAGCTGAGCTGGCTTTCATATTGTGAGGTAAACCCAATGCATGTCCTATTTCATGGGAAATGACACGTCGCATCATTTCGCCTATTTCAGACTCAGCTGTATTAAGGGTTCTCGCTTTGGGGTTGGCAGCTCCAGTTTCAAGTAAATAACGGTTTCTATATGATCGTAGGTGGTTGTGGTACCAGATGATATCACTTTCAATAATTTCACCTGTCCGCGGATCCGATACGCTGGGACCAGTTGCATTACGCGTAGTTGAAGCCACATAACGTACAGTAGAGTAGCGGCTGTCTTCCGGGCTAAAGTCTGGATCTTCCTCTTTAGTTGGAGGGTCTTTAGCAATAATTGCATTTTTAAACCCCGCTTTTTCAAAAGCAGTATTCCAATCTTCAATACCTTTTTTAAAATAGGGCCTCCACTTTAATGGTGTAGCTGGGTCAAGGTAGTATACAATAGGTTTTATTGGCTCCACCAATTCCCCATTTTTATAAGCCTCCATATCGGAAGGAACCAAACGCCATCGACGAATTAAATGAACTTCATCTGACTTTAAGGCTTCTGAGCTGTAATTGTATTGTCTTAGGGTAAACCATCCTACACGAGGATCCTCATAGCGAGCCTGCATAGGTTCTGAGGGCAGTGCAATAATAGAATGATTGATTTGAAAACTAAGCGTACCTGCACGATTACCTCTTGGTGGACTGGATGCACTATAGGTCAAAGTATGTCTAATTTCAGTGTTTTCAGGAAAGCTATTTACTGTATCGATAAAACTGCGCTTGCGATCAGCACTCCCCAGACCGTATTCCTTTTTAAGACTCTTTCGTATAATGTTGAATCCAGGACCATCAGAGTTAAAATAGTCACTCACTTGTATCAGATAACGATCGGTCTCTTCATTTTCAATATCAAAGGCTCCTAGTATGGGAGGAAAGTTATTCTGCTCTACACTCAGACTGATTGGATCAGCTGATTCAGCCCTATTGACAAAAGAATGTTGGGTCAGTAAAATTCTATCTCCTCGCTTAGAAAAGCGAACCATTAACTGACTGGATTTGGATCCTGCATTGGTATAGGCATTAAAATTAGCTGGCAATTGGACATATCGAGTAACCATAAGCAAATCTTTACCCAATAAGCTGTCTTGAAGCTCCAGGTATAATTTGTCACCCTTGAGGTAGGTGGTTAAAAGCCCTTTATCTACTTCATACTCGGAAATAATTGAATCCAAGGGCTTTTTGTCTTGACTGAAAACTACTGTTGAAAAGGCGCAAAAGAGGACCAAAAGACTTAAAGAAACTGTTTTTAGCATACCGTTATTTTTTTTACAATATAGTTTTTCTAATTAACGTTTTCTAGACTTTTCGTAAAGTTTGATCCAATTTTCAGCTGACATTTTACTGCAAAGTTTACCAATTAAGGGATAGGGTATGTCAACAGTATCCTTAAAGCGGATACAACTCTTCCCCATATCCAGTTTACCAGCACCTGACATTTCATATTCAGCTATAAACCAATTTAAGAGTTTTTGATCTGCGTATAATCCCATATGGTAGAGTGAAATATAATTTTTTTGAGACGCCAAATTGATAAAGGGCAGGGGTAGTTCGGGATTGCAATGGTAGCCTTCTGGATAAATTTTATGCGGAACTACATAGCCAATCATTCCATAGCTTAGTGTTTCTTCAAAACCATTGGGCAAGTGCTCTAAAATAGTTTTATGCAATTTAGAGATCACCTTTTTACGTTCAGTAGGGAGCTGATTGATATAGGAGGCTAGGCTAGTGATTTTGGGAGTCATTGTAGGTTTTTGCGATTGCTATAAGGATTTGAGTAAACCACCATCTATGGGGATATTGGTTCCAGTGATATAGCTGGCTTGCTCAGATACGAGAAAGCAAATGGCATTGGCGTATTCTTCTGGTTTTCCGATGCGATTTATGGGAACAGCAGCTTCCATAGCAGCACGGACTTCTGATACTGGTATCCCCATTTTTTGTGCTTTTTGAGCGTTGAGTTGGGCGATACGTTCTGTATCAAAGTATCCAGTTAGCGTATTGTTGATCGTGATATTGTCTTTGGCAATATCTATAGCCAGACTTTTGGCCCAGCTTACTAATGCAGCCCTTAGGCTATTGGATAAAGCTAAATAATTTAAAGGCTCTTTAACTGAGATAGAGGCTACATTTACAATCCGCCCCCATTGTTGTTTTTGCATATGGGGTAGGGCAAGACCGGTTGTATGAACTGCACATTTAAAAAGTAAATCAAAGGCTGTTTGATAATCTCTTATTGTTTTGTCTAGGGCTCCTCCAGCAGCAGGTCCTTGGGTGTTGTTGATTAAAATATCTACGCTATGCTCTTTAAAATAACTTTCCATTTGTGCGGCAAAAGCTGGAAAATCGGAAAAGTCAACTACTAAATAATGATGTTGTTGACCGAGACTGCGGTCTAATTTTTCGACGATCTCTTTCAATACTTCTTGACTTCGAGCCATCAGGGTTAGGTTGGCACCCGAAGCGGCCAAACGCTCAGCTATGGCTCGTCCAATTCCCTTGCTACTTCCTCCTACTAAGGCATTTTTTCCTTTTAAACTGATTTCCATAATTTATCGGTATTCTTCACGTACAGGACTAAACACATCCATTAATTTACAAGCAGTCAATGCTTTTCCGGAATGGGGAATATTGGAGGGGATAGGTACTATTGCCCCATCTGTATATACTTGTGTTTGACCGTTGAGTGTAAATTCAAACTGACCTTCTACTACGTGCATCATTTGTTCGTGTGGATGGTGGTGTTCAGGCACTTCTGCTCCTTCTTCTACAGTCCAAAAGGCCCAAGTCAGTTGTTTTCCATGAACCATTTTACCGTGATAACCTGGCATGAATTCTTTACTTTCAAGCGCTGCTAGATTCATAAGTTTAGTTTCCTCTAAAATACAATAAATGAGTCAATGGACTCATTGCTGGATCAACCGATACTGACATTGAATAAATAACCCACTAGAGCAGTGAGTCCCATCGCTGCAGTACCCCAAAAAGTAATTCGTATGACAGCCTTTGTTATACTTGAACCTCCAGTTTTGGCAGAGATAGCACCTAATAAGATGAGCGAAATTGTGGTAATTCCATAGATATAATACTCCACAGTGTCCAAAGGGAAAAAGAGCGTTACTAAAAAAGGGAGTGCGCCACCGACAGTAAAGGCTGCAGCCGACGCCAAGGCAGCCTGAAGTGGGTTGGCCTGGCTGATTTCGTTAATCCCCAATTCATCACGAATATGGGCACCTAAAACATCGTGTTCTGTCAGTTCCTTAGCAACGGTTAGAGCAGTTTCTTTTTTTAATCCTCGATTTTCATAAATCGCTGCCAGACGTTTCAGTTCCAGTTCAGGCATTTCCTTCAATTCTTGTTTTTCACGTTCGATATCTGCCTGTTCTATATCCGTCTGGGAGCTTACGGAAACGAACTCCCCAGCGGCCATAGAAAGGGCTCCAGCTACCAAACCAGCTAAGGTTGCCAAGATCAAGGGTTTACGGGTATCACTGGCTGCAGCAACCCCAATAGCAATACTGGCAGTGGACAAGATACCGTCATTGGCAACAAGTACGGCTGCTCGTAACCAATTACTGCGGTGAATGTAGTGGTTGTCCAAATAGGTGTCTAAGTCTTCTTTTTTATTTGACATGGGAACGGGATTGTGTTTTTAAACAAGAATACGTTGTATTACTAATTTTTGATTTTACTGTAAATCATCTGTAAATTGACCTTGGTGTTTACCTCTCGAAAACTTTTCTTGATTAAAGTCGTCTGACTTGCCTTTAGGTATGCTTAGGTATTTCCATTTACTTCCCTTAATCAATCGTCCAATATACACTACTTGTCCAACATGATACGCATAATGAGTAAGCTGTCGATTGATTGCTTGGATGACTGAGTGTTCTTGGCTCCTTATATATATTTTGGTATTAAAATTATCTTCATTGATCGAATCTAATGACTTAAAAACACAATCCCAACCTTGCTCCCATCGATTCAGAACTTCCGCCTTAGTTTTTAGTTGATTTTTAAATTCTAAATCTCGTTTTCGCCATTGTTTTTCTCCATCTGAGCTTAAAAAATCAGTCCATATAGATTTCATATTACCGAAAAGGTGATTGACTATAACCGCTATGGAGTTCGATTCACTATCAAATTGCCAAAAGCAATCTTTTTCTTCCAATTGAGAAAATGTTTTTTCACCCAAAGTCTTGTAGTATTGAAAGTCCCTTTTAGCAGTTGTTAAATAATCTGTTATCATAAGAATATGGTATTGATATTAAGAGCTAGTGTTCATACAAAACAGGATTGATCGGTGAGTTTACCACACTCCCTATAGGCACACCCGGGCACCAAGTTTCCCAATCGTTTTGTTGGCCTTCATTTTCTGGGGCTTTGAGTGTAATGTCCTTATCCATATAGATTACGGTCATTACTTTCCGCATTTCTTGAGTTGTATTCGCACCTGCTCGGTGGAATATCCAACCTGAATGAAAGCTCACTTCACCCAAATCGAAGGCCTCGATGATGTGAGGGAAGTCATTGACCCTCAAGTTTTTTTCAATGACGTTTTCACTAGTATCACTAATGGAGAGTTCTCTTCCTGTCAATACCTGCTGACTGCCCGCACTAAATTCTAAAGGACCCATTTCTAGGGGTGTAGCTTGAAGGGGTATCCAGGCGGTTATGGTTTTAGAGGTTGCTAAAGGCCAATAGTATTGATCAGCATGCCATGGAGTTATACCACCCCCAGCTTCTTTAAACAAGGCTTGGTCGTGATATAAACGGACACCTTCAACTTCCATCAAATCTGCAGCCAATTGCGCCAAACGCTTACTGAAAATTAAAGTTTGAATTTGGGGATCTTCTCGCCAGAGATTGAATAACTGTAAAAATGCTTTTCCGTAGGTGTCTCTTTTTTCTAATGGGATAGACTGTTGATTCAATTCATCGACCTTGGTTGAAATTACTCGATTGTAATACGCAATGGTATCGCCATCCAATACCTCTTTAAGTTTGATAAAGGCATTCTTTTTATAAAAATCAATCTGGGATTGATTTAAAGAATATGGCTGATCTAAAATTGAATGGTGCATTACTTAAAATCATTAGATGTATTTTATAAATATAAAAAAAACCGTACAACTAGTTATACGGTTTAATAGGTGTATTTAAAGATGTCCTTTACAGGTGAATAACCTCGTCATAGGCGTCTGCTACGGCTTCCATCACCGCCTCACTCATGGTGGGGTGAGGGTGAACAGCTTTTAAGACTTCATGTCCAGTAGTTTCTAGTTTTCGACCTAAAACTGCCTCGGCTATCATATCGGTTACTCCGGCGCCTATCATGTGGCAGCCTAACCATTCGCCGTATTTGGCATCGAAAATAACTTTTACAAATCCTTCTGAGGTTCCGCCTGCTTGGGCTTTACCTGAGGCTGAAAAAGGGAATTTCCCAACCTTGATATCAAAGCCTTTTTCTTTTGCTTGGGCTTCGGTTAGCCCCACAGAAGCGATTTCAGGCGAACAGTAAGTACAGCCTGGTACGTTTCCATAGTCTAGAGGCTCAACATGCTGACCTGCAATTTTTTCTACACAGAGAATACCCTCTGCTGAAGCGACATGGGCTAAAGCTTGTCCTTGAGTTACGTCTCCAATAGCATAGTAACCCGGGAGGTTAGTTTGGTAAAAATCATTTACTAAAATTTTATCTCGATCAACAGCGATACCAACATCTTCCAACCCAATGTTTTCAATGTTGGTTTTAATACCAACTGCAGAAAGTACAATATCAGCGGAAAGCACTTCTTCTCCTTTGGAAGTCTTGACTGTGGCTTTTACCCCTTTCCCTTTGGTATCTACTGAAGTTACTTCAGCCCCTGTCATGATGTTGATACCACTCTTTTTAAAAGAGCGTTCCAGTTGTTTTGAAATTTCTTCATCTTCTACGGGGACAATACGGTCTAAATACTCCACTACGGTTACTTCTGTACCCATGGCGTTGTAGAAATATGCAAACTCGATACCAATGGCACCAGAGCCGACTACAATTAATTTTTTTGGTTGCTTTGGAAGCGTCATTGCTTTTCTGTATCCAATAACTTTTTTTCCATCTTGAGGTAGGCTGGGGAGTTCACGGGAACGAGCTCCAGTAGCAATAATGATATGCTGAGCTTGATACTCTTCGGTTTTCTTTCCTTGAGTTACAGCGACCTTTTTACCAGCGAGTATTTTACCGTGCCCTTCGATTACATCAATCTTGTTCTTTTTCATCAAAAATTGAACGCCTTTGCTCATGCCAGCAGCGACATTTCTACTTCTGTTGACCACTGCATCAAAGTCCTTATCGTATTCTTTTACTGTAAGACCGTAATCTTCAGCATGCTTTAAGTATTCAAAAACTTGTGCTGATTTTATAAGCGCTTTTGTCGGGATACAGCCCCAATTGAGGCAGACGCCCCCAAGGCTTTCTTTTTCAACGATGGCGGTTTTAAAACCCAATTGTGAAGCACGAATCGCAGTGACGTATCCTCCTGGTCCACTTCCTAAAACTATGATGTCATATGCAGTCATGAAAAGCTGTTTAAATTCTGTGCAAAGTTACAAAACTGAGGGCAATTTTTTAATATTTTATTTTTCCTTGGGCTGAAAATGTACACTGGCTGAATTTACACAGTAGCGTTCACCAGTTGGTGTTGGTCCATCTTGAAATACATGCCCTTGGTGTCCACCACAATTCGCACAAACAATCTCCGTTCGTACCATACCGTGGGTGGTATCCTTAATAAATTCAAGTGCACCTCCTAAAGCAGCATCATAGCTAGGCCAACCGCAACTGCTGTCAAATTTACTGGAGGAATCGTACAAAGGTGCTCCACATCCTTTACACACGTAGGTTCCTTCATCAAAATGATTGTTGTATTCACCAGTAAATGGGTATTCGGTTCCCTTTTCTCTTAAAATACGATAAGATTCAGCATCCAGACTTGCTTTCCACTCCTCTTCTGTTTTTTCTATAGGATAGGTCTTAGGGGTTTTCATCTGCGGGTATAAAGTTTAAAGCTGCCGAATTAATACAATGTCGCATACCCGTTGTTTCTCTTGGGCCATCGTTAAAAGCATGACCAAGGTGACCTCCACATTTGCTGCACTTCAGCTCGGTACGTGGATAGCCAATTTTATAATCGACATCATACTCCAAATTGGAATCGATCCCTCGATCAAAAGAAGGCCATCCGCTTTTGGAATCGTATTTGTACTTGGATTGATACAGAGGAGTTTGGCAGCCTGCACAGACATAGGTTCCGGCTTCTTTGTTATTGTTGAGAGGACCGCTAAAGGCGCGCTCAGTTCCTGCCTTGCGTAAAACATAATAGGCCATTTCTGGTAACTCAGCCTTCCATTGTGCATCTGTTTTTTGGACTGGATAAGTTTTATTTTCTTTTTGTTTTGTCTCTTGCGAATTTCCCTTGCAGCCAATCAAGAGTAGCAATAGGATCAAAGGGGTGTATATTTTCATTTCCAAATATTTATTCAAAGCTAACCAAAGTTTTGCAGCAGTTAAAATTTCAAACTTGCAGCTGCATTATTTAACATTTTTTATAGAACGATTTTGTATTTTTACCAGCAACCCCATTCTTATGAAAAATCTTAACATTCTTCTCTTAATCTTATTCCTCAGCAGTTGTAAAGTCAATCAGCTTACAGGTAAAAAAACATTTAATGCTTTTTCAAACAAGCAGTTATTCCCCATTGCTTTAAGTCAATACGAACAGTTTTTAGATGAACATAAAGTAGTTGAGAATACCAAAGAAAGCAGGCAAATTGTTTCGATCGGTGAGCGAATAGCAAGGGCAGCACAAAAGTACTATGAGTTTAAAGGAGCTCCAGACTATTTAAAGGATTACGTTTGGGAGTATAACTTGGTTCAAGATCCTCAAAGAAATGCTTGGTGTATGCCAGGAGGAAAGATCGTATTTTATACAGGCATACTTCCCGTAGCAGCAAATGAAGATGGCTTGGCTACCATTATGGGTCATGAAGTGGCTCATGCTCTTTTGGATCACGGGGGTCAAAGGATGACGATTAGTTTAGCCCAACAGAGTTTAAATATTATTGCTATAAAATCCACAGAAAATCAGCCAGAGAAAAAACGCAAGGCAATTTTGACTGCTTACGGATTAGGAAGTACAGTTGGAGCCGTTTTACCATTTAGTAGAAAGCATGAAAAAGAAGCCGATCAAATAGGCTTGGAGTTGATGGCAATTGCAGGTTTTAATCCTGAAGAAGCTCCCAAACTATGGGAACGAATGAAAGCAGCTTCAGGCGGAAAAGCCCTACCTGAAATTTTAAGTACTCATCCTTCCAACAAACGAAGAATCAATGATTTAACCAAATGGATACCCCTGGCTAAAGAACGAGCACAAGAAATCAATGGGAAATGAATCAAATTATCGTTTTGATTTTGCTACATTGAAGGACTAAATTGATTGAATGTTATCACCTAAAGTTCCTCTTGAAAAGGGTAGTAAAAAATTAATTAACGCTTGGGCATTTTACGATTGGGCAAACTCGGTGTATGCATTGGTGATTTCTTCGGCCATCTTTCCCATTTACTTTGGGGCTTTATTTGTTGAGGTCAATACCATCTCTTTTTTTGGTTACGACATTAAAAATACCGCCGTAATAAGTTTTGTAACAGCCTTTGCTTTTGTTATTGTGGCTTTTATTTCACCCTTACTTTCAGGTATAGCAGATTATATTGGCAACAAAAAGCGATTTATGAAAATCTTTGTTTATATGGGTTCCATTTCCTGTATAGGCTTGTATTTTTTTGAATTGGATACGATCTACATCGGTCTCTTCTTTTATTTTCTAGCAATGATTGGTATATGGGCTAGTTTGGTTTTCTACAACTCCTATCTACCAGATATCGCTTATCCTGAGCAACAAGATCGCGCTAGTGCTCGAGGGTTTTCTATGGGATATATCGGAAGCGTACTCTTATTGTTGGTCAATTTGGCTATGGTAATGCAGCCCGATTGGTTCGGTATTTCAGGGGCTCCTGAAGAAGCCTCCATGAAGGCCATGAGGTATTCTTTTGTTTCTGTGGGTATTTGGTGGTCTTTGTTTAGCCAGTATTCTTTTTACTATTTACCCAAGGGAAATCACGAAGTTAAAGTCACAAAGGATATTTTTTGGAATGGGTTTAAAGAACTCAAACTCGTTTGGAAGCAGTTGGATCACCATCTTGGATTAAAACGATTTTTACCCGCATTTTTTCTTTACAGTATGGCATTGCAGACGGTTTTATTGGTTGCAGCCTATTACGGTGAGGAAGAAATTGCATGGGCAAGTTCAAGTGAAAAGACAATTGGACTGATTGTCAGTATATTGCTAATTCAAATTGTAGCGATTTTTGGAGCCATACTTACTGCAAGAGCTTCAGAACGTTTCGGGAATATCCCTGTTTTGATTGCGATTAATGGAATCTGGGCGGTACTTTGCGTCGTAGCTTATTACACTAGAACCCCAATGCAATTTTATATAGTTGCTGGTTTTGTAGGAATGGTTATGGGAGGAATGCAATCCCTTTCTCGATCGACCTATTCTAAGCTCTTGCCCGAGACCCGAGACACAACTTCATTTTTTAGTTTTTACGATGTAACTGAAAAAATCGGTATTGTCATCGGAATGGTCTGTTTTGGACTGATTGACCATATCTCAGGGAGTATGCGCAACAGCATATTATTCTTTATTGTATTTTTTATTTTGGGAGGAATTATGCTATTGCGCATCCCTTTTAAGCGTTCTTAGTTGGCCACCCTAACATCTCCAGAACCGGTAGTTTTAATCTGTTGTATTTGAGGATTTCCGTAACAGACGATATCCCCAGAGCCAGTTATATTCGCACTGACTTTACTGCTACTGTGCATTTCAATATCTCCCGATCCTGTAATATTAGCTTGCGCTTCAACTGACTCAAATGTTGAGGCTTTAATGTCGCCTGAACCTGTCAATCGGAAAGATGCTGCAGTAGTTTTTCCTCTGAGCTCAATATCTCCTGATCCTGTGAGGACTCCGCCTAGATTCTTAGTTTCAATATTCAGTACGATTTCACCTGAACCCGAAAGGACGATATCAAATTCATCAGCGCTTAATTTGTGGTTCGCACGAATGCTTCCCGAACCGCTCAATACAACTTGATCAATATCTTCTACTGGAATACTAATTTTTACTTTTCCAGAGTTCCAACTGTCAAACCAAGATGATTTTTTTTGTTTGATGATGAGTTCTCCTTTTTTTACATAGGTCTCAATTCTATCCAAATCTTCGGAATCTCCACTGAGCGTAATGGATCCTTCCGATCCTTGTACTAAAGTAACATCGTAATGTCCAGCAACATTTACACCGTCAAATGCGTCTATATTGCGTGTCTGAGTTTGTGCAAAAAGAATGGTTGAGGCAAAAAGGAGTGCACTAAAAAGGGTTGTAGTTTTCATAAGATAAGTATTAAAGGGTTGATTAAAAGTTTGCATTTTTAAGTTTAACAGTACCGAACTCGGATTTGATAAGGATGCTGTTGCTACTATTCTCATTTTTCGAATAGCCTTTATAGGTTTTTTCTGTACTCTCTTCGCGTTGGATTAAATGTTGAAGAGGGAGAGAACTTTTAAGACTTGCAAATTCAAGATTGATTTTATAAGTAAAATCCCACTCAGAGTCAATTCCAAGAGTGACGCCTGTGTATTCAGAATCGACCATAATCATTTCAGCCGAAGGATTGATGTGATCGACACGAATGGAACCAAATTCTTGGTTGAGATCCAACTTTTTATAAAGCGTGCCCAATTGTAAAGTCAAAAAATCACCTCTTCCATTGAGATGGTTAATACGATCAATATTTAGTTTACCGTAATCGTTTTTAAACTCAAGGTGTTCAATCGTATTGAATTTTGAGTTGGTATAATCTGCTTGAAGCGAAATGGTTCCTGCTTCCATCACTTCAAATCCAGAATAATCTGCCCGGATTTCACCGCCTTTGATAAAATCAATAGTTGAATTTGTGGTATAGTCAAAGGAAAGGGAGTTGTTTTCGTGATGAAGGTCACCGATTAAAAGTTTGCCATAGTCACAATTAATTTTAGCGCTTCCGTCCAATTCATTCAAAAGGATGCTACCGTAATCATTTTCTAAGTCAACGGCACTGCTTCTCGGAAGCTTGACTGTATAATCAATTTCATAACGAAGTTTAGAACTGTTAAACCAAAAATAACCCCAACCTTCATCAATCTGAGTTCGAGCACTGACCAAATCAGAGGATAAATTAAAAACTACATCGATTTCATCGAGTTTTTCATCCACGCGTTTTTGATTAGAGCCTTTGACTGTGATGACAACATCTATAACCACTTTGTTCTCATCCCAACTACTAATATTGAGGTCTCCAAATTGGTTTTTGATTTCAACTAAAACATCTGGATTCACTATAATTTCTCTGTGAATTTCCTTGCTGTTACTTTGAGCAGCAAAGGATAAAAGGCTAGTCCCGAGGAAAAGGAGTCCGAGGAATTTAAATTTTAAGGTTTTCATAATTTGTTTCGTTTATTGTTTTGAGGGTAGTATTGATTTCTGTAAGCAGGTTGATTTGCGTATTGAGGTTTGCTATTAAAGCCTGTATAAGTTGAGGTTGACTAGGATGAGCCTCCCACTCTTGATACAATCGATAGTAATCGGCTTGAATGAGTTGGAGTTGATTTTTACTGCGTTCTAAAGCCTCTTGAGTTTCAGGAGAGTTGAGGTTTTCAAAGGCGTTCATTTGCTCGTCAATCATTTGCATTAAATAAAACTCTGCCTTTTGAAATTGTAGCACTTCGTTAGGCACATCTTGCTGAGCAAATTGAAAGGCCCCACCAAGACCGATACAAACCAAGGCGATTGCAGCCCATTGTATTATTCTTTTTCGGCCTGTCTTTTGTTTTTGCTTGTTTAATCGCAATAAAAATTCAGTAGCATGATCTGATTTAAGGGGAGGGGCTTGTTGCTTTTGCTCCCACAGCTGAAACTGTTTTTTAAGCTCTTGCTCCTTCATTGAGTATTTTTTTTAGTTGTGTTTTTGCTCTTGTAAGCGTCGTTCTATAATTGTTATAACTCCAATCAAGGAGTTCACTGAGTTCTTCATGGGTATATCCTTCCAGATAGTACAATTTTAAAATTAGACTGTATCTTTCGTTTAATTGTGCAAGTGCATGATCCAATTGTTCCGGTTTAAAAGAAGGAAAACTGCTGTTGTCTTCCTCTGGGTCTACACTCAATTCCTCTCTATTTTCAAGATAAATATCGCCTAGCATACGCTTATTGTAGTGGTAGTAGGCAATGCTTTTTCTGACAACAATTTTCCGAAGCCATCCTCCAAAATTTCCCTCGCCTTGAAATTGATCTAACTTTTCAAAAGCTTTGATCATTCCTTCTTGCATGGCGTCTTGAGCATCATCGCGATTTTTTAAGATA
>Ga0181607_10002595_pt1 | contig 15920 bp, 12 predicted proteins | sample 041ome_9_FD_132420 | JGI IMG/M metagenome (GOLD analysis project Ga0181607, IMG submission 132420) | Coastal salt marsh microbial communities from the Groves Creek Marsh, Skidaway Island, Georgia - 041413US metaG (megahit assembly) | ecosystem: Environmental > Aquatic > Marine > Intertidal zone...
CGGCTTCATTGTTGTGGTCGGCTCAAAACTTGGTGAATTTGACTCAACCTCGGGGGCAACAGATGTCAATGTTGAAGTGCACCCGGTTACCGCAAGCACCAAACATACGATCTCAAACCGACTGACCACGCTTCTAACGAACGCCCTGAAGTGCAATCTCAGAGAATGCAATCATGTCCCTTGCGAGGGTCCCGCTCGAGGGCCAGTAGTCCAAGACCTGCAATTGGATCGTTTGTGTCGTGACATCAACTTGAGTGGCTTGGATGTCGCGGCTGTCGACGTAGTCGACAATGATGGAAGAGTCGTCGAACGTCCACCTCACCTGCGCAACCCGATGGTTCTGAATGAAGCGATCAACCTCATTAAAGGGATCAACTTTGTCGTAACCCGGAAGCAGTGACACCGATGTCAACTTGACTGGAGCACCAAGATCAATCGTGATCGACCCTGCTAAGACCTCGTTGGTCGAGCATCGCCAAGCGGTGGAGCGAACCCCATCAACTAGGTTCGCAACCGAATAGCTCACCGGCGTAGCAAGATCTCCCTCTACACCATCATTACCTTGACATGTTGCGGTCATCATCGAAGGGGCAATCCGAATTTCTTCATTCTGTTCCATCAGGCTGCTCGTAGTCGTCACCACGCGCGTTGTCGTTGTAAGGGCCGCCTCATCTGAAGCTGACAATGTCGTCTCAACCGCTGGTTCTGTTGTTGCTGCCGGTTGCGTCGTCGTTTGTGGCACGACACTCGAATTGTCAGTCGGTGAGGGCTGAGTGGGCACATCCGAGCCTCTATTGAGAAACAAGAACAAGGCTGCCGCTGACATCACCAACAACGCCCCAATGAGGAACGGAACAACAGCGCTAGATCGCGTAGTTCGATCACCATTGCTCCGCGGATCGATTCCGGCCGAGTTACCACCGGTCGTGTCGGCTTGTGTCGACGAGGGCAACGGTCGAGTCTCACTCGTCCAGTTTGAACCGTCCCAGTACCGCTCTTCTTTCGAGCCAAGCGGGTCGTCGTACCATCCAGCTGGAATTCCGGTCATACGCGCACTTTAATCCTCTCTAAACATCGGATCTTAATTACACGGAAAGCGTTCGATCCAAAACAAATGTTGACCTGAGGACCGAAGCGAGTGCCTTCGAAACAGTGACATTGTCAACCCAATGGAGCGCCTTATCTGTGCTGATTTCTTTGAGGGTGTCGCGGTTGGCGCCGTCAACACCGAACACGAACAAATTCGGGTGGTATGGGTCAGCCATGAGCTCGTTAAATGATGTGCGCCAGTCTTCGTTAACCGGCGCGCCACCGGTGATGAAAAGTACGATTGGCCGCGATAGCAACACGTGCCCTTGGGCCTCTAGGTTTGAAATGTCAGTTCTGATTGTGTCAAGAAGACATCTAAAAGCGGCAGCGTATGAGGTTGAGCCTTGTGCTGCGACACCAGGAATTTCATCTGCGTTTGATGGCTGAATGAGTGGCTGAACCACACTAGCGGTGTCCGAAAAGACGATGATACCGACTCTCGCTATATCGTTTTTGATCGGATCGTTAATGAACTCAGCCCAGAGCTCGGGTATCGTGTCATTAATTATATCGATGCCGCCGTTGAACTGCATGGAGGCAGATTCCTCTAAAACAAAATACATCGGAAGAATTTGAAGAACGTGCGACTGTCGAGATTGCGATATTCGAATTCTTGGTCGGTCAATCATCGATTTCACATTACCGCAATACGAAGTACTGCTCTTCTTACCGAGAGATCTAAGAAACCCAACTTCCAGCCAAAATCACTAGAACCTTGATGAGAACGGCGAACTGGCAATGCCGTGCAAGCATCAAGGCTGATAGTCAATGATTGCATCATTTGAACGAGTAGCAACATTGTTATTATTCCGTTGTGGCAACTCACCTCGTTCCTGCGATTGTTGTCGATGGCAAGCCACTGTGCCACCTGCCGAATTCAAAATCATGCGAACTTGACCGACTCGAAATTGCAATCAGGCAGTTACTGGAAATTCTCGAACCACTCGGAGGCGTCCTCAAGGTGTACGTCGATGCCTCGCTCCCTCATTCGCTTTGCGCAAAGGATCGTAAGCGACTAGGCGACCTCATCGTCAACAACCAGATTTCAATGACCCCCGCCGGGGTTCCTGCGGACTCCTTCATTCTTGAGTGGGCAGACACTCATAATGCACTAGTTGTCTCAACAGACCTCTATCGAGAGTTCAAGGGCTCCTACCCGTGGCTTTCTCACCAAGGCCGAACCATCGGACCGTCCTTCGATGAGGTTGACAGAAGGTGGATGTTTTTTGAACGCGCGTCTGGCCGCGGGAAGGTTCCTCGATCGATATCAGAATTACTCGGCAGGAAGTTGCCGACTACGCCTCTAGCTCCCGACATCACTGCAAGCGAGCAATCCAGCTCGCAGGAACCTGTCCTCAATCAACATTCACCAATCTTCGAAAAGAATGCCAAACGAGCTGGAACAAGCAGTACTCCACGCCTTGATCGGCCACGTATAAAACTGCAGTTTCGCAATCGTGACGGTCAATAACGACCCATCCCCCACTCTCATCACTTTTATCGGTTTGCCCACAAAAGGTTTCGGAACGTGCATCTCCACCTATCGCTCCTAGTGCCGATTAACGTCATTTAAATGAAGCTGTTTCCGGGCGTAACGTTCTCTTGGCGACGGCTCATCGGAGTTGACCATCTGAAGCGCAATATTTCTCGCAAAACCGGAATCCCGCTCACCCGTAGTGGACGACAGCGAAAACTCGGGAAAATTCTGAAAATGAAGTAGGGGCGAACAGCAGGTCAGTCCTCGATTGCGCGAGGAAGACTGTTGCAGTCATCTGTGATGGTTGGAAATATCTCGATCTTGGATTGTCCACGCAGGAGAGAAGTGTCGTAGAAGATTCGAACCGTTGAACGGTCGAACTGCTCAGGAAGAAGCGTCTGAAGACGATTCGCAGCCCTCTCTGCTGTTTGGCGTCCCTCAGCTGGCGACACTCCGTAGGCCCCTCCATATGAAAGCACCATGCCCACTCGCAGATTCTTCAAATCAAAATGCGGATACCCCGGGTTGCCGTCTTTAACGGTGCGATTGTGTTCATCAATCAAGCGATTCTGATTCTCAATCTCTGCCACCAGCGCTTCCTCAACGCTTGAAGCAAAGGCGTCGTCCGTTCCAGCAGACGAAACCTCGATGCGAAATCGGTTGTCTTTATCCGCATCGTTATTCGCTAACGAATACAGAATCGTGCACTGCACGGGCGGAAGAGTGGTGCTCGTCGTGGACGTGGTGGTTTCTTCAGCGGCTTGCTCACTGAGCGGACCCTCCACCTCCCCTTCATCAGACGTTCCTCCATACACAAGCATCGCAATCGATCCCAGAAACACGACCGCAAGTGCGAGCAGAAGGTCGGTATACATCCATCCCGCCATACCAACGACGTCATCAGACGGGTCGGTCGAACCTCTCCGCCGCCGACCACGCATTATTTCAGTCCCCTAGAAAGATCGTTGAGACGCTCGTGGATCGCTTCAAGATCGTCGCGAAGCTGTTGTGTTCCGAAGTGGATCCCAGCACTCGCCTTGCGGAAATTCTCAATAACATCCTCTAGACCAGCAAGTGCATCAGTCATGAATTTCTGTAAGTCGCCGTCGAGACTGGACCCAAGAGCACTCACGGCAGTCGTCAACCCTTGAATTGAAGAGTTCACACCTGATGAAAACTGATCTGACAACTTCTCAACTTCTGTCGTCAATTCGGTTACTTTTGGCGTCAGCGACCCAACGCCTGATGAGGCAATTTCAAGTCGCTCTGCTGCAATATTCACGTCACGAGCCGCTTGACCCAAATCATTCAGGGCGAACGCCAACGCTTCTTCCAGCGACTCGCTGTCGACGCTCCGATCGGCTTGCAGGCCCTCGAGAATACTCACCGCAAGCTTCGTTCGACGTGCGTCGGCCGAGCGATTTGCGGTACGGAGTCTCTGGGCTGCGATCGCACCAATCACGCTTGACAGCAGGGTAAGCGCCACAACACCAGCAATGAGCGCTGCATCAAGGCCAGCGATCCTTGTCAAACGCCACTCTTCCCCTAGGGGATTACTGAACCCCGGAGTACCGACGCCGCCCGATTCCCAGAACTGCAAGAAGTTCGCCTGCGTCGGAGCCTCGCCCTCAAGCGCTTGTAACGCGGAGGTATAACGGCTGAATGCCTCAGCAGCCTTGCCAATTGCCATCCACGTGAGTAGCACCGGAACAAACACGAGAACGTTGCGCAATACGGCAAGCAAACGTGAGATTCGCGCCACAAGCCGACCCGATGTCACTTCGGGGTCGGGAAGAAAATCAAGCGGATTCGAGGTCGCGAAGGCGGTGAGGTTCGATCTGCTTCCGATCGCCGCCGTGAGACCAACAATGTATGGATCGTCTGTTTGATTATTCTCTGACGCCCATCGCTCAACTTCGTCTTTGACCCGGAGGTGGCGAACACTGAGATCGTCCAATGGCGGAGACACCGGTGGCATGGCGATGCCTGTCGAAGGCGGTGGTGCACTTCCGAGCAAATCGGACGAATCATCACCCCCATCGGGCGGATCGTCATTAATAGTCATCGGAGGCGGCGCGTTCTGCAGGAGATCATCTACGGCATTCTCGACATTCGGATCATTGCTATCTGACACTTGTGTTTCCTTTTAGATTTGTGACTTGTCCAGCAGAGTGGAATTACTTGGCACGATGATGGTTGGTAGAGAGATATCGATCGGTTCTTGTGACCAGCTCGTACGTGTGACACGAACTATGACAGTCCACCTTCCTGATGAATCAATCGGCAGAATTGACTCTCTACGTGTCGGCGGCAGGTACGTTCTCACTTGACCGGCAGGATCAGCGATCTCAATTGAATCGACAGAGTAAGAACCCAACTCGTCAAGTTCACTCACGAGCAAAACAGCGGATTCAGAAATCTCGACTCGAAGCGCCTGCTTGCTAATTGTTCCAGAGATAAGTGCATCGGTCGTGTACTCGATGTCGGCTGCCGTCCTAAGAACCGCTAATTGGCCGGTACCGAGATCTCCGCTAATCGAAACACGAACTGGTCGACCTCGAGGCGCTGGAATCTCCAATTCTCCAGGCTCAAGCACCTCAAATTGAGTCAGCTGACCCTGCGTTGTTAGGAAAACTCGGGTAGCGGGCTCAACACCATTCACATTTATTCCTGGGTTCCAGGAAAGATCCAGTCGCGTGCCTCCCGCAGAAAGCACGAGAGTGCTGGGTGCTACCGGGCTGACCAACGGTGGATCTGGGGGAAGTGGTAACGGAGGCTGGCGCAGAAATTGCCAGCCAAGTAGGGACGACCCCACGACGAGGATCGCCACTGCGGCGGAGGCAAGAACCTTTCTGCGAAAGCGCCGTTGACTTTCAGCTAATTCTTTCTCCCGTTCTAAACGTTCTATCAATTGGCGCTGCCGCTCAATTTCTGGATCGACAATGACACTCGATACTGCAGAAAATCCGTCAGAAGAGGGTTTAGCGACAGGACGTTGATCTGGTTGGACAATAAATGATTGCTCGACCAAGCATTGATCTGGACACCAGAACTCAAGCCCAGCGGGAGATTTTGATCCTGCAGAGACGGTGACATGGATTGTCCCCCCAGAAGGCATGACGACTTCTCTCACCGCCTCCGCCATCAGATCGCCACGAAACAGCGTGACCTCTGAAACCCCACGAGGATGCCTAATTTGAAGTGACATAAGGTTGATAAACGGTTCAACCGGCCACCAGATCCTCACTACAGCCTTTCCTGGAGACCCAGTGATCTGTAGTTGTGGAGGCTCACTCTCAACCATTGCGCGATGCACAGCAGTCTTCACCCATTTATGGCTCTCGATTTTCCCAAGCCCCTCTGACACGAGATGTGAAGCAATTTCCTCGAACAGAGCGTCGTACACCAGAGCCTTCAAGTCCGCCTCTGTCGCCGGAGGATTCGGCAAACTCGGCAGAGGGGCAATATCAGCCACAAAACCACTCCGCTGAAGATTTGGCCTAGAACGTAATGCCTGCCGGCGTCGGGCTCCTGCGAGTCCAGCAACTGCCGTCTCCCAAAAGAACTGTGCCTCTGCTTCTCGTAAACATCTGTGATCGGATGCGTTCTCGGCGTGAAGACCCTCACGCATCACCCAACGAGCGAATCCTGAATTAACAGCAGAATCAAACGCCTGACGTGCTCTTGCCGAAGATCGACGACCCCGCAGACCCTCTAGGAGGTCCCCTAGAAGTGACTCGTCACCCGATGCCGCAAGGCCGACCATCGCCGTTGAGATTGTTGGACCAACGAGACTTTCCAGTGCAGCACGATCCTCATCGGACCCAGATGCATCAGGGCTTTCCAGGAACAACCGAATGCCGAACAAGGCGATTTTCGCTCGGTCGACCTCGAGAGGGTCGAGATGCTGCGGAACCTCCCAGCCTGGCGTATTGACAACACCGGAGGAGACCCGTTCACTGACGGTCAGGATTGAGTCGGCATCGTAAAAAAATACCCCGGGCAGATCTTCCGCCCTGATTGCAATGTTCTTGCTCGAAATATCACTGAAGCACAACCCGGCGCGATGCAGCACGGAGACCGAGTTGCAGAGGTCAATAAAGATTTCAATTCGATCGTGCAAGCCGACATCGGGCTTTGGTGTCCGGATTGCTCTCCCGCCCCAATACCGATCATCCATCAAAAACTGCGCTTGAAAATCAGTCTCTTTTGAACTCACAATGGTTGTCAATTCAAAACGGGTCGATCGTGGAGCTCTCGGCATAGTGAATCCGGTGATTGACCCTGAAGAGCCAAACGCCTCTATCGGCCACGCGAATCGACTTCTCATCGTGACAAGGTCACTCGGACATGCCCATTTTTGAACCTCAACAAGTCGTAAAATGGCAGCTGCTTCATCTCCCGTTAAGGCGGAATTCAGAACTTTGATGCACATCTGGGGATCCCTCGGATCAGGAAAAATCTTCCCAAATCCACCCTCTCCAATCGAGGTCGCAGGATCTAATACCGGCAACGCTTCGACAGAGCTCATAGGGAACAGACTTTCATGGTGCTTTTCTCGCGATACAAATTCGTTGACGCTGATTTCTGAATCAATGTGATGGTATCAACTCGTCGTTCGCGCCTCACTAGTTGTGGGCTATCTTGTCCATCAGATCACCGAATGTTAAATTCAAACTCGGCAGCTTTGGAACCAATAGCTGGAATTTCAGGGCACCACGAAAGCACGTCTATTCGACTACCTCAGTATCGCCACCGAGTGGGGCTTTCAAATTTGCTATAAAAGAGCCGTGAAGATTCACCGTTCTTGGAGGCCCTATGCGCCACCAGTCGCATTCGAAACCAATGCAAGAGTGGTGGCGAGTTCACTCAAATGCCCGCTGTTCAAATTAGCGGATGACTACAAGTATTGGGGTTGGCGAGCAAACTTCAACTTTGTCACCTTCACATCGGATCAATCGGTCCAACAAGAGTGTTTAACCATCAGCGAACAATTGTTAGACCGATTTATTTCGGCATTTCCGCATGATCCGCCTCTTACAGTGAGCGACATCTATGAGTTACTTGGGTATGAAGATTCTGCTGACCAAGATGAACGAGATGAACCGAGAACAGGGCCAGAACCTGCGCAAATGACAGCCGATTTTCATCTTTGGTCGTCAATTATCGCCCTCCAGGTCAGCCCAGGAGTGATCATCTCCCGACCAACATTTATCGGGCCGACAGACGATGAGATCAAACAATCCGGCTATCACATATTCCGCGAACGAGATAAGCAGGACCGATCAGCGATCGTCGCGTGGGCGGAACGCAACTTGCGCAATGCTGCTCAGCTTCTCGAAGAGCGAATCAAGCAGTCCCACGCCAACTGCCTCAAGGTGCACTCCTCTGAATTTCGTCTTGTTATTGATGGAGTACTCACTTCGAGTGGCGTTCCAGCGTTTGTACTCGACTGTTCAGGCTCTGGTCATGTAACGGTGGGAGTTCGTTGGGCCACAATTGATCAGTTTGTTCCCCCCTTCGGAGGTCGACTACTCGATCGTGCTGCCGAGTACGAACGCGAGATTGTTCGCTGGCTCCTAGCGATTGCCCGAAGAACACTGGCGGTTTCAGACTTGTGCACCTCGGTCACTGTCATCGCGATTGATCAAACTGAGTCACTTAGCGACGCTCAGATTCTTGCTCGTGCATCTCTCTCAAGGCAAGACGATTACTTAATTGACTCTCTATGCGATGAAGTATCTATGAGTGCCGTAATTGCTCAGTGGCATGACATCCTGCAAAGCCTTTCCGATGACGGGACCCTTCCAAAGCAGGAGTTCAGGCGGTTCTTGAAATCGTTCTCGGGGGCTCTTGCACAACATGAGCGTAAGATTTTCAATAAGTTTGGCGCGAGCGTTGAAATTAATTCGTTGGACGGTGACCACGAACTCATTCCGATCGCACTCCTCCGCTCAGAGGTTGATGCCGACTTGCTAAAGCGCCTTAAACCCATGAATCAGCATGCGATTGCGGCACCGCTGTTTGGCGGCTTGTTCTGGCTTGACATCCTCAAGCGGTCGCGTGACCTCAAGCGCTCACGCGACCGTCAAGCTGCGTTGGATGGACGCATAGCGCACTCACAAGTTGGGTCGACACCGCAAAAGCAACCTTCGCAATCGGACAGGCCCCGTCTAAGCGTTCGCAAGAACTAATCGATGACACCATCGAAAGGAAACACCACCACAATGAAGAACTCAACACTCGATTCACTCAAGAATTTCGGTGAGGAAGCGAAACAACGCCTCTTTAAGCTCACTCTTGCGGGAGCAGCTGGAGGATTTGCAGGGTATTTACTCGGAGAAATAGCGTCTCCTGGAGCTGACAGAATGTATGAAACTGAATCGCAGATCCGAAATTCAACTGGTATCTGGTTCATGCTTGTTGTCATCGGAATAGGCGCAGGGCTACTAGGTGGCCAATACCTCGTCACTAAGACTCCACCAACAGGTGAGTCACTCCTGTACGTTGCACCTGCGCTATTTCTCGGTGGCTTTCTCAGCGGATACGTTGCTCAAGCGCTCTACTCCTCTATGGTCGAAGATTCCCCGCGAGCCGCTCGAGTTATCGGTTGGTCTCTCGCTGGTTTAGCCGGAGGAGCAGCATCCTCGGCTGGGTTCCGATCTATCAGGCGGCTTCAGAACGGGTGCGCCGGCGGTCTGGCGGGTGGTTTCGTTGGAGGCATTCTGTTTGACCCGATCGCAGAAGCCTTCGGTGATGGCGCATCTCGGTTTATTGGCATCGTCCTGATTGGCACCCTCATTGCTCTCCTCGTCGGGCTTATTGAGCAGGCCCGTTCTCGATTGTGGTTTGACGTCCTCACCGGAGAACTAAAAGGACAGCAACTACTCATCCATGACGATGTCGCCCGTGTCGGTTCGGCAAGAAATATCGAAGTGCCGATCATCGGCGATCGCAACGTCGCAGAAATCCACTGCACCGTGACGACGAATCCACCCAAATTTGAGTGCACCGCTGGAAAACAACTCCTGCACAACGGGGTGCAAATGGTGGCGGGCGATCTGAATGATGGCGACAAAATCCTGCTGGGAAGCACCGAATTGCTGGTCAACCTGAAGAGCGGAACGCACGTTACTGCGCCGCAACCTCAGCAACCATCAACACCTGCGCCAGCAACTCCGCACGCAAACCCAGCGGGTTCGAATTCAACAGACGTAAAACCAATCGCTGCCCCGAGGCCTTCGCAGTCTGGCAATGGCACGTCTCGACCTAAAATACAACTTCAAAAACCTGAGAATTAAGGCAGTCAGCGGCAGATTGGAAGTCGTTGCACAACTAGGAGGTCGCGAGAGACCTCAACAGCTTTGTTGGCATTAGTTTGCGGTGAACAAATTGGCAGCATTAGCATAAGAAAACCGATGCCATGTTGAGACAAAATCAACTGGATCACCGTGAAGATTTACGAGAATAGGGGGAAACATGTCCATTACATCAAATTCATCTCAGCAGGGTTCCGCAGTGCTTCCGTTTTATTTGGTCTGTGACGAATCTGCGTCAATGCAGTTCAATGGCGGCATCGACACAATTAATGACTCAATGCCTGAGCTCTGGGCTGCAATCATCAACGATCCAGTTGTAAACGATAAAGCGAGAGTCGGTGTTATCGCCTTTTCAGACACCGCTAGTGTAGTGCAGCCACTCATTCGGCCATCAGACGCAGATGAAATTCCTGGTGTCGCAGCACAAGGCTCCACCTCATACGCTGCCGCTTTCAGATGTCTTCTTGATGCAATCAGAACTGACATTCCAAACCTAAAAGCCCAAGGTCGGGTGTTGCGGCCAACCGTTTTTTTCATTACCGATGGCGAGCCGGATAACGAAGACTGGCGAACACCATTTAATGAGCTCATGGCTGACCCATACCACCCAAATATGTTCGCATTCGGTATTGAAGGTGCCGACCGCGACACCATCAAAGAACTTGGTACAGATAAGGCATTCATCACCGTCGACAACGTCACTGCTTCGAAGGCACTCGCATCGGTCTTCAAGTCAATCGGACGCACAGTTGTCGCTTCAGCACGTGCCGGTACCGAGATCGAGATTGAGATCGAGACCGAGTCTGAAGGAAAAATCGTTCTTGAAGAGTTGTGAGGAACTTCGTGACGATGCCCTGAAGGTAGGAGCGCAACGTGAGAAGAAAACCACGCCAGCCCCCCAATCATGATTCGAATATCTCGAAGCAACGGGGAGGCGATGCTCTGCCGTACGACCACTCAAAAGAGGACGAGATCGGAGCGCAGAGGTCCCCGCAAGCGTCCCCGGCTGCAGCCGGTGGGTCGGGTCCGCACGTACACAACATTCGGCAAGCACCAGTTACAGACCAGAATCCTGAAGCCCAACGCAATAACGACGTTGGCGCTTCAGTAGAGGTTGTTGGCATCTATCGATCGAGCGACACGGGTTCAGAATCTGCTTCTGGACGAGATGCTGGAGAAGCCTTAGCAGACGACAGCAAATCAGGTGAAAAGAGCAGACCGCGGATCAGTGTTTCGAAAGCAAACGAATCAGTGGAACAGGAGCAAACAATCACTTTTCACAACGGGTCCTCAGATCCGTCGACTTCTGCAGGGCAGGGATTACATCCCATTCAGCAAGCAGTGCCCGAATCGTCCTCGCACTCAGATAAAGACCCTAGTTTTTTGACTGAGGGGGCTGACGAATCAACAACTGTCGAGCAACCGAGTCGCAGTGATTTCGCTAGTGAAACAATTGAGAGAAGCGAGTCGGAGCATCAGTCCGATCGAGATTCAACTAATGGCATTCGGCGCAGGATGAGCAGCTGGTTCTCGCGTGGCGACTCTCCTCCTGCAGACCCACCACCCGATCCGGAGCCAATTGAAACAGCGGCCGTGGATCTGCCAGCCAAACCACAGTCAGAAGAACTTGCACCCGAGGGGTCGCCACCAGAACTTGACGCAACCGAGCCAGCGATGTTCTCAATGCCTCGATTACGTTTTGGTGAAAGCGCATGGGATGCTCAGGAACCCTGGTGGTCCCTCAAGGACTGGACCAAACTACCCCTGTCCGGCGCTCCGGACGACCTCATCATCCGAAACGGAACGTACGCCGGAATTGCTGCGATCGGTGGCTCCGTTAGAGGAACGATGCACCGACCACGCGCAGAACTCAATGACGACGCATTCACAATTCATGGAGTCGAACAACCAGGTAGCGAAGAACCTATGTATCTGGTTGCTGTTATCGCAGATGGAGTTGGATCCTCGGAGTACAGCAGCTTTTCCTCACGTATTTATGTAGAGGCAGCTGCAAGGTGGATCTCACACAAACTAAAGGCTCTTGGTTCGTGCGCGCTTGATCGCCTACATGATGAGTTTGCGACCCCTGAATCGAAATTCCTTATTGACGTCGCTGATCGAGTAAGGGTTGCCTACAAAGACCCAGTACCTCAGTGGGTCCGCGAACATCCGAACATCCCGCCGCCTGATACCGAAGACAAAGAAATTCAATGCACCCTAACCTTTGCAGTGGTCGACCTACAGACCAGTACGGACAACAACGTGTTGATTGGCGCAATTGGGGACAGTCCTGTGATGCAGATCTCCCATGGCGACCTCGACGTGCTGCACCCTTCAATCTCAGAAAGCCAGGAGATCTATAGCACCGCCACTCAGGTCGCAATTGGCGCAACCAGCCTCGAACTCGTCCGAGCAACCCTCAGACCCACTCAACCGCTTCTGCTCATGACCGACGGTGTTGGAAATTTCTTGCAGTTCCGTGGGACCACTGCGCTCGGCAAATTTATTGCGTCAACTTGGCACTCGCCAATTGACCATTTCCAGTTCATACGAGACATATCGTTTGATATTCGCGGGGCTGATGACGACCGCACGATGATCGTGCTCTGGGCGAGGGAAACAGAATGAGCACAATTTCTCGTCAGACGATCGCGGGCAGCCTCGAGTTTCTGAACGAGGGCGGAGAGGGGGCCGTCTACCTCATTGCATCAAAACCGAGCCTCGTCTTCAAGGAGTATCTCCCTGAGGTACTACCAACGATCGACATGCAGATGCTTCAGCGACTCGTGGGAATCGAAAGCGCCCTACCAACAAGCGATTGGGAGCGAATAAGAAAACGTTCAGCATGGCCGACAGACCTCGTGGCTGACAGTGGACGAACGATTGGGTTCACCATGTCGAAACTTGACCCGCGGTTTTATCGAAAATATGGATTAAAGCAAAAACCCTCGTTGACATTGTGCGAATGGAACCACATCGTTCACCAAAATCAGCCACTCGGCAAGTTGCGGATGAGCGAGGTTCCTCGCCTCAACGAGAACGACATATTGAAACTTTTGCACGATCTTGCAATCACCATCGAAACGATTCATCGGTCCGGCTTAATCATCGGGGACCTTTCTGGGCGTAACCTCATTTGGTCAATAGACAACGGGCACGAAGTTCACTTCATCGATTGCGACAGTTTCCGCTTCGCATCGAACTCCCCAAACGCTGTGGCGAAGCAAACCGTTGACTACATCGACCCAACGGTGGGCAACGAGCCCACTAACCAGCAAACCGACGTGTACAAATTTGGCATTGCGGCCTTCCGAGCGCTTTCCGGAGAGCCGTCAAAATATCCAGCGGACGTCGGCGTGCGAAGAGAACTCTTGGCACGAAGCGATAATGACTCAATTGCCCACCTAGTCGAAAGAAGTACGAGCAACAACCAATCATCACGCCCCTCAATAAGTGAGTGGGTGGCAGCTCTCGACGAACGGGTGACGGGAAGAAAGAAAATTCGGATTCGAGATACAGCAGCCGTATCCAAACCCCCGGTTCCCACTTCGCCAAACGAACGGCCCAAGATTTCACTCAACCGAAAAGAAAATAGTGCTCCTCCCGATGACAGCTCCCGACCATCGGTCAAATTACCCACAACGCCGTGAGTCTCGAATGCGCTGTCTGCTACCGTCGGATAGCCGGTAAGTACTACACAACAAGCCGCGGAGAGGTGCTGTGTGTGCAGCACGGACATGCGCCGCTCTGCACATTTTGCGGATTGCTGGGAAACTCATCGAACGACCGATGTGCGGAATGTTTTGACAGCAGAATCCTCTCAGACCATGCCCTAGCGCAAGCTGCTCGGCCAGTCATTGATTGGGCCATCCGCCTCACGGGGGTGCATTGGCTGCGAGATGTACCGCTACGCCTGGCCATGCCAACTTCACTCCCAGATTCTACTTACGGTCTAACAACGACGCTCACGAGCGGAGTTCTGATTGCCCACGATGTCGCAATACGACCAGGACTTCCAGAAGCGGATACACAAGAGTCCATTGCTCACGAACTTGGGCATGTGCTACTGACGACGAATATCAACAAATTTGAGCCAATTCCCCACGAAGTCAGTGTCTCTCATGAGCTTTCTGAAGGTTTTTGCGAGGTCATTCGCGTTCTCTGGATCAAGCAAGCAGCAAGATCAGACAGCTCGTGGCGGCACGAGCGGGCAATGAATAACCCAGATCCGGTGTACGGCGATGGACTTCGACGGGTCTGGGGCATCTTTTCTCAGATGCAACTCTCACTTATGAGCACTAGGACGGAGCTATTTCGGCTCGCATCACAGGGACTCGCTTACCAGCAAGACAAGCTGGCCTCGGTTTCTTCCAACGACTCTGGGGGCAGGTGTCACCCGACCCCATCACCGATTGAGCGCCCGACCCTCTCTCTCGTAGGCACACGCAGGGATTCCTTAGATAGCTCCCGCAAACCGCAGGCTCCTCGCGATCGGCCAAATATCAGCATTCGCAAGAATTCCCAGTAAGTCAGCACATTCATTTAGCTGAAATGTCACACATTATGGATAAAACCAGGCCGAGTACTCGACACCGTTCACCGATGTCACAATTTCAACGGCGCTTACTGTGTCAACACTGAGCGCACCAAATACGAGCATCCACACTTTGGTATTGCCAACATTTACCACTTCGGCCAGGGAGTTGTTTGGAAACGAGACTCCCCTTGCGTCGCGGACCGATGCATCAACAAGATTAATAACTGAGCCCGAGTTGGCTCCGTTAGCAATCTCGACAGTGACATACGTTGTTGACCCGTAGCGATACATAGATGTCATGCTGATGAGAGCCGAGGAACTTGAGTAGCAATCATCAGGGCTGCCTAACCACCAGCAGTCGACTAACTCGCCAAATGCCCACCCTTGTGCCTTTCCGCGAATTTCGGCACCGTTGACGGAGAAACTCGTAACGCTCGGACCAGAGTACTCAATCGATCCAATTTCAAAACATGATGATCCGATGCATAGATCTAGACCATCAGCGGTTCCGTTCAGAACCTCGGCAACCCGCTCCGGTGAGGCTCCTGCTCGAAAACCCTGCTCAAGATGACGTCCGTAAGCCCATGCTGGGCTGCCAGGAAGCGAGGCGTCTTGCATTCGGCGCGCACCCTGTATCGACCAGTCGCCGAGCGACACGAAGTAGTCGTGCTGATCCCATCTCTCGGGTGTGGAATATGTTGGTTCGACACATTCCCCCCAGCCGTCACCATCATCATCGACGAAGCCACCATCGAACCCGCAATCACCTCTCGATGAACCAGTCGCTTGAGTGCAGTCGCCCCATCCGTCGCCGTCGGGGTCAGTAAACAACTCGTTCTCAGCAGCACACCCCTGAGTAACACCGGTAACAGCAAGCGTCGTTGACGACGACACCGACACACTCGTCGACGACACCGGAACCGACGAAACAACCCCACCATTCACAACCGTTGACGACACCACAACACTCGTTGCCGACTCAACAACTGTTTCACCAGGTGTACGGGCGACAAGCAAGCCCGCAACCACTCCACCCCCAACCAACACCACCAACACAGCCCCTAACAACAACCCACGTCGAGAACGACTGCCACCACCGCGCTTGCCAACACCACGTTGCCCACCACCAACAACAGCAGTATCCGACTGGGACACACCCCCACGACCAACACCAGGTGATTCCACACCACCATCACGAACAACCGACAACGGATCCGGATACCAACCCGCAGGCGTTACACCACCAGCCTCAACAACGTTCCCACCCTCAACAACACTTCCTGCAGGACGCGTTAACCCAGACCAACTCGCACCATCCCACCAACGCTCCAACACAACATCACCACCAGCATCATCACCAGCTGATTCATCACCCGAGGCAACAACACCACCAGCATCATCACCCGGCAACTCAGGAACTACCTCACCACACCCACCACAAAACCGCTCACCAACACCCAAACCAAAACCACAAAAACCACAAAACATCTCAACCCCC
>Ga0181607_10002604_pt1 | contig 15903 bp, 13 predicted proteins | sample 041ome_9_FD_132420 | JGI IMG/M metagenome (GOLD analysis project Ga0181607, IMG submission 132420) | Coastal salt marsh microbial communities from the Groves Creek Marsh, Skidaway Island, Georgia - 041413US metaG (megahit assembly) | ecosystem: Environmental > Aquatic > Marine > Intertidal zone...
CATGATATGGAACAAGTTTTTTATTTTTAGGCCAAATATTTTTATAATGGTTTAAAACTAATAAAATCTCATTTTCTTTATTTAAAATATTTTTCCAAAATTTTAATTTTTTCCCATAAAAATAGGGTATCCTTATTAAATCAATATTAGTTTTTTTTTTAATAATCTTTAAATTTTTAATTTCATTATTTTTGATTCTAGATAAATACCAGTGATTACCGTTATATTCATTGATCAATTTATCATCTTTGTTTTTTTTTAGGTTAAAGTAAAATTTATAAACTAAATTTTTTGATGCACCCGAGTAAATACCAGAATTTTTTTTTAGATTATAATCAATTTCCATAATTATTTTTTTTGTAAATAACTGAAATTATTTTGTATTTATAATTAAAAAAATATGAAAAAAAATTCTTGCTAACCAAACTCACTTTTCTTAAATAAATATGGTTATGGTATGAAAAAATTAAAATTATATCTTTATTTTTAAAAAAATAATCAAAGATAATTTTTATTCTATTTGAATTACTTTCTAAAAATACAAATAATTTTTTATTTTTTAATTTATTTGTTTTTACATCTTTTTTTAAAAAAATAATTTGATCTTTGTTAATATTCATAAAATTTTCTATTAATTTTTTTATCAAATTTTTTTTTTGTGTTTTTTTCAAAATATCTTAAATTTTAATCATTATAATCTTAAATGCTTATTTTTTTTAGATAGTAGATTAAGGGTTCTATCTTTTAAAAAATAAATTTTTTCAAATAAGTTTGCTAGCATAATGTTGTGGGTAACTAAAATTATTGTTAATTTTGGAAAATGTGTAAAAATATTTTTGATGATTTTTTTAGATGTCGGATCATCAATAGCATTGAAAGACTCATCTAAAATTAGGATTTTTGGATTAAAGTATAAGGCTCTTGCAATACCAATTCTTTGTTTTTGTCCGCCTGAAATCTTTGACCCAGATTCACCAAAAAAATTTTTGTCATTTTTTTTTCTGCTCAAAAAACTATTGATACAACAAATTTTAATTAACTTTTTAACTTTAATCATGTCAATTTTTTCTAGTTCGTTTTCTAAGGAAATATTTTTTTCAATTGATGTATTAAATACATGTATTGATTGAGGACAATAACTAATAATGTTCTTTAAAAACTCATTTTTAACATTAATATTATCTAAAACTATTTTACCCTTTTTCGGTTTTAAAAAACCTAGCATCAGATCTATTAATGTACTTTTGCCAGATCCACTGTTGCCCATAATAGAAATTTTTTCACTTTTTTTTATAGTAAGATTTAAATTTTCAAATATCGTAAAGTCACCATCTTTACTGTTATAAGAAAAATTAACATTTTTAATTAGTAATTTATCATTAAAGCTTTTAATCGAGTTTTTATTATTAGAATTTCTTTTTATTTTTAATCTTTTTAAAAATCTATAAATATCAATAACCGCGGGTAGAGAGTATTTTTTAATGTTATATGTATTAATAACTTTATTTAATGACGGCAAGATTCTTATAATTGCTCCTGTGACAACTGTAAGTTTTACAATTATGTCAGATGACTCATTATTATTTAATAAAATAAATATAAAAATTGATAACGTAAAAATTGCGATAGTTTCATAGAATAACTTTGGAATTTTTTGTAAAATATAATATTTTTTTTGGAATTCATAAATTAAATTGTTATTAAAATTAAAATTATTTTCAAATACATTTTCTTTTTTATATATTTTAATTTCCTTAATACCTTTAAGTGTTTCTAAAATTAAGTTTGTTTTTTTTAAATCAAATTTTTTTCTTAAAGCACCAAAGCTTTTAATTTTCTTAAAAAAAAGTAAATAGAATAAATATGTACATATAAGTACAACAATAATAATAATCACTATTTCTTTAAAAGCAAAAAATAATAAAAAAAATATCAACGATATTAAAATGATTATCTCTGTTAAAAACTGAACACTTGCTATTAAATAGCTATGTAAAATATTAAACTCACTACCTAATTTATTTATAAAACTTGATGATTTTTCATTCACATAAAAATCATTTTTTTGAAATAAAAAAATGTTGTAAATCTTTTTTGAAAATTCTGATAAAGTATTATAAATTAAACCAGCCTCAATTCTGTGAAAAAAAAATAATAATAAATTTTTTAAAAAGAAAATAGTTGGTAACAAAAATATGCAGATTAATAAAAAATTCTTGCTTGTTAGTTCTTGAAATTCACTATTTTGAAAAAATTCTTTGAAGCTTATATAAAAATTATCATTAAATAAGCTTGAAACGATAGGTATTAATAATCCCAGTCCTAGTACTTCTAAAAATGAAGCTAGAATAGAAGAAAAAATTAGTATTGAAAAAAAAAATTTTTTTTTTATTCCTAAAAGTCCAATTAAATTAAACATTATTTATCTTTAACTCTAATTATAGATTATGTGCAATCTTTATTAATTATGGATATGTATTATTATATATGCAAAATATAAATTTTCAAAATTGTGAGTCAGTTTAACTGCTTATAAATATTAGTTAGTATTTTTTTAAAAATATAAGAAAATTTATGAAAAAATGTATAAGTCATTTGGTTAAAATATTGTTTTTATTTTTAAATCTTGAGTCTAAAAATAAATACATTCCTAAAACATAACATTTAAAACCTGCTATCCAGTTGCTGAAAAAATTTCCTGTTGGAATTAATGGCCAAAAATATATAAAAACTGTTACAACTGCTAAATTTAAAGTATTATCAAATTGTTTATAACGAAATAACCCAATAAATATCTTTATCATCTTTATAAAAAAAATTAAAAAAATAACTGTCAATAAAATAAAAGCTATTAATCCCCCAGCTGATAAAGATTGTAAATAATAATTATGTGGATGAGTTGAACAAACTCCATTAGGAACTAGATACAAATTACCTAATTTTCCTCTACACAATACTCTAAAAGATTTTATTCCTTTGCCGAAAAATAAATTATCTTTTAACATTTCCTTAACTACTAAAAAATGTCCATAGTGATCTCTTGGAATGTATTTCAAAAATGATGAGTCGTCCAAATCCTTGATTGACATATTAATAATATTATATTGACTATTTATGTTGTATCGATTTTTCAGTGAACTTAAGTTTTTACCAATACCTGTAGAAAAAATCAAAAAAGTAATCAATAAAGTAATAATAAAATTAAATAATAAAATTTTTCTTAAATAAGGTAGAAATAAAAATGCTGTTATTAAAAAGAAATAAAACAAAATCGATGCGGCTCTATCTCCACTAAATATTATTATTATTGAACTCAATGATATTATGCTCAATAAAAGTAAAAAATATTTTTTATTATTTTTAAAAATTAAAAACCATAATATCAAAATTATAGGAACTATTTTTTGGATATAGCTTCCAAAGTAATATTTATCTCCAAAAATTCCTGAAATTCTACTTGTTAGAGTGTAGCCTAATACATTTTGTCCATAGAAAAATTGGATGTAACCATCAAGCAAAAATAGAAAATATATACCAATTATAAATAAAAAATAAGTTTTATTAAATTTTATTTGCTCAAATATGTACCATATGCTCAAAATATAAACAATAAATCTAAAATTCAATAAAGATTTGAGTAATAGATTGCTATCAGTTGCCTTTGTTAAAATTTCCAAATTAATAAATGTGCTAAAACAAATAAAAAAATAATAAAAGAATAATAAAAAAATTAAATATTCTTTATCAAAAAAATATTTTTTCCAATTTTTTAAAGAGCTTATTGTGTAAATTGAAATTATAATTAGTAAAAACTCCACAAGTGCTCTACCTATTAGAAAAGAAATTGGCAGAGACAATATTAAAAAGTTAAGAAATAAGTTTTTATATCTTTTTAAAAAAATCAATTTAAGTTTGCTTTAGTGATTATTCATGCAATATGGAGAATAATTTTAAATTTATTTAATATAGTAATGTGCATTAAATACATTAATTTATATCTATTATCATTTAATTGATCCATAAAAATTGATATTTAAAACTCAATTTCATTCAATGTATTTATAATTTTTGAGGAATTAATACCAACTTTTGAAAAATATTTACAAAAATTATTTCTTTTTTTAACAATTTCATTATTGCTCCACCACTTATAGGGATCTGTATAGATTTTTTTCAATTTCCTTGTTAGAGAAATAGCATCGTTGTGTAAAATACCACAATCATACATTTGATTAAAATTTTTAATGTATTTTTTTTTGATTAATTTTTTGGGTAAAATTTGTAAACAAGGTTTATCTCTTGAAATTAAATTATAAAATTCTGTTGAGTCATAAGTTGTTATAACTAAAGAATACTTGTCATATAATTTATTAAGATTTTCATTAATTTTTTCATATGTAAAATTTTGGTTTTTACAATTAAATATTTTTAAACTTTTTTTTTTCATACTTGTTGGATGATCTTTTAGTGAAATTTTATCAAAATATTTACGATCAATATTTGATAGTAAATATGAAATATTATTATTTTGCTCAATTATATCATTATGTGAAAATAACATATTTTGAAGTTTAAAAATATTTCTTAGTCCCAAAATTATAAGTAAATTTCTATTTTTTTGAATTTTGAATTTTTTTTTTTTGCTTAAAAAGATATTTCCCAATGGAATCGTATTTTTTTTGTTTTTCCATCCCCATGATAAAAACTTATGTGACACTCTTGTTTCATATTCTGTGTTTTGAAAACACTTTTTGTATTCATATCCCGATCCATGTTGAATTAAAATTAATTTTGATCCTTTACTTATATTATCAGCTGTCCAAAATCTAAACAGATTATCTTTAAGAACTGATTTGGTAATTATCATTTTTTTATTTTTAGGCAAAAAAGAATTTTCAGATAATTTAATTTGTTTTTTTAGACCCTCTAAAAAAATTGTTGGTATTGCTTCAGTTAATAATTTACAAATAATTTTTTCTTCATAATTTGAACTTTTCAACTTAATATAAAGTTTTTTACGTATTTCTAGATTAGGCGTATAACTTTCAACATATTCATTAAAAAAACTATAAGCATAAAAAAAAGGGAATTGTTTTAATTTCAGGTTTAAATAAATAAATGAAAAAATATTTCCATAACTAAATAAGTAAAATAAATATTTATTATTTTTACATAAAAGTCTTTCCAAAATTTTCAAAATAAAATTTTTGAAAAAAAATAAAATATATTTTATTTTGAGGGTTTTATAAGTTTTAATTTTTTTTTGAGAAAAAATATCTAAACTATTAAGTAACTCTTTATGATTTAGCAAAAAATATATTTTTGAAACTAATTTTTTATTCCATTCTGTTTCTGAAACATTGGAAGTAAATTTTTTATAATCATTGGAAAACAATGAGATTTTTTTTCCATAATTATATATTTCGTCTTGATCTATTAATAAGTTTTTTTTTAATGCTTTTGCCATTTGAATTCTATCATAAACTACAGCCACATAAGACTCTAGCCATGGAGCTAAAAGGTAATTCCAAGATTTTGAATTCCAATTGATATTATACAAATAATCAATTTTTTTAGATAACTTGTTAAGTATTTTTTTTGAAAGTTTGTTTATATATCTAATTTTAATTTCCTGTTTATCATAACTTTCATAACTTTGATATTTTATAAATATGGATTTTTTTATCTCTCTCTTATTTAGAAAATTTTTAGTCCATTCACCAAGATAGGCCTTTTTTTTTGATTTATTTTTTTTTAATTTAAAATATAAAAAATCAGTCATTTTGCATAATTGTTAAAAAATATTTGGAATCTGTGATTTAATAAATCTAACTGGAGACCCAAAATATAGTCCCTCATCAACACAATTCTTGTTTACATAAGAGTTTGCGCCAATAGCAATATTCTTGTTTATAGTTATTTTCTCTTTAACAACACTGCCAATCCCAATGAAAACAAGATTTTTTATAAGTACTTTGCCTGCCACAATTGATCCAGGTGATATTGTTGAAAAATTTCCAATTTTTGTATCATGGTCAATTGAACAGAATGTATTTATAATGGAATGACTTCCAATTATAGCTCCAGTATTAATTACTGATCCTGACACAACTAGAGAACCTTTGCCAATTTTTACGTTTTTATTTATTATTGAGTTTTTAGAGATAACTGAAGTCCAAATTTTGTTTTTAAATTTTTTATTGACTAGATTAACCAACTTAACTCTCTCTTTATTGTCACCAGTTGCTGTTATTGCATAAAATTTTGAGTTTTGATTAATCTTATTTTTTTTATATTTAGATAATTTCTTCAGTTTACCCTGAATAAAATCATAAACTGCATATATCTCAAAATCTTTATTTTTTAAAACTTCTTGTTTTACTATCTTAGAATGATTGCCATTTCCAAAAATTACAATTCTTTTTTTTTTATTCATAAAAACTAAAAATTTAGATGCTTACTTATTCTCATTTCCTCGACTGTATCAATATCAATTCCATTTTTCCAATCGAGCAAAAAATAATTGTAATCATTCAAATAAAAAGATTTTTTTTTTAAAAAACTATTATAATCTACTATCCATATAGCTCCTGAAGGTGTAATTAGTTCAGGTAAATCTTGAGATCTTTTTTTATAGGTTTTTTTAAAAATTCTTTTGACTTTTTCCCCTTTTTTTATTGCTGACCACCATGGATTGCAAAAATAAAATTTTACATGACTAATTAAGGATTTTGATTTTGAATTTAAAAATTTTTTATATGAGTTCAAAATATCTTTGTAATCTCTAAATGGACAATTTGGCATTAATTGAAAAATATTTTTAATATCCATTGAATGGGTTTTATTAATTCTTTTAACGAAATGATATGTGGATAAATTAACTGAAATTTTATCTGAGCTGTATTTTTTTTTTCTTAAAAAAGGCACTTGGGCACCACAATCGATAGATATTTTTTTAATTTTAGCACAGTCAGTGTCAACATATATATAATCAAAGATCTTTGACTTTTTTGCAGCATTTATTGTCCAGTAAATTAACGGCTTACCATGAAACAAGACTCTATTCTTATTCTTAATTCTTTTTGATCCTTTTCGAGCTGGTATTATTGCTATGTTCAATTTTTTAAAACCTCTTCAATATAAAACTTTTTTAGTATTGTTTGTGTTCTTAATGCAGATTTTTTTTTAAATTCAAAATTTTTATTATTTTGCTTTATGTTAAAATCAACTAATTTTCTTTTTAATTTAAGTACATTTAATTTTTTATAATTGGGCAATAAGTTTACTAATCTCAATTTTTTAAAAGCTAAGCCCATGCTGTTTTGTCTCTTTTGTATAGGTATTACATTGCCTTTTTTATTTAATGATAAAGCTTCAAACATGATATTAGATGGTGTAGCAATATAATAACTACAATTTGCAAGTATAGAAACATATTTAAACATCGGTTTTTTTTTTTCAATAATTAAATCTTTTTTGCCTTTATACTTTTTTAAAATTTCATAGGTTTTTAAATTTACTAAAAAAAATTTTTTTCCTTTAAGATTTTTAAAAACATTAAAGTATTTTAAAATTAAATTTTTTGGATCATCTCCTCCAAATGCTATTAGGATATGCTTATTTTTTTTTATATTTTTGAGTTTTAGAATTTCTTTGTCATATAGAAATGCATAAATTCCCAAAATTAATTTAATATTGTTGTTATTCTTCTTATAAAAATCTCTAAATTTATGAGAAACTGGATAATCATTTAATAACAAATCACAAAATTTTGGAGACGGTTTTTCTTCGTCTGTCAGCCAAATTACTTTAAATTTTTTGTTAACTAAATTATATATTGTTTTAAATTTTTTTGAAAATTTTTCTTGTTGAAAAGCTTGATTTGGATAATATGGTGGATCAATAATCAACATTTTGTACTTTAAGTAATTTTTTTTTATGTAATCAAAAATATTTGTGCATTTAATTATGTTGTGATCATAGAAAATTTTAGAGGCAGAGTTATAGTTTTCAGTTAATATATCTACATTTTTTAATTTCAAGATATCTAAAATAACTCTAATTCTATTGTAATGTCCAAAGCCTGTTAGATTGTTAAACTCACAGTAGCATAAGATCTTATTCATAATATAAAAACAATATGATAGTTACTAATTTGAAATTACGCATTTATATAACATTTAAATTAATAATAACTTATTTGTTTTAAAATGCTAATAAAGTCAATAAATTAAATAAAATTATGAAATTTCTTAGTGTAGTTCATTTGGTTGATACCGAGGGTCCTCTTTTTGAACCATTAGGTATTACCTTTAAAAGAATTAATGAAATATTTGGAATAAATTTAAAATCAAACACTAAAACATTAAGTAGAATTTTTGACAAAACAATTGATCTACCTCTAAATAAAAAAAGAAAGAAAATATTTTATGAATCTTTTAATGAAAATATACTTAGTTATAAGAAAAACTTAAAAGAATTAAATAAACAAAATAGAATTATTTTTAATAAAAATTTTAGAAAAAATTTTAAAGATAGCTTCAATAATAATTGGTTAATTAATTGGAATTGTGTGGACCACATTAATTACATTACAAACCCTCAAAAGAGGTTACTGGGTATGCATAAAATTTATGATTACTACAAAAATTTAATTAAGCTAAATAAAAATAGAGATGAGATACATTTTCATTTTCACCCACCATCAATTAATAATAAAGCAAATACTACTGGAAATCATTATTTTGCGAATTCTAATAATCTCTATGAAATATTAACAAAACGAATTATAGATAGAAATTGGTTTCCATGCACTTTTAGAGCAGGATTTCATATTGAAAATCCAGATAGTAATTGGTTTTTAGAACAATTCATACCTTTTGATTACTCCAACCAGGCAACTAACCAAACAAATCTTAATTATGGAAGATTTGAAAATTGGAAAAATTCGAGTAAAAACTGGACTCCTTACAACCCTTCTCATGACGATTACAGAATAAAAGGTAATTGCAGAAGATTAATTGCACGATGTTTAAATATTGGAACAAGAATTTCTATTTTAAACCAAAAAGAAGTTGAAAAAGCATTTTTAGCAAAAAAAAATGGGTCTAAGACGATTTTAGCTTTCACTAATCATGACTTTAGATCAATGATTAAGGATTTTGAGGAAGTTTATAAAATGTTAAAAACTGCCTCTAATAAATACAATATTAAATTTAAATTTTGTGGAGCAAGAGAAGCTTTTAATAATGAATACGGAAAATCAAAAAAGAAACTTAAATTCCATATCAAGTTAAAGAATAATACTCTTTTTATTAGCTCTAACAAAAAAATTTTCGGTCCCCAGCCGTTTTTGGCAATTAAAAATATCAATAAACAATATTTCCATGAAAATTTTTTTATAGAAAAACCATTTTATAAATGGAGATATACATTTGATAGACATTCCTTTGAGATGAAAAAAGTTTTATGTTTTGCATTTGCAGCCAATGATAATGATGGATTTACTTCAATTATTAAAATTTTTTTTAAAAAAAAAAATCTAGAAATCAAAACTTATAACATATGAAAATAGAAAAAACAGTAATTAGTCAATTAATCAAAATTGTAAAATTATATCCTAAAAAAATAGCTTTGGTGGTAAATAAAAAAAAATATACCTATGAAGAATTATATAATAATTCTAAATCAATAGCTGAAAAAATTATCTATAAATCAAAAAATGAAAAAATAATTGGAATTGGTCTTGATAGATCCGAACTGCAAATTTTTTCAATAATTGCATGCATTTTGGCGAAAAAAAGCTTCATAATTCTTGATGAAAAAATTACTAATTTAAAAAAAAAAATAATTTTAGATAAATTAAAAATTAAGACTATTATTTGTGAAAAAAAAAAGTTAATTTTTAAGAATAAGAAGATTTTAATTATAAATAAAAATTTTAGAATAATAAATGATAGTAATTTTGATAAAAATTATTACTCAGGTATAATATATTATATTTTTACTTCTGGATCAACTGGTGAACCTAAAGGAATTAAAATCAATAACTCAAACCTTTTAAGTTTTATAAGTAATTGTATTAAAACTTTTAATTTTTCAAAAAATGAAAGATTTATTTTACTACCATATCTTAGTTTTGATTTGTCAGTGTTTCCATTGTGGATTTCTCTTTGCTCTGGTTCAACTTTATTTTATACAACAGGCTCTGATATAATTTACCCTATAAATTATATAAAACAAAATAAGATTACAATTTATTGTTCTGTACCCTCTCAAATAAATTTAATAACTGACGTGCTTAACAATAATAAGATAGCTCTAAACTCAGTTAAAAAGTCTTTTTTTTGTGGAGAGCCTCTAAAAAATTCTCAGGTATTATTATGGAAGAAATTTTTTAAAAAAACAAAAGTATACAATACTTATGGACCAACAGAAACAACTTGTTTTAATACATTCTTTGAAGTTAAAAAAATTGCTAAATCTAAATTAAATGAAATTGTTTCTATAGGCAAACCATTACCAAATAATAAATTAATTCTTAAAAATGGAGAAATTTTTATTGAAGGTCCTCAAGTTTCACATGGTTATTTTGATAATAATCAAAATAATTCTTTTATAAAAAAAGATAAAAATTATATTTATAAAACTGGAGATTATGCAAAAAAAATCAAAAATGACTATTATTTTGTAGGTAGAAAAGACCAACAGATTAAAGTTTCTGGTTATAGGTTGGAATTGGGAGAAATAGAAAAAACTGTTTTAGGGGTTTTAAAAAAAAATTATGGAATAGTTGCAATTTTTTATAATAAAAAAATTGTAATTGCTATAGAAACTAAAGTCCCACTCTCAAATATACAAAAATCTAAAATTAATGAAAATTTACCAAGTTATGCGATACCTTCAAAATATGTATATTTTGATGAATTCCCATTAAATAAAAATTTAAAAATAGATGTTAAAAAGATAAAAGAAAAAATTTAATTATGATTATTAAAAAAAAAATTTTTTTATTTGTTGAAAAAAAAGTTAAAGAAAAAAAAATAGGTAAAAGTGTAACCACTAAAACAGAATTATTTAGAAATTCAATTTTTGACTCTTTAGATTACACTGAACTCTTATCAATTGTTGAAAATTCTGGATATATGCTAGATATTAAAAAAAATGATTATAGAATTCCTAGAAATATAAATGAAATTTATAAGATATTATTAAAAAAAAAAATTAGATCAAAAAAAATTAAATCAAAAATACAAAAAAAAAATATAGACATTTTAATTGAAAAATTTGAGAAAAAATTTCAGATAAACAAAATTCAAAATTTGGTTATTCATTCAAATTTTTCAAACCTTATAAAATTGGGCATTTCTCCACATATATTTTTAAAAAAATTATTTAATAAATTCCCAAAAATTACAATCTTCGTTCCAGCAGGTTATTTTAGAAATATTTCTATTTTTAAAAATTTGAAAATACATAGAAATCCTACTAATGAATTTGGAATTTTAACAAATGAGCTTTTAAAATTAAAAAAAAAAACAATCTATAGAAATAAAAACCCATTTGACAATCTTATTGGCCTTAATAAAAAAAAAAAATATTTTAAAAATAATAATTATACTTTGGCATATGGAAAAAAGTCTCCGTATAGAAAACTATTAGAACAAAAAACTGCAATTATTTTATTAGATGTAACCTTTTTTTATCTCTCAATGCTTCATATGTGTGAACTTGATGCAAAAGTCCCCTATAGAAGTATCAAAAAGTTTAATTTTAATGGAAAAATTTTTGAATTGTACGCAAGAAAGAACAAAAATCTTTTTTTAGATTATAATAAATTTACTAATCACAAAAATATCAGAAAAATTTACAAAATAATTAATTTTAACAATTCAAAAATAATTTATGCTGATTATAAATCTATTTATTTGGAAGCTTTAAAAATTTTAATAAACAAACCTAAATTTTTATTAAATAAATAATGAATTTAATATTAATTGGTAAAGGTTCTATTTTGTTTGCAATAGCCTTAGAAATTCAAAAATATAGTGATTTAAATTTAAAAAAAATATTATGGGATAACAAATCAAATAATAAAAATGATTTATACTTTTATAAAAATCTAAAAAATAGGTTTAATATATATAAAATAAACGACATAAATCATCCAAAGAATAAGAAAATAATTGATAATGATATTGATTACATTTTAAGTGTTAACAATACTCAAATATTTGATAAGCAGTTAGTCAAAAAATTCCAAAGAAAAATAATTAACTATCACTATAGTCTCATACCTTCATACAAAGGTTTGTACTCTTGCACAAAAGTTATTATGAAAAATGAAAAATTTACGGGCATAACATGGCATGTTGTTACTAACAAAATAGATAAAGGACCAATAATATTTCAAAAAAAAATTGTTATTAATAAAAATGACAACGCAGCGAAATTAATTATGAAATTGAATTACAAATGCATAGATACTTTACCTATATTTATTAAAAATTTAAAAAAAATGAATTTTAAAAAAACCCCTAAAAATATAAAAGATTTTAGTCTAAATTTAAAAAAAAATAACTTTCAAATTATAAACTTTGGAATGAGCTCTGAAAAAATATTAAGATTATTTAGAGCTTTTGATTATTTTCCTTTTAGAAGTCCGTTGCCAAATCTCAAAATTTATTTAAACAAATATTGTGAAATCAAAAATATTAAGATTGTTAGAAAACCAGTTAAAAAATTTAACAATTTTTTAAGAATTAATGCCAAAGAATTTATCATAAAAACTTTAGATCATAAATATCTAAAAGTTAATGTTGTATAATTAGTAAATTTTCAAATATACAATCAGTTAAATGATTATTAAATTAAAAAATATTTGTTCTAAAATAATAAAAACATTTCAACTTGTTATAAAATCTAAATGGAAATTTTCACGTCCTAAATTAAATAAAATTTTGATAATTGACGGAGTAGATGACCCATTTAAATTTTTTTTTAAAAAAAACAAATATGAAATTATTTATAGACGTGGGGAAGAAATAAATATTTATGTTTTATTTCAATGTTTAAAAAAATTACAATTAACTAAAATTGATTATTATATAAATTATATCAAATTAGTTAATCCAAAAATCATATTGACTTATTATGATAATTTAAATTTTTTTTATAAATTAAGCAATTTATCGGGGATAAAAACTGCTTTTGTTGTGAGAGGAAAAAGAACTTATAGTGATGGATTGTTTAAAAATAATTCAAAAAAGTTTTTAAATAAAAAAGAAAATTTTGTGGATTTTATGTTTGTCCACAATAAACAAATAGTAAAAAAATATGAACAAATTATTTCAGGTAAGGTAATTCCAATTGGTTCATTTTTAAATAATATTCAAAAAAAAAATAAATTAAAAAAAAAAGGTATTTTGTGGATATCAACTTACAAGCCTGATGGAAAAGATTGGATAAATCCCAACAATCAAAAAAAATTCACCAATTCTCAATTTCAAAAAAATGACAAGTATATTATTAAATATTTACATGATTATTCTGTAAAAAATAATTATGACTTTTATATTCTTGGAAGATTAAAAACAGAAATTGAGTTAGATGAAATAAATTTTTATAAAAAAATTCTTGGTAAAAATTTTATTTTTATATCAAAAAAAAAATTTCCCGATTCATATGCTGTTTTGAATAAATTTATTTATGTTTTTACTACTTGGTCAACTTTGGGTGTGGAAAAATTAGTAAATGGCGGAAAAGTTGGATTTATTTTTAATAAACCAAATAATGCGTCTTGGAACAACGCGAGATTAGGAGCAATTGAGGGATTTAAAAAAAGAGGACCTTTTTGGACCACTTGTGGTGGTCAGAATTTTAAAGAATTTAAACGTGTAATAAACTTTGTTTTTAAGGCAAGTAATAAAAGTTGGTTTTTAGCTAGAAAAAAATATGGCTCAAAATTAATGATTTTTGATAAAGGAAATAAAAAATTTAAAAAAGTTGTTGATCAAATTCTCACTTCACGTTCTTAATATTTAACTATTGATATTTTTTATTTCATAAATGTTGTTTTATTTTGATTTTTAAACGCAATTATTATAAGGATTTTAAAATGGATAGAATTAAGCTTAATAAAAAAACAATTAGTGATAATGATAGATGTTTTATAATTGGTGAAGCTGGAATTAATCATGACGGCTCTCTCAAGAAAGCTTTTGAATTAGTAGATGTTGCTGTTGAAGCAAAAGTTGATGCAGTTAAATTTCAAATGTTCAATACAAAAGAATATATATCTGATGATGCTTTTTATGCATCTTACATGAAAAAAGGATTGATAAAAAAGAATGAAAAAATAGGTGAATTTTTCAGAAGATTAGAGGTGAAACAGTGGGAATTAATAGAAATACAAAAATACTGTAAAAAAAAAAAAATTTTGTTTCTTTGCACACCATTTGACGTAAAAAATGGAAATTTCTTGAACAAAATAAACGTGCCTATTTTTAAAATAGCTTCATTTAGTCTTACGAACACCATTTTACTTGAAAGTATCGCAAAACATCAAAAGCCAGTCATAATGTCAACAGGACTACATACCATATCTGAAATTGAAAATGCTTATAATATTTTAAAAAGATCAAAAAAACCTGTAGCTGTTTTACAATGTATATCCCATTACCCTATCAAAGCAAAAGATGCTAACTTAAGAGTTATGGACACACTTAAAAGAGCTCTTAATTGCATTGTAGGTTACTCAGATCACTCTATGGGTATCAATGTACCCTTGGCTGCAGTTGCTCTGGGAGCAAAAATTATTGAAAAACATTTTACACTAGAGCAAAACGATTTTGGTGCTGATCATGATGCATCCGCATCTCCAGAAGATTTAAAAAATTTAGTATCAGGCATAAGAGAGGTTGAGTCTGCTTTAGGATCGGCACAAAAAATTATTACCAATATTGAAAAAGAAGTTTATAGAGTTCATAGACCAAGCTTAATATCTAGAATTAACATTAAAAAAGGTCAAAAAATTACTCAATCTATGCTAGATATGAAAAAACCTGGAATAGGTATTAATCCACTTAAAATAGATAGTGTTCTTGGTAGAACAGCTAAAATTAATATTAAAAAAAACAAACTAATTAAAATGAAATATTTTTTTTAATTGTTAATGAAAATTCAAACAATCATTCCACAGATTCCAAATACCAAAATAATTTTTAGGGAAATAAAAAAGTGTTTCAAAAAAAAATATTTAACAAATGATGGTCAAAATTTAATTACTTTCGAAAAAAAGTTACAAAAATATTTTAGTTCAAAACTTAAACCAATTGTTTTCTGTAATGGTGAACTATCCTTGTTTAATTTAATCCAAGCTTGGAAATACTATTTAAAAATAGATAAGTGTAGTGCGTTGGTACCATCATTTACATTTTCAGGAACAGTTAATGCTCTTGTGCAAAATAATATAGAACCAATATTTGCGGACATTGATGATACTCTAACTATTAATTTAAATTCATTAAAATTAAAAAGAAATACAAAATTCATTGTTGCCACATCGGTGTATGGAAATATTCCAAATATTATTAAGATTAAAAAATTTGCAAAAGAAAAAAATCTTATTTTTATTTTAGATAACGCTCCAGGTTTTTTTTCTAGATTTAAAAAAAAATTTCCTTGTAACTTTAATGTAGATGAAATTTATAGTTTCCATGCAACTAAATCATTTAACTCTATTGAGGGAGGCTGTGCAATTACTTCAAATAAAAAGATTAAAAATTTCTTAATTGCTTTAAGAAATTTTGGTCAACTAAATAAGGGTTCAAATGACATAATTTTACCTGGGCTTAACTCAAAAATGCATGAATTATCTGCTATTGTGGGCATTGAAAATTTAAA
>Ga0181607_10002605_pt1 | contig 15898 bp, 12 predicted proteins | sample 041ome_9_FD_132420 | JGI IMG/M metagenome (GOLD analysis project Ga0181607, IMG submission 132420) | Coastal salt marsh microbial communities from the Groves Creek Marsh, Skidaway Island, Georgia - 041413US metaG (megahit assembly) | ecosystem: Environmental > Aquatic > Marine > Intertidal zone...
AAATGAATTAAAATTATTAAATAATGATGTAGTGTTTATTGGAACTCATTTTCACGAAAGGTCAATATTTTTTGAAAAATTAATAAGATTAGGGCTAGACTTAAAAATTTATGGAACTAGATGGGATGAGGCAAAAAATTTTAAATTTTTAAAAAAAAATATTCAACTAGGCCACGTAGATGGAACAAATTATTCAAAAATTATACAGTGTAGTAAAATTGCTTTATGCTTACCTTCTCAGGAGAATTTAGATGATATAACTATTAGAAACGTAGAAATCCCAGCTATTGGAAGTTTATTATGTTCTAAAAGAACAAATGAAGCTAAAAAATTATTAAAAGAAGATCATGAAGCAATATATTTTAATAATGCTTATGAATGTTATACAAAATGTAAATATTATCTTGAAAATCCAAATAAACTCAACAAAATTGCTAGTAATGGTAATAGAAAAATTAAGTCATTAAAAATTGATTATGGAACAACTTTTAAAAAAATTTTTAAAAATATTAAATGAAAATTGATATATTTAGACAATCTCTTCATTATATTTTGCCAAAAAATAGATTTGGAGATAAAATATATTCTTTAATAAATTTTTATTTTAATCATAAAAAATTTCCATCAAAAAAAAAATTGTTTAATGATTATCTTTATAAACTAAAAACAACTAATGAAATTTTAAATCCATTAAGAATATATATTAGTGATAAAGAAAATGTAAAAAAATTTATAAATACCTCTATAGGAAAAAAATATAACATTCCTACTTACAAAATATTAAAAAAAAAGGGGCAGATATTAAAATATAATTTTCCTTCAAAATGTGTAATCAAACCAACTCATATGAGTGGAGAAGTTATTATTAGAAAAAAGGGTGAAAAGATTAATCTTAATAAAATTTTAAATTGGTTAACTTTGAATTACTATAATAGATCTAGAGAGGTAAATTATAAAAATTTAAAACCAAAAATAATTGTTGAAAAATTATTATTTAACGATGATAATTTAAAAGATTATAAATTTTTTTGCTACAATGGTGAGCCTAAAATAATTCAAGTTGATATAGATAGGTATGCAAATTTTGGTAAAAATCATAAAAGAAAATTTCTTGATATTAATTGGAAAGATCTAAAGTTTTCAATTTTATACCCTAGGTATAAAAAAAAAATTAGAAAACCTAAAAACCTTAATAAAATGATTTCTATTGTTAGAAAACTAGCATTAAGATCTAGATTGGGATTTATTAGAATAGATACATATTCTAATGATAAAAGTTTTTATGTTGGTGAAATGACAAATATTCACGGAAATTGCTCTGAACATTTTTTTCCAAAAAAATCTGAGAAAAAAGCATCAAAAATAATTTTTGATTTTTAATTCAATATGTTTTTTAAATTATTATATTTAATATCAAAATTATCTTTAAAGCATTTTTTAGCATTTAATGTCATTTTTTTCTTTAATTTTTTATTTAAATTATAAAATTTTAATAAATTATTACTAAAGCCTATTACACTATCCGACGAGACAAATCCGGCATTATATTTTTTAATAATTGGTGAAATATTAACTTTATTTGTAGTTATAACTGGTTTACCTAAACTTAAACTTTCTACTAACGATACTCCAAAATTTTCACCATGTGATGATAACAACATAGTTTGAGACTCTTGAATAGCACCCCATTTTAATTCATTATATAAACTGTTTGAAAAAAATATTTTATTTTGTAAATTATATTCTTTTACTTTTTTTTTTAAATTATTTTTAAAATCACTTTCTAATGTTGGACCTGCTAAAAGTAAAACTTCATTAAATTGAGTGTTAATTCTATATATAGAATTTATCAGTATTTCTAAACCTTTTTTTTTATGAAATCTTCCCAGAAATAAATGAAATTTTTTATTTTTTAGAAATTTAAATTTTTTATAAAAAATTTTTTGAGATTTTGATTTATTAAATTTAGGTAAATTAATTCCATATTTTATAATTTTTTTTTTTATTTTTTCACAATTAACATAGGTATTTTCTAAAGACTTTGCTTCATTTTTAGAGGTAACTAACAATGATTTTGAACTCAAAAGGTTTTGTTTTTCAAAAAAAAACCAATAAATCTGTTTTTTTAACTTTTTAAAAAAATTTTTTTTAAAAAATGGATCTAATTGACCGTGTGAAAAAATATAATATTTTTTTTTTACTAAAAATCTTGCAACTAAATTTGGGAAAAACCATAATCCATGTATTAAAATTAAATCAAAATTATTTTTGTTTTTTAATAGCCAAAATATAAAATTGAAACTTAATTTATATTTTTCACCAAAATATTTATTGAAATTTATAATTTTAATTTTTTTATTAAGACTTTTATTTTTATAGGAAGATTTATCAAAAGTTACAATAGTTAAGCTATGTCCATTATCTATTAAATTATTTGACGAGTCTACCAAAGCGTTTGAAGGACCACCAAACTTGGGATTAAGTGAAGCAATAATTCTTAAAATTTTTTTTTTAATTTTTAACACTAAAATATTTCATCAAAATTTTTATTAATTACGAAATTAAAAAGCCCTTTTTTTGTTAGATTAATAAGTTTTATATTTTTTTCTTTACAAAGCTTGTGGATTCTGTGCCAATATCTCAATCCTCTTGAATTAAAACCTAAATCTCTAGACCAATCTAAAATAGAGTGATTGGAATAATCTTGATCTTTTCCATTAAAATGACTTTCTTGATTAGCCAAAAGTTTTATTACCCCATTTAATTCCATTCCTAAAAAATAAATTTCTTTTGAACCAGTATATATTGATAAGCAAAGAGCATTACCTATTACACCTGCGCATGTGAAAAGTTTTGTTAAATTATAAGAAAAGTTATTGTAAATGTAAGAAATATTTTTACTTTTAACCCAATAAACATTTTTTTTATTTTTTAAAAAATTAAACTTTTCTAAATAATACCAATCTGCATTTAAAACAAGATTTACCTCAGGATTTTTTCTAAATATTGTATGTACGTATTCAATTGGCCACATACCATTAGCTAATTTAGGATCAACTATAATATGAAATTTTGGTCTTATTATTTCATAATCTTTATGATTAAAAGATCTATTAACCATAATTACAATTTGATTTTTTAATTTTTTTAAATCATAATCGTTCGTTGAAGGTCCATTTCCTAAAATTATAACTTTTTTATTTAAAAAAATATTTTTAAGAACTTCATTTTTCTTTAAAAAAGAATATTTACTGAGAATTTTTAAAATAAAATACCTCGTGTGTATATATAAATTAATTAATTCATTTGTTAAATTTTCACCTAAAATATATGGATCTTTTTTAATTTTAGAAATAATAGACATCTTAAGTTTTATTTTTTTTTTTTGAAAAAAAAGTATTATAAATATTTTCTGCTAATTTAAAATCATCCGGCCAATCAATATCGAAAGATTTAATTCTATCTGATATATAAAAAAAAGGTTTATTTCCAATTCTATCTTTATACTTTATATAATTTTTGATAGAACTTAGAAATATACAACTATTTACAAAATATAATTCCTTTAATTTTTGAGTTTGTGGCCATTTTTCAATTGATTTATTAAAATTTATAGGATTTTTTTTATCATATATAAATTCTTGAAGCTTAACTACACCCATTAATGAGTCAAAATTTTTTAAATTATTATTGTAAACATCTATAGCATTAGCATAATCTAAGGTATCAAAAAACGGTGAAGTAACATGAGTCCAGAGAATATGTTCTGCATCTGTAATTTTTGGAACGTATTTAATTAAATCATCTGTTTTAGTATTGTTTGATGAAAGTTCATCACTTCTTTTATCTAAGATAATATTTTTAATTTTTAATCCATTAATATATTTAATTATTTTTTTATCATTAGTGGAAATAATTATATTTCTTATTTTTTTAATTTTTTTTAATTGGTTTATTTTAATTTCTAATAAACCATTTTTAATACTTGAAAATTTTTTTATATTTTTATTTTTAACTCTCTGACTAGATGCTCTACATGGTAAAAAAATATCAATAATCATTAACTAGAATATATAAAACATAATTATAAAAACAAACAAAATTAATGATTAAAATACGAGAAGGTTTATAAAGATATTCATAAATTTAAAAAACATAATAAAGTTAATTATTAGAATAAATTAAAAAAATGAAAAATTTTATTTTAGTTAAATCATTTAAAAATAATTTTAAAAGTGAATCTATTTTGTTTACTACACAAATTTTAATTCAGCTATTATTTGCACCGCTCATGTTGTTATTTTGGAATAAAGAAAATTTTAATTTATGGATTCTTTTCTTTTCTATACCTTCATTGGTGTCAGTATTAAATTTAAATCTTACTGAAAGTGTAAGAAATCAAATGTCTATTATGTTTGAAAGAAAAAATTTATTAAACTTAAATAAAATTTATTCTAATTTAATTTTTTCTTTTTTTTATATTTGTTTATTTATGATTATTGCTTTTATTTTTTTATTAAAATCAAATCAAATACTTTTAGATAATATTAATATTCTAGTCATGATTTTTTCATCAAGTATTTTAATAATTTTAAATGGAGTAAATTACTGCAAGTTTACTTTTAGAGGAGATATCAAAAAATGGAATTTATATAGTATTTCATACAAGGCTATAAGTTTAATTTCATTAAGTATTTCTGGATATTTTTTTGATGATCTTTTTTTTGGTTCTTTAATTTATTTCTTTTTGACTTTAATTTATTTTATTATTTGCTCAAATTTTAAGGATAAAATACTAGTTTTTAATTTTAATGAACTAGATAAATTTACAATTTTAAAAATTTTTAATAAATCTATCCAATTTAATATTTTAAATATTTCATCAATTTTAAAACATAGTGGTTTGATATTCATATTAGGTCTTCTCAATCAACTAACCATTATTGGTACTATTAGCACAGCTAAAACTCTATTTTATTTTTTTATTATAAGATTTCTTGATGTTATTACTAAACCATTATCATTTGAATTTACAAAAAATTTTTCAAATCCAAAAATTAACCAAAAATTATTAACTAATGTTAGAAGTATTTTGTACTCCTGTACAATTATAATTTTATTCGTTTGCTTAATATTATTTTTTATTGGAGAGAATATTTACAATTTTTGGCTAAATTATAATTATGTCATTAATAAGTATCTGATTTTTCTAATCGTTGCAGATGCTTTTTTTTATTCAGTTGGAAATATTTTCCTATTACCATTTAAAGCAATTAACAAATTTTTACCAATTTCCATGTTCGAGATTTGTATAAATCTTATAATTTTAATTTCAATATATTTTTTTATTAATAATAATATTATCGAAATTTATGAAATTATATTAATTTCAAGTATTTTAATTTTTTTTTTTAAAATATTTTATTTTATATTTTTTTTTAAAAGGAAAATTTTAAGTGATAAATAAATTAATATTATATTTTTTATATATATTTTTTTCTTTAATAGTTTACTTAATAAATACTTATTTAGGTATTTTATTATTTGTTTTTAGCTACCTATTTATATTTTTCATTAATTACTTAGAAAATAAAAATATTTTTAATTTTATTCAAAACTATTTATTAGTTTCTTTTATTTTAACATTTTCAAAAGTATACAACATCAATATTTTTAATGTGGAGATTTATTCAAAAGAAATTAATTATTTTTTAAAATGTATATTTTTTACTGGCATTATTACTTTTTTTTTTTCTATATCAACTTCTAATGTAACAATAAATAATAGATTTAATCAAGATAACGTCAACAAAAATCATTTATACATTATTGTGATACTTTTATCTTTATTTATTTTTGCTCATAACGGAAACTTAGGTCAATCAATTCAATATATAAGTCGTCATTTATTTTTTACATTACCAATTATTTTGGTTTGTTTACTTTATATTAACTTTAAAAGTATAAAATTATTAAGTTATATTTTATTTCTATATTTATTTTATTTTTATGGCTCTACAATAATCAATAGATCAAGCTTTATTTTGGTTCCTATATTTTTTATAATAGCTACATTTCTTTTAAATCAGTTTAACAATCAAACTACTATAAGTTTAAAAACAAAAATTAAAATGATTTTTTTTTTTGTGATAATCTTAATTTTATCAGATATTTATAAATCCAGTGGATCTTTAAATATTTTAAACTTTTTTAAAGAAATTAAAATTAACAATTTATTAAATTATTATAGCAACTCCAGGTATAAATTATTTTCAGATTTTGAGATAAATAACTATTTTAACATTTTGGGTTTATTAATTGATGGTACCAAAGAACAAGGTGGAAATTTATTTTCTCAATTTTTTAATATATTTACACCAAGATATTTTTTTCCTGAAAAAGAAACCACAAATATATCTCAACTCATTTTTATTCAAAAATATTCAGATAATCCATTATACTTTGAAATTTTTATAGAAGCTTCCTACAACCTAAAAATAGTAGGTGTAATACTTTTTCATTTTCTTATTTTAATTATTGGAAATTTTATGCTTAAGTCGCTGATTTATGTAAGAAATGTTTATTTATATCAGATTTTTTATATAAATTATCTTTTTTACATATTATTTATTTTTATAATAATAAGAGGTCCTGCTATATTTTTTATCAATTATTTTTTAGTATATTTTATTTTTATGATCTTGACCTTAATAAAAAATTATAAAGATTCTAAAAATGTTAAATAAATATAATCATAAAAAAATTAAATTAGATTTTTTTTTTTATTTTTAAAATTTCTTTGTCAACAAGCATTCGAAACCAGAATGCATGATAATAACAAAAAATCAAACCTATTTTTAAATCTAAAATCCCTAATTTAAAAATTAGTCTATAAATAAAGTAAATATAAACTCTTAATTTAATCGGAAGATGATAATACAAATTTTTATAAAAACGTGTTCTTTCTCTACGATTAATTCCAAATCTACCCTTTAATAATTTTTTATTTTTATCAGATAAATAAAAGTTTATAGCTTCTAATTTAGACCACTTTATATGTTTTTTTTTCCATTCATATAATTTCAAATTATTCATATCATGAATAAAACCATCAATCTTAATTGCATTATCATTTGATATAAAATGTTGGTCATATAATCTATGTTCACAAATTGCAGTTCCTGATCTAAAAAGTCTCAAATGCCATGGATTAAGTCCTGAAAAATTTAATTTTTTATTTAAAAAATAATCTTGCCTTTTTATAATATAAGAATTTTTTTTTTTACTAAGTATTGCATTTTTAATTGACTGAATTGCTAACTCATCTAATATTTCATCAGAATCTAAATGTAGCTGCCATAGATAATTTTTATTAATTTTTTTAATTATCCAATTTCTTTGATCGGAATAATTATTAAATTTTCTTCTATAAACTTTGCAACCTAATTTTTTACAAACATTAACCGTATTATCTGAAGAAAAACTATCTACTATTACAATTTCTTTAGTTAGTTTTTGAGCTACATTAATTGAATTTTTAATACTTTTACTAGAATTATATGTTAGAAAAATAACGGCAATTTTTTTTTTCAAATTTATTTATTTTTAAAAAATATATTTTTTACTTCTTCTTCTAAATTTGTGTTGTTAACAATAGGATTAGATGGATTTAAAACTTTAATCTTTTTGTATTTAACATTATTTTCAAATACATTTGTCAACACGTTCGAGTCGTTTACAATTTCATTAACAGAGTTAATTCTATTTATTAAATCTGTTCTTTGTTTATTATATTTATCTATTTCTTGTCTCATTATATCAACTTTTTTTCTGCTTTCAAAAAGTTCATTGCTAATTCTTAGATTTTCTTCTTGTATAACATTCAATCTTGAATATTCTTGATTATAATCATAATTATTATTTATTAATTTATTCTCATTTTCTTGATTAAATTTATTTTTTTTACCTTCTAAATTTTCCTTTATTATAGAATTAATTTTTCCATCTAATGTATCTAATTTAATTGTTAGTTCTTGATTAAACTTGACTGTTTTTTGTAGCAAATCTTCTTGGGCTTCTATTTTTTTTTCCAAGGAATTTATTGATTTAAAAATTTTTTTTAACGATCCTAAAAAAAAGTTATGTATATTTTTACCAAAAAAACTTAATTTTACTAAAAAATTTTTCATAAATATCTTACTTATGCTTTTTTTATAATTAAAATTTAATAAATTTAAAATATTATCTACAAATATATCAAATTTATTCGGCTCAATTACAATTATTGAATTTTTTGACTTAATTTTTTCTTTAAATAATTTTATTTTTTCTTTAAATAACTTTATTTCATCTAATAATTTTTTATTATTTTTATCCATACAACTTATAGTTTAAATATTTTTTATATTTTTTGTATTTAAAAAAATAAATATTGGTATTCAATATGTGTATCAATACCATATATAGTTGCTCATGTTCCCTTATGTATGAAAATTACAAAAAATGTCTTAAAAATTATTTTTAAATCTAAAAATAAAGACCAATTATTGAGATACCACAAATCATACTCCATTCTTTTTTGCATCAATTTTTCATCTTTTGTTGGTCCTCTTAATGCGTGAATTTGAGCCCAACCTGTAAGGCCGGGATTAGCTTTGTATCTTTTTAAAAATTCTTTAAATAATTTTGAATAAAAAATATCATGCTCAACCATATGTGGTCTTGGGCCAACAATTGACATATCACCTTTTAAAACATTTATAAATTGTGGAACTTCGTCTATACTAAATCTCCTAATAAATTTACCAATATTTAATAATCTTTTATCTGCTTCAACAACTTGTTCAGTTTTTTTAAAATTTGTATTTTTTAAACTTCTTAATTTATAAATTCTGAATCGTCTTCCATCCCAACCTGTTCGATCCTGTGAAAAAAAAACTGGGCCACCATCTTCTAAAAATATTATCAACATGCATAATAATAAAATGGGTGATAAAAGAATGATAAAAAATAAACTTAAAATTTTATCTAAAATAATTTTAATTAAAAGATTTGCTCCATAAAATTTTGAGATTTCGTAATTTCGATATTCATATTTTAAATTAATTAAATTTTTAGTTGTTGGTATTCTTAAAAGATTAATTATTAAAATATCTACAGAAAACTTAATTACGATGTTAAGTGTTTCATTTATATTTATTTTATTATCTTCAAGTATCCAAATTTGTCCAAGCGAATGATATTCCAATAAAGACCTGATGTCTTCATTTGGATGAAAAATAGGAGTCTTTATTTCAATTCTTAATTTTTTAATTTCTTCTTTTGACTTATTGATCAAAATACAACATTTATAAATATAAATATTATTTTTTTTTTCCTCTAAAATTTTTTTAACACTTTCATATGATCCTACTAACAATATATTTTTTTGAATTATATTATTATTAACTAAAAAAAAATAAATTTTATTTATTAAATTTTGAAAAAAATATAAAATAATAAATAACAATAAAACTAAATAAATTAAATTAGAATTAAAAGTTTTGTTTAGATAAAATTTTAAAATTAAAATTGAAAATATTAGAGATAAAACTAGACATCCAAAATCTTTTTTAATTATATTAAGATTATAAAAATAAAAATCTTTGTGTGATTTAAATAAAATAGATGATAAAAAATAGAATATTATTGGAACACTATATGAAAATATAAAGTAATTTGAATTTTCATAAATTTCATAATCTAAAATTTGATAAATAGAATAATTTTCTAAAATAGAAAATATATAGATTACAATATAAATTGAAAAAATTTTCAATATATTTGAATTAAAAATAAAAAATTTATCATCGTTTTGAAAAACTTTTTCTAAACGAAACATAACTTTATAATTTTGAATAATAATTTGAAGAATAATTATAATAATAACTATAGTAACTATTCTTAGAAGTATCTAAATCATTAAGAACAACTCCGTCTATACTAGCATTTACGTTTTGTATCTTTTTCATAGATGAAATAAAAGCTGAATTCTTGGATGTTTCAGATCTAATAACAAATAAATTATAATCTGATGCTTGAGCTAAAATTAATGTGTCTGAAACAGGTTGTACTGGTGGACTATCTACAATTAAATAGTCGTACTCCATTTTTAACAAATCAAAAAACTTCTTAACTTGTTCCTTATTAACTATATCTGACATATCAAATCTTTTTTCACCTGAAGTAATTATTGAAAGTTCTGTTCCAGGTACTTTTAAAATACAATCTCTTAATTCTGCATCTGCTGATATTATTTCTCCAAGGCCAGGTATTACTTTATCAAATTTATAAAAACCATTTAGAACTGACGGCCTTCTAATATCAGCTTCTATAAATAGAACTTTATTAGATTTTTCTAAAGAAAGAGCTAAATTAAAAGCAAAAGTAGTTTTTCCCTCTGCAGGATTACTAGAGGTAACTAAATAACTAGAATTTTTTTTAAATTTAGACTCAATTGTAGCCCTTATGCTTCTTATAGACTCTGAAAAATTAGATTCCGGGTCCTCCACAAACATCTGAAGAATGTGATATCCTTTTTTTAATTCTTCAACTTTGGGCAAAATTCCTATTTGATTTAAACCAATGTTTTCAATTGTTTCAGGACTTGAAATAACACTTGAATTGATTTCTCTATAATAAATTAAACTAAAAAAAGCTACAAATGATATCAAAAAAGCTAATAAAAAATTTTGATTTGGTTTTGGAAAAAATGGAGACTTAGCTAAAGTTGGTGTTTCAATAATTTTCATTTTAGAGACTTGTAAATTTTGAGCCTCATTTGTCTCTTTGACTCTCTGTAAAAAAGTTTCATAAAGTTTCCTACTACTTTCAACCTCTCTTACAAATTTCATCATGCCAGCTTCTTTTTCTTCAATTAATCTTAAATCATTTTTAGCTTTGTTGAGTTCTTCATTTGTGAGATTTATAAAATTATTAAGATTGCTTAATTCAAAGGCTTTTTTTTGAATTGTTTCGTCTAATATTTTTTTTAATTGACTTTGTAAACTTTCATTTTGTTCATTAGCTTGAAAAAGTTTAGGATGTTTATCAGTATAAATTAATTTCAAGGATTGAATATTACTTTCATTAGCAGATAAATTATTTTTAATATTTGATATTTCATCTCTATTACTAAGGTCTTCAATTGCTAGCAATGCATCTACATCTCCATCTGCTACTTTTATTGCGAGTAAATCGTTCTGCTGTTGTTGATATTTTTCTTTGGCTTCTAAAATTCTGTTGGATATTGATTGAATTTCTTTAATCTTTAGTTCTTTAACATTTCCTGTATCAACCAAATCATTTTCTCGTTTATATTTTGCAAGATTTGTATCAGCGACATCCATTTGTTTAGTCAAATCTTTTAATCTTTCAGTTATTTTTGTATTAGCATAGTTTGTAATTTGAATTTTACTATCGATTTCATATCTTTGGTAAGAATTAATTATATTTTTTAAAGCCAACTGAGAAATCTTTGGGTTGCTAGACACAAAAGATAATTTTAATACATCACTTCTTGGTAAATTTACAACTTCAAAATTTTTTCTTAAAATATTTTTTAAATATTCTTTATCCACAACGGGTTTTTTTGAAAAAATTCTATTTAGTAAGCTTTTATCAATTGTTGAGTATAAATTTTTAAATTCTAATTCATTTTTATTATCATCAACTATATAATCAATTACCTCTTCACTTTTCAAAATAGCTATTTGATTATTAACTCTATTTTGTAAGCTCTCTAATGAATAAACTTCTTCAATATTTACAATTTTATTTTCATCTGGAGAAATAACTAAAGTTGCATTGCTCATATACTTTTTATCCAGATTTAATGATATGAAAAAAACTAATATAGAAATAAGAACAGATAATAAAATTAAGTTTTTAAGATTTTTTTTAGCTACTATTAAAAAATATCTTAAATCTCCAACATCAAATAAGCTAAATATATTTTGAATCCTACTCATGAGATAATAATAATTATTATTAAATAAATTTAAATATTTAAATTAGAAGAATTAATAAGTTAAATATTTCAATGTTTTTTAACTTTTAAAAAGTTTGAAAGTAATAATTAATAATATAAATAATAAATAAAATATAAATATTAAATTAAAATATAAATATTAAATAATGATATTTTTAAAAAATAATTTAATCTTGTTAAGTATAATTATATTTTTACATTCCTGTGCGACACTTCCTGGTATAAATCAAGGTCCAAAAGAAAGAAAAACAAAAATATCAAATAATAATGAATACTCGATTGAAGACGTCGGAATAGAAATTATTCCAATTAATGATTTAAATGAAAAAGAATTTAATATTTTAAATAAAAGTAATTTAGATGAGCTAAATCTTAAGGTAAAAAAATTTAATAATATTTACGATTACAAATACAAATACATTTTAGGTCCTGCAGACATAGTTTCGATAAATTTAACAGACACTGATGATATTGACAATTCATATGAAATTGATCCAGATGGTATGATAGATTTACCATTTATTGGAAAATTAAAAATTAACAATTATACTGTTGATGAGGCTCAAAATTTTATAAAACAAGTTTTAAGTGATTTTTATAGAAATCCTGATCTACAAATCAATGTAGAAGAATATAATAGCAGCAAAGTTTACATCGTTGGAGCTGTAAGAAATCAAATTACGATTAATCTAGATCAAAAACCAATAAAACTAATAGAAGCAGCAATTCAAGCTAATTTTAATCCTAATGCTGCTGATAAAGTTCTTGGTACAAAAGGTTTTCTAAGAAGAGATAACAAAGTTTATAAAATAAATTTGAATAATGCATTTTCAAGTACAGATGACAAAGAGAATTTTTATCTTAAAAAAGATGATGTGATTTTTATAGACAGAAATTCTGAATCTATACACGTATTTGGCGAAGTCACCAAATCAGGAGAATATTATCCAAACAACAATTACTCTTTAACAGAATTAATTTCAACTGCAGGTTTAAATCAATTAACATCGAATGCAAAAAAAGTTTATGTGATAAGAGAAGATTACGAAAATTTTTTAAAGATAAAGGTATATCAACTTAATATAAAAAATCCTGTAAACTTAATAGCTGGAAGAAAATTTTTACTACAACCTAAAGATATAGTTTTTATTCCTCCAACAGAAATTGTTAAATGGAATAGAGTCATTAGTTTATTATTGCCTCAAACAGATTTATTTAAATCATATCAACCAATTATCAATAATGGTTTAATGACCTATAGAGAGGGTTAAATAATTTTATTTAATTATTTATTTATAAAAATATCAAATTTTTTTAAATTTATACTTAAAAGAATTATATAAATTAATTGAATTAAAAAAATATGAAATGAAAAATCAAATAATAATACAGTTATTAAAAAAATTATTAGAAATATATTTTTAACACTTATAAATGAAATTTTTTTAAAACAATTAAATAAAAAAATTATCATAATTAACATTCCTAAAATTCCAAATTCACCAATAAACTCAAGTAAATCAGAATGGGCATGATTTGCATAATTTTTACCAGTATTTAAATAAAAATTTTTGAATAATAATTCAAAATTGCCGGCTCCATATCCAAACAAGAGAAAATTTTTTATTTGTGCGAGAGAAAATAAAGTTAAGTCACCTCTTCTAGTTGTTACAATCAAATCGTTAGCATTAACAGAATAGTATCCAAATTCATTTTTAAGAAAAGCAAATCTATCTATAATTTTAAAGCCGCCAAAATAAAATCCAAATATCAATATATCTAAAATAATTATTAAAATTAAAGTATAAAAAATATAATTATTTTTTTTTTCTTTTAAAAAAAATTGATTGATTAAATAAATTAGTAAAAGAAATATTAATAAAAAATTTCCAATTCTTGAAAAAGATGTAATTATACCAATTGTAATAAATAATAAAAAAATTCTTACATAAATTTTATTAAAAAAATAATCTTTTTTATTTTTATTCATAATATCTATTAGAGATAAATATTCTAAACCAGCTAAAAAAGATAAGTTTAAAAAACAGGCAAATACAGTTCGATTAATAAAAAAGCCTGTAGCTGAATTTTTATAATATTTATTTGAAATAATAAAAAAATCTGGATTGTCAATTAAATAAAAAAAAATAGCCACTATTGCAGAAAAAAAACCTACTAAAGTTAAAAAAAAATAAAAATTTTTAATATGTCTTTTCTTATAAAAAATAGTTTTAAAAATAATAATAAATACAGCTAAAGAAATAAAATTTAATAAATTAAAAAAAGTTTTTGAAGAGTCTAAACTAATTGACGAAAAATTATTTTCTCCCAAATCTATTAAAATTTTATATTTTAAAGGTGATAAATATTTTATAAATTCTTGTGGCAACGGTATGATTTGTAAAATTAAATATGATAAAAATATAAAATATATTAATAGAATTTTTTTATTTTCAGAAAAAAATTTTTTTATATGAGCTTTGTAATTAAGATCTTTAAAACAAAATAAAAAAAAAAAACTGACTAATATAAAATTAAATTGTGCAAATAAATCATAATTACCTCCATTAAATATTATAAATAAACTAATTAAAAAATAAAAATATATTTGATTAAGTTTATTTTTAGTTAAATGCATTTTCTCTAATTAGGAGAAACATTATTTGAAAAAACTAACTGAATATTTTCACCATTAATCAATTCAACTTGATTGTTAAAATTTTGATTAATTTCTTTATTAAAAGAAATTGTTGTTGCTAATTTTTGTATTTCTTTTTTGTTATTTTTAACTATTTCTGTAGTAACTTTTGCTAGAAGTGTTTTGTTTGTTACAGCCTTTTTTGCTGTCTCTGCTATAATTTTATCTGCAATTGTTTGATTATTGCTGTTAACAATTACCTTAGATAATAATTTAATATCATTTTCTGATCCTTTTATATCTTTAATTGATTTTTCAATCATCTTATTTACTATATTTTCATTTTTTTTACTTACCCCTTCTAATTTTTTAAAATCTTTTTCTGATACAGTGGCCAAAACTTTTAAAGCCAATCCTGACTTATCAGCAGAAGTAGAAACTTTTTCCATCACTTTTGCAGCTGTTTCAACATCAGATTTTATAATCACATCTGAAATCACATTTGCAAAAACTGCATTTTCTTTATTGTTACCTGATGCTGATACAACAGCTTGTTCAATTGCTTTTTCTTTAACACTATTATCAATTGTTTGTATTTTTTCTGGAGCAGTTTCAACTATGGCTTTTAATACTTTTGCCGAAAGATCTGAATTAGCTCCACTATTATTATTGCTCACTTCTGAAATCATTTTATTTGTAACCTCTGAACTTGCAGATGAAACAACTTTAGCAATTAAATTTGCACTCCCCTCATCACTTGATCCTTTTTGAACAGCGTCCACAACTAATTTTTCCATTTGTTCTTTATTATTTTGATTAACAGCTTCTAAAGCCTCAGGATTTTTTTCTGCAAGATCAGCCATAACTTTCAGTGATAAAGTAGAATTTACATCTGTATTTTTTGTTGTAATGTTTATAATTACACTTTCAACTGTGTTAGGATCTGATTTAGCAATTACTTTGCTTAATACCTCAGCACTTTTATCAGATCCACTTTGAACAATTTTTTCAAAGATTATTTCTTTAATTTGATTTGCAGACTCACTACCAGATCCTGTAATAAATTTATTATCTTTATCAGATAAATCAGATACAACCTGTGAAATTAAAGCATCATTATTCTCTACAATTTTGTTCATAACTTCACCTACATTACTTTCATCAGAACTATTCAAAACTTCTGATAAAAATGCAGTGTTATCTTCTTTACTATTATCTACTATAAAATTTAT
>Ga0181607_10002609_pt1 | contig 15885 bp, 9 predicted proteins | sample 041ome_9_FD_132420 | JGI IMG/M metagenome (GOLD analysis project Ga0181607, IMG submission 132420) | Coastal salt marsh microbial communities from the Groves Creek Marsh, Skidaway Island, Georgia - 041413US metaG (megahit assembly) | ecosystem: Environmental > Aquatic > Marine > Intertidal zone...
GACAAACTTGGTGCTCTCTACACCCCGTTTGCTGTTGCGCTTGCTGCTGTCGCCTGGTGGCTCAGCGGTAGCCCCACACGTTTTCTAGCGGTCCTCGTCGTGGCCACTCCCTGCCCACTGCTGATCGGCATTCCAGTCGCCATCATCGGAGCCGTCTCATTGGCGGCAAAACACGGCATCGTCGTTCGCGATCCCGCGATCCTCGAGCGGCTCGACAGTTGTCGGATCGCGATCTTTGATAAGACAGGGACGCTCACCTACGGCGCTCCGAGGGTCACCGAGGTGCTTCCGGTGAATAACTCCAACGCAGATATCGTGCTCGCTTCGGCGGCGAGCCTGGAGACTTTCTCAAAGCACCCCCTGGCCTCTGCCGTGGTGGAAGCTGCTAAGAGTCGTGGGCTCACACTCCTGTCGGTCGAAGAGGTCACCGAACGCCCTGGTGCTGGTCTCACTGGCCGCGTGGTTCCCACGCGTTCCTCAACCGGCCGCAGCGTGACGATTACCAGCCGCAAGAAACTCGTGGAAACAGCTCCAGAGCAGGCCGCTCACCTCCCCCCGACTGCAGGCGGCCTGGAGTGCGTTGTGCTGATCGATGACCTGCCAGCCGGTGTGCTGCGTTTTCGAGATACGCCCCGACCCGATGGCAAGTCGTTTGTGCAGCATCTTGAACCAGCCCATCGGCTCACCCGCGTGATGCTGGTCTCGGGAGATCGCGAGAGTGAAGTTCGCTGGATGGCCGAGTCAGTCGGCATTCAGGAAATCCATGCCGGAATTCAGCCCGAAGGCAAACTCCGAATCGTGGAAGAGGCCACAGCGACCGCACCAACGCTGTTCGTCGGTGACGGGATCAATGATGCTCCCGCACTCGCCGCAGCGACCGTGGGCGTGGCGATGGGCGCGGCCAGTGACGTGACCAGTGAGGCCTCCGGAGCCGTGGTCATGGATACAAGCCTGGCCAAGATCGATGAGCTGCTCCATATTGGCAGCCGCTTCCGCAAGATCGCCCTGCAGACTGCTGTGGGTGGCATGGCACTGAGTGTGATCGGCATGGCATTCGCGGCTGCTGGCTATCTGCCACCGGCTGCCGGGGCGCTCGCACAGGAAGCCATCGACCTGGCTGCTGTGGCAAATGCCCTTCGCGTTGCCTGGCGGCCTGGCACGCTCACCGACTATCCGCGGCACGACGCGTGAGCCGGGGGTCCCGCCGACGTGTGAGCGGGTCATGGCTGCAGGTGGCCCCGTTGTGCAGCACGACGCACCGCCGTGCTCCTGTCGAGAACCTCGCCTCGCATTGGCTATCATCCCGTGGGTATGCTCTTCCCGCGTTATCTCTTGTTTCCGGGGAGGAGTATCCATGCCTGCTGTTACGAGTCGTCGTCGTTTTCTTGCTGCGTCTGCAGCCACTGGTTCGCTATTGCTGACGGCCCCACAGGCATCAGCCAAAGTGCTTGGCGCCAACGATCGTGTCCGCATGGCAGTGATCGGCCTCAATGGTCGCGGCCAGTCACATCTCGGTGGCTTTGGTGGACTCGACAATGTGGAAATCGCCTACGTTGTCGATCCAGATCAGCAGGTACTAGACCGTACGCTTGCCACGCAGAAGAAGAGGGCTGGAGAAGGCCCCTTTACGCTCAAAGGCGAAAAAGACATCCGTAAAGTCCTCGATGATCCGAGCATCGATGCCATCTCGATCGCCGCTCCGAATCACTGGCACTCCCTGATGACGATCTGGGGCGCCCAGGCCGGCAAGCATGTCTACGTCGAAAAGCCGATGAGCCATGACGTGGTGGAAGGCCGCATCGCACTTGAGGCCGCCAAGAAGTATGGAGTGGTGGTGCAGCACGGCACCCAGCGTCGAAGCGATGCTGGCATTGCAGGTTTACATGCCGCTCTGAAGGATGGCACGCTGCCTCGCCTGAAGATTGCCTACGGCTACTGCTGCAAACCACGCGGTTCAATCGGTACCAAGGCGGACAGTGCTCCGCCAGCCAATCTCGACTGGGATCTCTGGAAGGGCCCGGCAGTTCTCGATGAGTACAACGCGAATCTGGTGCATTACAACTGGCACTGGTTCTGGAAGACTGGGAACGGTGACCTGAATAACCAGGGCACCCATCAGCTCGACGTGGCACGCTGGGCGATTGACGATGACCAGACCCATCCCGTGCGGGCCGCAGCCCTCGGCGGACGCTTCCAGTGGGACGATCAGGGCGAGACGCCCAATACGATGTTTGCCATGGCCGAGTATCCCAACGGCCAGATGGTGCTCTTCAATGTTCGCAACGTGAACTACGAGGGCTATCAGCACCAGGTCTTCAACGAGTACTACCTCGAAGATGGCAGCGTGATCGTCGGTGAAGGCCGCTACAAGATCCGTCGGCCGGGCAGCGACACTTTCGAAGACCTCGATGTTGAACGGGGCCACGTCACTCCCGGTGGAAACTGGCAGGCCTTTATCACCGCTGTTCGCGAGAATGATCCTTCACTCGCCAATGGCAACGCCTCGGATGCCCACTACGGATGTGTCCTAGGCCATCTGATGAACAACTCCTACCGCCTCGGCGAGTCGGTCCCATTCAACGAGAAGGCCTGCCGGTTTGGCGATTCCCCCGATGTGGCAGAGCATTTCCTCAAGCTGCACGAAGTGATGCGAGATGGCGTGGGCATTCCAGAAAACGGAGCTGAGTACCACGTCGGCCCGCTGCTTTCGTTCGATCCCGAGACAGAGCGTCACACAGGCGAGCATGCCGAAGCAGCCAACGCCCTGCTCAAGGATCCCAACAGCGCTGGCTTTGCGGTGCCTGAGCTTTCGCAGATTTAAGGACTCGGACGTTCTACAAACTCGCGAGACGTCTTCGCCGCTCCCGCAGGAATCACTCTGCTTCCTGTGGGAGCGGTTCTCTTTCGACTGCAGGAAGTCCGCTCACCGAGATGGCCCGAATCCAGTCACCACGCGTCACTGAAGCAGTCGGGGGAGGCAACGATTCTCGCCGGGCGAGCTGCTCCCACCTGATCCGCAGGTCTGCATCGAGCGGCTGCTCCAGCCTCGCAGCATGCCCAGGAAACGCTTCGTAGTACTGACTGACGATTGGCTTGCCTCGGCCGCCAGGCTTTTTCGGCGGGGGCTCCAGCCCGTGTAAGCCACCCAATCCCGCCCACCACTGCACTGCCCTGAAGTCGGGATGGCCGGGAGAAACGTCACTGACGTAGATGGTCGCGGCTCCTTCGGACCAGAGACGGCGTTGCAGGGCTGTCGGCTCCACGTCCTGCACCGGCACGTTCGCCTCGATCGCAAACGCTGCCGCATGGCCGGCGGCTTCACCAAGTGACATCCAGATCGGCTCCAGCCGCAGTGCACAGAAACCAACATGGCTCGCGCTGCAGGCCGTGGGAACCAGCATGTTCTGCATGGTCCTGGGCACAATCACTCCATAGGGAATCTGATAAGGAGCCACGCCTTTGTAGAACTCTCCTGTATGGCGGCCGCCAATCATGGGCCCAGTGTGCTCGGTCCCATGGCAGTTGTGGCTGTAGTCACCACTGGCGATGGAATCCCGATGCAGTCTCGCTCGGGCATCGTTCGGGGCATACTCGGTGTCGTGCTCGGTGTAGACATGCAGCCCAACCATGCGACGGGCTTCTCGAACATAAATCTGAGCGGGAATGTGGCCAGTCTCTGAAAACTCATCGGCACACAGGCCCCAGGTGGCTGCCTCACGGCGAAAGGCCTCAGGAAGTGCGGGATCTGTCTGCACAAAATGAATCAGCCCCAGCTGCCAGTCGAGGTGTTCCTGCTCGATACGGCGACGCATCTCCTGGCTTGCTTCCGGATACTGCTGATTGCGCCCGGGCATCGATAGTCGGGCGATCCCTCTGGAGACATCGTTGATATCGTGCTTTCCGTTGGGCAGGATCGGCAGGTGCGCCTTCAGAACGAACGGGCTGCCGGGATACCCGAAGGCCGCGCGAAAGCGGCCTTCGTTCACAAACGGTACCAACGCTGCATAGTCCTCGCGGTCGTAGGTCTCAGGCACAGGAACCGGAACCTGGTTCTCCCGATTCTGCGTCATGCAGAGGCGAAAGTTGTAGCCCTGCAGTTGGCTGTCTTCCTCGTCGGCAGCCAGCGACTCACCGTATTCCTGCTTCGATTCCCGTCCAACCCGAAAGGGAATCTTCGCCAATGCCAGCAGATCTCCTTCATAGCTCGCATCGATCACCATCTTGGGAACCGCCTCAACCACAGTTCCGTCTTGCCTGACAAACGTCACCCAGCTCACACGGTCGGCCTCCACTCCCGCGGAGTCGAGGGTCCATCCGATCACCGTTGTGATGCTCGGCTGCTCTGCCAGCATCTGCTCAAACACCAACAGGTTGACCGACGGCTCACCATGAGTGCCTTGCCAGCTATCGCGGACCTGTGGAGCGTCCTCGCCGTACGTCTGCTGGTAGTACGACCGTACTCGTTGGCTGAACTTCAGAAAGCTGCCATGCAACGACTCAAACGTGTGAAAGTCTGAGTGTGAGAGGCCATGCGTAATCATTCCACCGATGCGAGCCGTCGGCTCGACCAGCAAAACAGCATGCTGTGCATCGGCCGCCGCCACCGCAGCAGCAATCCCCGCAGGCGTCGCCCCGTAGATGAGCACATCGACATGCACAGTCTCACTGGCAAACGCACAGGCCGAGCCCGTCACCGCCATGCAGAGGATCCAGAGGAGCTGCCGAGTTGCTCTCATGTGACCAGGCCTGCCGCGACATCTTTGCTGCTCATGCCCCGCATCATCAGCGCGACCGCCTCGGGATTCGTGGCCAATCTGAGGGCCTCTGTGCCGCGGATGTCACCCGAACGGTAGAGAGCCGTGAGGTGCTGATCGAAGAGCTGCATGCCGGCGTCACGACTGGCAATCACCTGTGGCAGATTGGTGATCTGTCCATCGAGGATTTCTTTCCGCACCACGGCAGTGTTCCGCATCACTTCGAGCACCGGGAGCCGCCCTTGAGCCGGCTCCTTTCGGCTGGCCAACCGCTGGCTGACGATCGCCGCCAGATTCGTTGCCAGCTGCACCATCAACAGGTCGCGTTCGTCCGCTGGAAACATCGAAACGATTCGCTGCATCGTGAATGACGTGTTGGTGGTGTGAACGGTGCTAAAAACGAGGTGCCCTGTGTCTGCAGCCTGGAGGGCAATCCGCATTGTCTCTGCATCACGTAGCTCACCCACAAGGATCACGTCAGGATCCTGCCGCAATGCTCGCTTGAGCGACTCTGCAAAACTTGGCGTGTCTCGGCCAATCTCTCGATGCGCCACAAGGCTCTTCTGCGAGTCATGCACAAACTCGACCGGATCCTCGATCGTCACAATCCTCAGCCGACGCGTCCGGTTGAGATGATCGATCATCGCTGCAAGGGTCGTACTCTTTCCGCTTCCCGTGGTACCTGTAACTAGCACAAGACCGCGGCGTTCCTCGGCGATTTCCCTCAGCACGTCAGGAAGACCAAGCTCGTCAAACTGTTTAATCTCAAGTGGAATACACCGTGCCACAATGCAGAGGTTCCCCTGCTCGTGAAACACGTTGATTCGAAAACGGGCGACCTCAGGAATGTAGTGGGAGAAGTCGCAGCTGAGATCCTCGTCGAGCCTTGCCAGTGCAGTCTGGCTGGCCACCTGCTCGACGAGCGTTCGCACATCCTCCGCGGAGACTGGTGGTGAATCAAACGGCACCATCGTGCCATCAACTCGGACGATTGGCGGACTCCCCACCTGTACATGCAGGTCACTCGCCTTGAACTGAACTGTCGCTTTGAGCAACCGCTCCATATTCATTGTTCTGCTCCATCTCTTCGGTCACTGGCTCTTCGGTCACTGGATCGTCAGCCGTCGATGTGGGCCCGCCACCATCCCACAGCTTCCTCAGCATCCCATGTGGTCGCAGCCTGACAGGAACGCAGCGCTGCGGCGACCGCATCGGCCGTGGGAAACCGTTCGTCTGGCTGCTTGGCAAGACAGCGAAGAATCACCGCCTTGAGGTCTTCCGGCACCTCCTGCAGCAGCGACTCCACCGTCTCCAGTGGCTCCGAGACCTGCATTTCAAGGACCGCCTGCGGCGTTTCGCCTTCGTAGGGGGGCCGGCCGGTGAGCAGGAACACCAGCAGTCCGCCGAGCCCATACACATCGGACCGGCCATCAACAGCACCTCCACGCACCGCCTGCTCGGGAGCGAGGTATTCCGGCGTGCCCGCGACGCGGCCGCTCGCAGCCAAGTCAGTCGCCTCGCCAATCGCCGCCACCACGCCGAAGTCGAGGAGCTTGGCAACATCACACTGTCCACCAAGCACACAGGCAAACACATTCGACGGCGAAAGGTCCCGGTGAATCAGCCCACGCCGATGCGCCTCGTCAAGCACGCCGCAAAGCTGTCGACCCAGGTAGATCGCCCGGCCTGCAGGCATCGGGCCAAACCGACCAACCAGCCCTGCAAGGCTGAGCCCAGGCAAGAACTCCATGGCAAAGTACGGCGATCCATCGGATGCCTCACCACAGTCGTAAATCGTGACGGCACTTGGGTGCCGCAGCGCCGACGCGGCCTTCACTTCCCGAGCCAACAACTGCCGGTCAATCGCTTCCTGCTGACGATCCGCACGCACCACCTTGACTGCACATGGCCGAGTGAGCGTGTGGTGCTGGGCAAGATACACCTCTCCCATGCCACCGGTGTCGAGACGGAGCTGGAGACGGTACGGGCCGAGCCGACCGCCCGGCATGATCGAGTCCTTACGTCCTCGCAGCACCCAGCCCACCAGAGCCGCGAGCACAGCGGCTGCAATCAGGGCGACGGCGTTAAACATCACCACCCGCTGGCTGGCCACATCATCCATTACCAGATGAGCCGTCCGGGCGTGCTCAAGCACAAATCCATGGCACAACACCACAGCACCCGCCATGCTGACGGCGATTCGGCCAGCAATCATCGGTCGATGAGGCATGAAGACGGCGCTACAAAACATCAGCACCATCGCCCGCAGCACTCCATTTTTCTGAAAAGCCACCGCGTCGACGAGATCGCTCTGGTCGATCAGGTGGATGCCCGTGAAGTACTGGCTATCAAGCAGCACGAGCATCTCAAGCCCAAACAGCACCAGCTCCAACGCCCGCAGACCGCGGCGGCGGAGTGTCGGTAGCAGCCAGACCGCGGCAAGCACACTCCCGTCGACCACCGCTCGCACGAGTAGCGACAGCGAGCTTGCATCTGCTTCCGAGGGATGCGAGCCGACCTGCAGCAGGGCAAACCCCAGGTTCAGCAGCAGCAGAAAACCCGCCGCAGCAACAAGCCCCTGACGGTAGAGATCGAGAGCATCGGCTTCCTCGGCATCACGGCCGTCGGCAGGATGCTGGCCACCGCCTCCCTGCTCCGAAAGTTCCGCAGCCACAACGATCTCAGCAAAGCCGTCGTCGATCTGAAGAACAGGTTCGTCGGGTGTTGCACTCATTCCGCTTCCTCAGGCTGGTCGGCGTCCTCGTCCTGAGACGATGCTCCTTCACTGATGTGAAACAACGCTGTGGGCTCGCCACCAAAGAATGACCAGACCCACGCTGCCGCTCGCTCAACACCTCCCACGCCATAGCCCACGTCGGCCCCCGGGTCGGCGTCTCCCTGCAGCTCAGCAGGCGGAGGCTCTCCCCCCTCGCCTGCTACGGAGTCGGCTGTTGCCGCGTCAACAGTCGTCGCATCATCTGCATCCGGTGGCCGCTCCCCACTGAGCCAAGGCACAAAGGCGTAGGCCACCAGCACGACGCCGATCATCAGCACGGGAATACGCATGCGGCCGACGATCTGTTGGTATCGCTTCCAGTCTGCCCAGATGTAGTACACCGCGTATGGCGGAAGCAGAAATAACAAGCCCTGCATGGGGTCCTTGCGGAAGGAGAGCATGACCAGGCTCGCGAAGTCCCCGATCACCCCGATCACATTGAGCAACACAATCAGGCCGAGCCCAAGCGATACCAGGCCATGGTTGCCGATCATCCCGCCGGCAACTGCCAGGATCAGCAGGATGAAGGAGATCGTATAGCTCGCCTCACTGATTCCACTCGTCAGCCGAGCCAGAACGCTAAACAGGCTGCGATAGACACGAAAGACATCTGCCAGAGGATTCTTTACTTGACTGGGGGCGACAACCCGCTCAGGTGGGTTGAACTCAAAGGCCACCTCATCCTCGTCACCAAACAGGCTTTTCAACTCATCATCATCGCCACCCGCCGTCGCTGCTCCTGCGGCTGATGACAAGTGGCCTTTCGACGGCTGCGTGGCGACTGCCGACTTCGGTCGCGGCCCCGCTCCACGCTGCTTGGAGGCTTTCTGCGGCACGGCTTCCTGCGGTGCTCGCTTCTCGGCTCCCGAGCGTGGCGTCGCTGGCGTGGGCTTCTTCGCTGCAGCCTCAAGAGGAGGCACGTCGATGGGTGTGACACTCTTCAGGCGAAAGCCGCCAGTGTCATCGGCCGGAGGCCTCGGGGCCCCTCCCTGCAGGACCTTCTGTGGCTCGAGCTGCTGAGAGACAGCCGCCCGCCAGTCGCCCGCCGCTCCTGCAGAACTCGGCACGACCACACCATGGCCGCACTTCGGGCAGCGGCTCTTCCGTCCAGCGAGAGATAACTTCGCAACAAGACGACTTCCGCATTGATCGCACAGAAATGCCGTCTTCACTGGACTCCCTCCGACCAGCTCGTGCCGATCCCCACTGCTCGGCTTCACGAGTCGCTGCTCTGCAATCTCTGCTTCCGAACACCCCTTCAGGCTACCGTGCTGCAGAAACCACGCCAATCCGCCCTACGCGAGTTGTCTCCAGAGAGCCACCAGAAACAGGAGTGCTCTATCAGACCAGAGCAGCCCCGTGCCCGCAGCGACCACAATCCAGAACAGGCTTGTCTCTTCAAACCAGAGCAGGCTTTTGAAGTAGAGCCATGAGAGAAAGAACGTCACACCCAACCAGATCTGCCACATCCGCCAATACTCAGGCCCTTGAGAATCACCCGTGGGGCCGACGAAGAAGGTGTAACTCAGGAAGGTCACACCAACGGTGTAGATCACGCTCAGACCGAGTGTCTGCTGCCGCAACGCGTCGGTCCGCATCAGCGCTCCGACAAGGCTCACAAGGAGAAAGGCATTCAACCCCAGGTAGATCATCGTGGTGTAGTTGCCGAGCATCCCGTTCCATCCTTTTGAGCACCAGACCAAGGCCCTGTCGGAAACCGGGCTTGGAACTGCCGTCTGTCGAGTCCGCCTACCGGTCGCCGGCATTCACCACAGGCTGCGCATGCCGGTCGCTGCACAACACCACCAGCAGATTCGCCACCATCGCTGCTCGCTTCTCATCGTTGAGCTGCACCACATTGTCACGGGAGAGGTGATCCAGCGCCATCTGCACCATCCCCACCGCGCCCTCGACGATCTTCATCCGAGCAGCCACCACCGCCTGAGCCTGCTGCCGCTGCAGCATGGCAGCTGCAATCTCCGAGGCGTACGCGAGATGACTGATCCGCGTCTCGATCACGTCAACACCCGCCTTGTCGAGCCGCTCCTGCACATCTGCCTGGAGCTGCTCACTGACTTCTGTTGTGCTCCCCCTGAGGGAGATCTCATGATCCTCACTGTCGTAAGGATGTCGCGAGGCCAGACTCCGCAGCGCCGCTTCACTCTGCACAGCAACAAAATCTTCGTAGTCATCGACCTCAAACAACGCCTCGGCCGTGTTGACCACCTTCCAGACCACGACAGCTGAGATCTCGATCGGATTGCCGTCACGGTCATTGACCTTCGAAGGCCGTCCCGCCGAACGAACTTTCTGGGTAAGCACCTTTCCTGTGGCGGGATCCTTCACCTCCGGCGTGGTCACCGAACCGGTCTCAAAGTTGCGTACCCGCAGTGAGACCCGCTTCTTGGTGTAGAAGGGGTTCACCCAGAAAAAGCCGCTCTTGCGGATGGAGCCAACGTAGTCACCAAACAAGAGCAAGACACGGGCGTCATTGGGCTGCACGGCCTGAAAGCCAAACAGGCTGATGAACAAGGCCACGACCGAGAGGATGCCCATCACGATCATCGCTGCCATGCCATACACAGCCCCTGCAACAATCAAGGTGGGGCCGAGTGCCAAAAGCAGCAGGCAGACAACCAGCATTGCCCAGCCGGTTGCTGGGTGCAGAGTCTTCTCGTCGCTCATTCTCCAACTCCTTTCAGGTGTTGTGCGCGTTATTCACCACTTCACCCAACACGACGCTCACGGCTCGCCGGTGCTTAGAGTGGATGCTCCTGCTCGCAATCTGGATCACGCGGCACCGGGCTGCCCACCTGGTCCACCGGGTGCGTGAAGAGATACTCCCAGACCGGCTCATAGAGCAGCCGCCCATCCGCATCTCGTGGAGTTGCCCGACCGGGGGACACCGCCGAGTGAGCCCGTCCGGCATCGCCCCCCACATCAGCCTCCGAGACGAGCCGACGGCTGTTGCCATAGGGAGGCCTCACCCCATCGACATTCACAATCGGCCCAAACTCAGCCAGCCCAAGCAACTCCCACGAGCGGCAGTAGTGGTCACCGGTCCACCCACCATCGAGCACATGGGAAAAGCCAAAGAATCGTTCGTGGGGCGTGGCGGAAGGTAACGACTGCCAATCCTGCTCCTGATCACGAGGCCCACAGAGCATCACAACCCGCGCCACCTCGACCTCCTTGGCAAACCGAGCCGCCGTGGTGGAGCCGTGAGAAGCACCAGCGACGATCACTTTCGTCCAGTCGATCCCCTCACCATCGGCAGCAAGAAACTGCTCCCACCGCCCTTCGGGATGCTCCTTGGCGAGCCTGCGGACAAACTGATGAGTCCGCTCAGCCATCCCATCGGCAAACGGAATTTCCACCTGAGGGCTGACATCCTTGCCCGTCGCGGCCTCCAGACGAACAAGCCCTCGCGCCATTCGGTCGGTTGGCTTGACGATGGCAAACCACTGTCGGGCATAGTGCGGCTGCACGGCGTGATAGCCATAACTCGCCAGCCTCTCAAATAGCTGCTCGTTGTGCGCCATCAGCCAGACGACCAGCTGTCCTCGCAGCGGTGCATCGAGATCAACCGCGGCATGCTGCACATCCTGAGGCTTGCCATCTTTCTCAAGCACGAAGCCGATCTCGGGCTGCTCTGCTGCCCGCGGATCGATCTCGCTCGCCCGCGCTGAGTATGTCCAGATACCCGACTCTTCTGCGGCAGCCGCCGGTGGGCTGCCAAACGCCGCGCCCCAGGCGCCCACCACGGCAGCGGCGACCACAAGCTCACGCACGCTCAACACGTCGACCACCCGCATGCTATTCCTTCCCCAGAGAGAGTTGTCTCTTCATCACCGCCGACGGGGAAGCACAGCAACCCCACAGGGCCTGAGTATATCGGGGCGTCTGCTCGCGAGTAGCTCAGGCCGCACGCTTCGCGAGTCTGCTCCACCACCTCCAGGCTCCACCCGTTGTGAACTGTCGCCAGCCAGCGATCAGCCAGCGGATCACGGCATTGGCAAGCCAGAGTCCCCACAGCAGCATCAGCAGACGGTAGTACCAGATCGACACGGAGTAGACATGCGGCTGACCAAGGAGTTGACCTTCGGATGGGCTGAACCAGATCAGCCGGCTACCGTACGACCCATTTCCCGTAAGGAACATCTCCGGCGTTTCAAGCAGCCCATGGCTGACCACAAACACAAGCGTCACCAACGATGTGATCGTGAAAAACACGAGCACCAGCTGCACGAGATCGAAGGTGAACCAGCCAAACGACAACGGATCTCGCTTGCCACGCCACGCAAGCATGTAGAGCCAGCCGACCACCGCCATCGCTGGGATCAAAGAAACCTGAGTCAGCCCGATCAGCAAGAGCAGCCACTCATGAAACTTTAGGGGTGACAGGGGTGGCCGACAGAGCAGTCCGGCCAGCACAACGGCAAGCGCGAGCACCGCCCAAAACCGCACCGCGGGCCCACGCAACGGTCCGCTTGCCCAGAGAATCCAACGCGACTCTGCAAGCTGCATCTGGCTCGCCACGTTCGCCGCATCGACTGGCAGCTCCACGGGATCAAATGTAGCCCAGTTGGTGAGCGACGCATCAGTCGTCCAGGCCACAGTCAACTTCTGCTGTCCGGGCTGAAGACCGACGAGCACACGCCCTTCGTCACGACGAACAGGCAACGATCGTCCTTCCAGTTCGACCGACCGAACCGTTGCGTCTTTAGGCAGCCCCACGAAGAACTCACCGCCAAGGCTCGACTCCAGTCGCAGGTCAATCGTGGAGCTCCGTCGGCGTGCTCCGAGATCGGTGGTGCGGCTGAGCCCCTGAATCGTCAGCGTCTTGCCATCGACAGCCTGTGGTCGCTCAAAACTGAGGACCACTTCCTCTCCAGGCCAGGGATACCAGACCGGGATCAGCTCATTCGCGTCAGCCTCGTAAACAGGGCCAGAACCTTGCAGCCGGACGTTCCAGACAGGTGAGGTGACCAGTGACCACCGCTCTACGGACTGTGGGTTGGCTGCGGCGGTGAGCCGCATCTCAGGTGTGACCGGCAGTTCACTCTCCCAGGCATAGCTGGCCACATTGGCAGCCAGGGTGACATCGACTGTGCCCTTGGCTCCTGTCGCCTCACCTGAGAGCACTCGCTCACCAGGCAACAGCGGCACGGTCAGGCTGATACCACGGCCAGGCTGAGAAAGCCGCCGGACGGTTGTCTGCAGCTTCCAGACCAGCCCCATCTCAAGCACACGATCGATCTGGACCACGCCACGGACATTGCTCTGATCATAGGATGTCTGCCCGCTTTCCTGCTGCTGTCGACGCGTGAAGAAGATTTGGCTTTCCGGACGCCCCTCCGCGGTGACCCCGGTCACCAGCCAGTCGTCAGCGGTCACTGCAAAACGCCGCGGCACCAGGGTGAACCCAAGAATCCATTCAGGCGTTTCCGGAATCAGCCCTTCCACAGCAAGCTCACTGACGCCCTCAGGCACGGCGACCCAGAGGTGCCCATCGCTGCCCCGCATCACGAGCGCGTCAGCACCGTTTCGCGACACCGACAGTGGCGACCAGACGGGAAACTTCCCTGGCAAGGGAACAGCGCATGCCGTCGCTGCATGCACGGTGGCTCTCAATGAGATTCGATTGTCTGTGATCGTCATGCCCGCCTGTGGAATCTCGGCCGCATGCGGAAAGGCCTCATCAGGCTCAAGCAGTCGTGCCCGCAGCTCGTTGAGCATCTGCTCTGACGGAAAGCGTTCGCTCGACTGCACGATGGGCTGTGGCTCTGCCACCGCTGCCGGCTCCTGTGCCCGGGCCGAACTGCTGATGAGCATCATGCCGACAACGAGCGCTGCAGACACACTCGCTGCCGAACCCCTGCCAGGTTTCCTTCCTCGAGGTGAGCCAGACCCCGCAACGAGGCCAAGTAGAACCACGAGTAGTGACACTCGCACCACCGCAAGCAGCCGATGACCGACCGCAGGCAACAGCACCGGACGCAGCGTCTGCTCCTGTCCAACCGGACCATCCCATGAACACTGCACGAGGTTGCCTTCCCAGGCAGGCCGGGGAATACCGGTCTGTGTGTTTGTGCCAGGGGCAAACTGCAGATTCGCTGCTTGAAAACGCTCTGGTGCCGATTCAACGGTTTTGCCAGCAGCCTGCCGAGAGACTGCCCGTCGACCGAGCGAGCTGGTCGCTGGCGGACTGCTCGTGGCCAGCGCCGCCTCAAACTGCACCTGCCCCGGTGGGCTCACCTGCCGCGGCCCACTGAAGATCTCCCATAGACTCCGCTGCCGGTAGTGAATCCCACCAGGCTCAAGCTGCGGGTAGAGCGCCGACTGCACTTCTCCGGTGACATAGGGAATCAGGTGCATCAACAGGATGCCCACCGCAAGCAGTTTCCAGCTCTGCATCCATCGCACGGCTCGCTCAGATCGGACAACACCCAGCAGGGCCACCGGTGCCAGCAGAAATAGCCAGGTAAACCGAGGGGCGTAGAGCTCGTGGTAGGCCAGGCCAAACGCAAAGAAGGCAACGAGCCCAGCCACCATCCCCCGCATCCGAAACACCGCCAGGGAGAAGATCAACAGTAAAAACAGGTCGAGCAGCGTCCAGGCCGTCAGCCAGTCACCCTCCACGCGGTCCGCCCCAAAGACGGCCAGCATTCGCCAGCCTGGCGGCAGCGCGAGTGTCACCTGCAGACTGTCCGCATCTGCCTGCCAGCCCGTTGCGGAGAGAACAGCGTCGCGAGACATCCTGCCGATCGCGGTGACCACCGGCGTGGGTGACCGCAGCTCGACACCTGCCGCGCCCGACGCCGGATCGGTTGTAATTAGCTGTCGTTGTCCATCAATCCGCACCACTGCCAGCTGATTGCCTTCCGCCGCATCGAGTCGCGAGAGCTCTCGACACTCTCCCTGAATGGTGTCTTCATAGGTCAGGCCCGCACCGTCGTCGTCAAACCAGACCCGCCGATGGATCTGAAAACGATCCGGCTTTCGCAAGCCCGCACCGCTGTCTTTCACGACCCACCCCAGTGGCTGAGAGGTCTCCCAGCGAAACACCGGCAGGCTTCGCCAGCGGTCAGGAAAACGTGTCATCGCCACATCGACTGGAACCGCTTCGCTCAACTCGATCACGCGGAACTCAGGCCGCACCTCGAGGCCGACGAGTTCCTCGGCCGTGATCGGCGTGGTGTCTTCGGCGTACGCCAGTTGTGTGGCGTCGTCGGTGCGAAACGCATCAACCCGAATCTGCCAGGTGCCCGGCCGCACCTGTGCCCGCAGCCTGCCCGATTCATCCACGGCCACTGGGATCGGCCCTTCCACTGCGGCAAGCTGCCAGCCAGCCGGCAGCACCTGACCGATCTCTTCCTCACGACTGCGACCAGAGACACTGAGCTCAACCTCGGTTCTCAACCAGATCGGCAGCCCATCCTCCAGTACCCGCGAGACCTGCACGCCGAGCTGATCCCGCTCTTCCTCAGCCGCCCGACTCCGCTCCAGCCAGAGCCAGCCTGCTGCATCACGTTCAGGCAGGGTGACGACAAGGCCGTCGCGAGCAAGCGAGACGATGCCGATCGTTTCCGGCACGGCGAGTCGCTCAGGCAGCTGCCGCCAGAAAAATCCGCCCGACACCGTGTGCTGCCCTGGTTCCAGTTGAAGCGAGGGCACACCATCTCGGCCCACGACGGCGACAGGCTGTCCATCAAGCAGCACTGCCGTTGGCCAGGCATCGGCATCGCCAGGAAGGGGTAGCCACGAACGGCCAAACGCCCTCACCTCCAGCTTCCATCTGCCACCCGTGGCCGTCAGGTCGAGATCGAGTACGGATGGCCAGACGGCGATCCGCATGTTTGGATCGTTGTAGGGTGAAGGACACCCGAGGTTTTTCACATCATGGAGTACCCAGCCCCGCCAGGGCTCAAGCGGTGCCGGCAGATCCGGCTCTGCCGCCACCAGGCGATGTGGATGGTCACCCTGGCCGAGAGCCAGCAGCGTCGCGAGACTTGCCACGATCAGTAAACGCATGCTGCCGGCTCCACTCTTCCATCTGGTGCAGGAGTGCTGACTCCGCAGCCCATAGCGACGTCGCTCCTGATGCATAGACACCTTCATTGTTGCTTCGCCTGGTGCAGCATTCCACATTCGCCTTCAGCCCCATTTCTGTCACGTTGAGCATCAGGCTCACTACCGATAAACCAGCCGCCTACAGCAGCTGACAGGATTGGTCTCTGCTACAACCGAGGGGCGTGGTGCGGCTTGTGGTCAACCTCTCCGTGGTGTGTGCGATGTCTCTCCATGTGATTGGGCTCGGTGAGATCCTCTGGGACGTGTTTCCAGATGGCCCTC
>Ga0181607_10002616_pt1 | contig 15859 bp, 14 predicted proteins | sample 041ome_9_FD_132420 | JGI IMG/M metagenome (GOLD analysis project Ga0181607, IMG submission 132420) | Coastal salt marsh microbial communities from the Groves Creek Marsh, Skidaway Island, Georgia - 041413US metaG (megahit assembly) | ecosystem: Environmental > Aquatic > Marine > Intertidal zone...
ATACCAGCTTCTGCAATTTTTTTTCGTAGCCGAGCATTTTCTAAATAAAATTTACATTTTTGTATACATTCTTCTGGGGAACTGAAAAATACTGCCTCTATATTTTCAATAAACAGTTTTTCATGCTCAGAGGTCCTTTCTGCAAGCATAAAACTTCCACACGCTGGAATTTCAAAGGTACGACTGTCTTGTAGGTCTCGATTTTCATGGCGAACAAAATGAAGAGCTATCTTCATTCCAGAAATTGCTTTTGGATAATTTTCACCAACTTGTGATGGTCCTCTAAAATTCGGTTTTAGCTTATTCCAGTGCTTACCTTTTGACCAACCATCCCCCCAAATTTGCACATTAATACCATCACGTAACATAGCATAGATTACTGATTCGCGATAAGTTGCATAGGACCCTATAAAGCCAACTTCACAACCGAACAGCCTTAATTCTGATTTAGAAAGATTTGCTGGTTTATGGTAATTTAGGGAAAACGATCTATCATAAACATAAACAAATTTGGCTCCAAGTTTTAAATATTCACGCCTATTAATTTCTTTTGGAACAAAATGAATGTCGTAAAAAGGAATAGATGATACAAATCTACCCCATCCATTACCAAACTCTCCAAAAGGATCATCAGGGTTTAAGTGAATAATCTTTACATGATTCATCACAGAAGATTTAAAAAAAATCAAGTTTTTTGCGCTAAATTGCACACCTTTCTCTATAAAAATTAAATCTGGAGAAAAAAGATCTATTTTTTTTCTAATAAGTTTTACTAATAACTTTCTAAATATAGGGTTGTACAGCCTTATTATGATGCGCAAAATAATGTTATGCCTAGGAACCCTACAATCAGTATCAATCCTCTCAACTTTATAGCCTAATTGTTCAAAAGAAAGGGTTCGTAAATATGCATTTGATGGTTTTCTATACCCTCCTATGCATAAAATATTTTTTATCATATGTGGAATTTATAAATATTAAGATAAGGAATTAACATTTATTCCATCCGCTAGGAATAATACTATTGAAAGATTTAGATGAATTGTTTATTTCATTTTTATAATCGGGGGCTATAATATATTTACCTGCAGATTCTGACAACCAGGCACCCCACCAGCTAAATGTGCTATTGGCAATAATAAAATGATTACAAAGTGTCATTAGCCATAAGTCCGCATAGGCATTTATATCACCATAATTATGATTAACAATCGTAACTCTGTCGGAAGGTAAATGTATCAATCTAGATGCGTCTTCAGGTCTGTCAGAAAATATATAATAATGCGCATTAGGAATCCTATTCTCCATTTTATAAATCGCTCTTTTATAATAATTAATAGATAAGTCTTTACCAGTGTCTGGATCATTAAAAAAACGTACATGTATTGCAACAGATGTATATTTGTTAATATCTTCTGCCATGGATAGATTAACTTTATCTGCTGGCGACTTAATTCTAAGATCTTGACGAATAATATTTTCAATATCCTTAAAATATTTTTCATCCTGCCAGTAACCCTCTACATATACCTTTCCTGTTAATTTAAGTTGTAAAAATCGTGGATCAAATATACTGCCTTCTTGATAAATATAATTACGCTTCTCATATGGAAAAAACTTATTAATATATCGCTTAATATAGCGGCGCACCTTTGAAAATGGCTCTAAACGCTCTATTCTTGAAGCCTTTCTACATGTGATATTAAAATGATCTAATTGATAATGCCGCTTATAATTACGATCATATTCAAAACCACTAATATTATCTATTACCAACTCAGCATCACTCTTTAAAGTTAACCTCCTTAAAGCAGCGTAGATAAAAAGCTGATTACCAATACCTCCAAATATACGTGAAACAGCTATAGATGGCCTTTTAGATTTTGAAATCATCATAAATATTTAAAGATAAAAATACCCAGATTGTATTTCTCCTCTGAGAGTCTTTTTAGAGTATGTTCATCTAAAGTTACCTCGTTAATTTTTCCGGAAGCTATTGTCACCATTGATTCTAATACTAGATTATTGCGTTTAGCAATATCAATAATGGTAGTCGGATTAAAAACACGATTAGCATTAAACTCAACCCGCTCAACACCAATTGGTGCAGACAAATAAAGCGTCCCACCAGGTTTTAGCAAGGATGCTAAATTAGCGATTCCCTTTTCATGTCCAAATACGTCAATTTTATCTCCATATCGACCCAACCCAAAATGTTCTATTGCATGTAAGCATGTTAAGGAGTCGCAGTAACCCTTACCCTCCAAACCTATAAACATAGGGGAATCTTTCATTAAATCTGCCTGTAAAAAAGTTACCCCAGGAATTAAGGTACTAACAGGGCGCAAATCAATAACCTCTATTTCACGAAAGCTAGCCACATGCGCAACAAATCCATCTATACGAGAACCAACATCTACATGCTTTAATGGGTTTGCCTTATGAATCCATCGAGAAACCAATAAATCTTGCCAAAAATACTCAGTTTTAGTGACCCCTCCCTCCTCACACCTATCATGTAAGCATGGAGTAAGGTGCATTCTCCCAGAATATAGTCTTCTATATCTCCACCAATCATAAAGAAAGGATGGAAGCCCTCGAATAGAACGAGACAAACGCAATAGATCAATGCCAAACTGACTAGATAGAATCCAATGCAATTTAATTATCAGGATTTTCATGTGCGTATAAATCTTGCTACATGTGCAACGATCTCCATTAACAGAATAAATCCAATAGGATAAAAAATGGGAACCCTGTAGGTTTTTTTCAAGAATATAACAGCCAGAAAAGGGAGGGCTGGAGCTAAATATACATTGTATCCAATAGCTGAAAACATTAATGAAAAAATAATAGATATTCCAAAAATAATAATAGTTTTATCATTATCAAGTGATTTTAAAATTAATCCAATTCTTAAAAAAACCGATAAAATCAACCAAGATGCAAGAAAAGCTGAAAGAATATGAGTGATAAGAAAAACTGAATTAAATCCATACAATTCCAATTGCGTAAAATTAACCCAAGGGAATGGGGACAATACTGCATAAATAACTCGCACTATAAAGCCCAATAATGGAATATTTACAATAGAAGTAAAATTCCCTCCGAGAGTAGATGCAGGCGCATAGTCAGTAGGAATTATCAATAAGCCTAAAGATTGAACTCCAATAATTAACAAACATAGTAATAGTTTCTTCTCCAGTTTATTATATATTCCAGAAAATAGAGGAATCCTATTTGAACTAATTTGCTCAATAAATACAAATATCAATAATATTAAAAATAATTGGGGCTTTGAATACCCTATGCATAATATAGATATAAAAAAAACAAGTGCTAGTCCTATTTTATTAAATGTAGATTTTTTTTGTTTAATCAAGCCAATATAAGCTAGTAAAAATAAGAAAAGCCCAAAAAACAACAGTCCATATCTATGTAAAGTACTATTAATCTCAAAAAATGTTGGTGAAACTGTTGCGTATAATGCAATTATCAACAAAGTATTCTTGTTTAAAACATGGAAGAAATGAGATATGTAAACTGCTATAGCTACATAGATCATATTGAAAAATCCCATTGAATAATATAATGTTATTTCTAGTGAACGATGGTTATATAGAAAATCAGGAAGCCAAATAATTGGGAAAATTCCAAAATAAACCTTACAAAATCCAAAGATGTTTTCTCTCTTCTCACAATATTGAGATACTGAGTCAAGACCATATGATAAAGGATTAGTTAAAATATCATAAGTAGTGAGATATTTAAAACCAATACCAATATTTGCATACGGTATTTCAAATCCATACGACGACAGCAGAAGAAAAACTGGGTGAATGAGAAATAGATATTTATATTTGCTCTGAAAAAGTGAGGTTAAGTAAATGGCTAATACACAATCTAACAGAATAAAATTTAATGTTGGGGAGATAAATTCATGAACATTAAGTATTAAGGCAAAAGAGATAATTGCCAAAATAGTCTTAATATGCAAAAAATGATCTCTAGAAACTTGATTATGGCTATTCATCTAATAGTATATTACCCTTAAGAAATTTCTAAAAAATGATTAACTGATTAAAAAAGATGATTTAGTTACATGAGTAAGTCTAGGCATGGGCAACTCTAACATTTTCGACATTAATTCCATCTCCCTTCTAACTGTTGCTATATCTATATTAGGCTGGGAAATATCAATACCCTTTGCTCCAAATTTTTTTCTAACTACATCAATATTACTTTTTATGGCTTTAGCAAGTCGTGCACCCAAAAGATTTCGATATTTAATTTTAATAAATCTTAAATTTGAGCTATTTTTTTCAATAATTCTTACCATTGTTAATGCTGAATTACTTTTTTTAATCGAGATTATAGGTTTAATAATAGCTTCTGATTTAACCTGAATACTTTCATAACATTTGTCATTAATAATACTCTTTAGTGAATCATTGATCTTTTCTATACTTTTTACACGTATACCTAACATGTTGGGGATATTTTGATTGCTGAAGACTCTATCTGGACCATAACTTATCAATGGAGTCCTTTGCATTACTGCTTCAATAGCTGAGGTACAACCATTTTGTATAACTACACTCGCATCAGAAATCCAAGGAGATATAGAGTCTGAATTTCCAATAACACGAATATTTTTATAATGTCGGAAAATATTATCATAATATTCAGGAGACTCTGTTGGATGTGGCCTGATAACTAAATCATACTTAGGCCAGTTATTCGCGATATGCTTCACTGCAAGTATTAAATTACAAGCAATTGAAATTTGTTCCTGAACCGAATGTATGAATACTTTCTCTTGCTCATGTGATGCAAATTGTTCAAGACTCCTCTTAACAATCGACATTTCACTCCAATGCTTATTCCCCATAAAATGTCCGAAGTTAGTGACAACGAGAATATACGGTCTAAGGTTCTTTTTAAAATTTTTATTTTTAAATATTAAAGAGGGGTCTTGCCAGACTTCAGCCCTAAGTGAACCTGTATTAGTAAATATCTCTTCTTTTGATTTGAATAATTTTTTAAACTCTAAGGTGTCTCGCTCACCCCAACAAAAAACTCCTTTAAATGGTAGTGTTTGATTTTTTTTTATATTGCTTGCATCAAGATATCTTTCAAAATTATTCCACAGTATTGATGGCTCTTGCTCATGACAGTACAAATCAAAGCCGTCTTTTAAAAAACCTCTATAAACCTTTTCAGAGAGAGATGGTACATTCATATTCTTTAGTAAATAACACCCTTTCTTAAGTAAGTTTAAACGTTTATACATCCACAAATCATTACCCGGTGCTATAAATACTTGATGGCCTTGTGACACCGCAATCACAGAAAATAACAAATAACCAGAGAGTTCTCGCGCTGGAATTTCAAGAGGTATATATATAATCATAATAATTCCAAAACTAGATATTTCCCTTAATCATAAATTTTATCCATTTTTTTTATTGAAATACCATCTTTAGATAATTCAAAAATTTGATCACACTCCTTGAGGCTTGAAAGACGATGAGCAATCATAAGTATCGTTACTTCATTTCCCAAATTTTTAATTTCTCTAATTACGCTTTGTTCTACTTTATTGTCAAGAGCACTAGTAGCTTCGTCCAATACAAGTACATCAGTTTGCTTATATAAAGCACGTGCAATTCCAATTCTTTGTTGTTGTCCTCCCGACAACCGAACACCTCTCTCTCCTACTACAGTTTGATATTGGTCAGTCCAACTTTCAATTACTTCATGAATGTTTGCTTGTCTTGCTGCCTTTATAACTCTTAAATGATCTATATCTTCTTCGGCTACTCCAAAAGCAATATTCTTTTCAATCGAGCTATCAAATAAATATATATTTTGAGGAACATGGGCAATATGATTTTGCCATTGTCTAAAATTTTTTTCAGTAATGATTTGACCATCAATAACCAACTCACCCATTGTTGGCGATAACAACCCCATCATAATATCTAAAAGAGTGCTCTTACCACATCCTGTTTTTCCTATAAAACCTACACGTGATCCTTTTTTAATTGCTATATTAATATTTTTTAATATATAGGGTGTTTTAGGACTATATCTGTAACTTAATCCTTGGAGTCTAATTTCATTTTCAAATGGAATTAATTCTGATAATGAATGGTTTTGATAATTAGGTAATGGATTTCTTAAAAGGCCAAGCACATCCTCAAAAGATTTACTAGCCGAACTGATGGTTGCATATGATCCATACATCTGCTGCAAAACTGGGAGAAGCCTCTGAGCTGCCAAAGCTAGAACACCCACTAATGGAATAAAGTTATTATTATTTTGGTGAATATTATAAGCCAAGACAGCAATTAATGTCATTCCTAGTGATTCCATGACATAGCGCGGGCTACTAATTATAAAAACATTATCCCCAGATGCTTTGCGTAATTGCAAGTCTGCTTTTCGATAAATTCTACAATAGAATTCCTGAGTACCGTCTATCAAAACCTCTCTGATACCACCTAAACCTTCTTGTAATGATTGAATCATTCCATTAGATTGGTTTGCAATAATCTCACTATTAATTTTCAACCTCTTACGCGTGTAATGAGTAACCATATAATAAAGGACGCCAAATCCAATGCTTGCTATTAATGCTATTGATGTATTGATAAATAATAGAGTTCCTAAAATACTAATGAATAAAAAAAACGAACTCACCAAGGTAAGAGATGGCAACAATACACCCCCAATAACTATGTTTGTCTTTGTAATAATGCTATTTATTATCTCACTGCTATTAGATTCAATATGTTGCTCGTATTTCTTATAAAGGGTTCGTCTATAAATATCAATGCTCAAGTCTGCTCCAGCCGCATATGATAATCTAGTTATTACATGCAGCAAAAAAAGACGTAATGAACCCACTAAAATTACAGAAGATACAAATATAATTGTTAGAGGTAATATAAGCTGATTAGGATCAGTTAGATTAAAAAAATTAACGATAGGCTGTATATAGGTATATTGAAATACTTCTTCAGGATTACTTAAGATTCCAAGAAATGGCACTACAGCACCTAGGCAAATAATTTCAGCTAGTGATGTTGTAAGCATAAGAGGAGCTACCAACCAAAATTGTTGTTTGCGCTTTCTGCTTAAATGCCCCCAAAGATTTTTTAGGTTAAAGAAAATTATAAAATTTATCCTATTTTGAAAAATTAAAGACTCAGTAATAATAACTTACCTAATCCACATTATAAACTGAATCACTAAAGAGTTTGCTGGAAAAATGTGCAGCCAATATAACAAGATTGTTGAAGAAAATAAATAAAGTAAATTTGATTAAAATATGCTGTAGAGACAGACAGATACCACGAAGTACGTCCACCTTCAACAGGGATAATTGCCCCATTTAAATAGCTAGAAGCATCAGATAACATCCATAATAATGTACCTTGATATTCACTATCATTTGCCATTCTTTGCATTGCTATTCTTGAACTAATCTCTCTTAGAAAATCTTTAGGCTGTCGATTTTCAACTCCACCTGTAATTATTGCTGTTTTATTTTTAAGTGAAAAACACTCTCAAGATAATTATTACTTTGCGTCAAGATCAAATCCCCTCATAATGACAGATGATATTTTAATGTCTTCATCATTATCTATTTGAAACATCTTGTATTTTTCCATCTTATATAATGAGATTTTTCCCCCTAACCTATTATTATTATCTTTTAAAATTTTTGGTTTAAATATATAAAAAGAACCATTTTCTAAATACCTTTTTTCTATTTTTTGGCGTGGTTTTCTATTCATATAATCATAATTTATAGACTCTGGCTCACTCATTTCCTCCTGTCTCCAAATGAAGAAATCCTCAATTTCTACAGTAGATAGCAAGGAATCATAGTTACCATTTAACATCTGCTCTATAGCTCCATTTATATCTTTTATCTCTCGCAAAGGAGACGTAGCTTGCGGTGCAAAAACTAAATCAATGTTTCTATATTTTTGTATTATATTAATAGCGTGTATCCAAGCATCCTCTGAACTTGCCGAGTCTCCAGAAATACTATCAGGACGATTTATAGTCTTAGCACCATACCTTTCTGCAATATCTAATATTTCTTGACTGTCTGAAGTAACCCAAACATCAGAAATGTATTTTGAGGATAAGCATTGCTCAATGGACCACGCAATTAATGGCTTTCCACAAAATTCTATTATATTTTTATTTGGTATCCCTTTAGAACCACCGCGAGCAGGAATAATTGCGACAATATCAGTCATTAAAATTTCTTAATCCAGTCTAGATGCTGGCGAAGATTTTCAGCGATAGCTGCTTCCGCTGCAATCGTTTTTTTAATGCCATCACCCATCGCAAGTTCAATTTTTCGTATTGCACCAACTAACTGTCTTAACCCTGCAGGTTCTACAGAGGCAGATTGGTCAGATCCATACATCGATCGATCCAATGTAATATGCCTTTCAAGTGAACTAATCCCCAAGGCTGCAGCAGCATATGAAATTGCTAAGCCCACCTCATGTCCGCTATAACCAACATTACAATTAAATTTTTTCTTTAATGTGTTAATCATATTTAGGTTAGCATCTTCAGTTTTCATTGGATAAGTTGAGACTGTATGCATTAATTCAAATGAACAATCTGCCTTTCTAAAAATATCAACTGCAGTTTGAATGTCATCATAAGTTGTCATACCCGTTGAAATAAAAGTATGTTTACCCTCTTTAGCAATCTTTTTAAGTAAATCTTTGTAAACAATCATCGCAGAGGCAACTTTGTTGTATTTACAATCAAATTGTTGTAAAAACTCTTGACTGTTCAAATCCCAAGCAGATGCAAACCATTCAATACCAATCTCTTTGGAATAATCCTCAATTTCTTGATATTCGTCTGCACTAAATTCAAGGCCTAATTTTTGCTCTCTTTGGGTTATACCCCATGGACTTTCTCTAGGAGAATCCAAGAATTCTTGCGTATAAACCTTATTGATATCACGTTTCTGAAATTTAACACAATCTGCACCAGCCTGTTTTGCAGCATTCATTAGTTGCTTGCAAATATCCATATCGCCATTGTGGTTTATCCCTATCTCTCCAATTATAATAATTGACATAATTTTTCTTTCCCCTCACTTGGATTGATATAAAATTTTAACGAAATCCAGTTTAAAAATATCCTCTAGTAACACTCTTGCAATTCCATCTCCACCATTGACACTCAAAATAATACTTGAAATGCTTTTAATTTTTGAATGACTGTCTGCTGGGCATGCACAATAACCACACAACTGCATAACTAGATAATCATTTAGATCATTCCCCACATATAAAATATTTTTTATACTGTAGTTGTTGTCAGCAGCTAATTTTTTAATGGCTTCCATCTTGTTAGCAACACCTATAATTGCTGGAATCTTTAGTTTTTTTGCTCGTGCTTTCACTACAAAATTTTTCTCTGTTGAGAGTATATAGGCTGGCTTATTTAGCTTTCTCAACACCTCAAATGCCAGACCATCTGCACGGCTACAACTGACACTTTCTTTACCATTTTCATCTATTTGAACAAGATTGTTTGTTAAAACACCATCAAAATCAAACACAAATACATCAATATCATCAAGAGTCATAATTTTTTTATAAATGAAGGTAATTTGACTAAATTAGTCGATGTTCGTTATACCCCATTAAGAATATCCTGCAGTAATAAAAGTATTCTTGTATCTTACATCTATTAAGCACTTCGCACTAAAAATTATCCCTCATTTAAATCAATCACTTTTTCGCGACCATAACAGAAATATATCCCAAAACTTGTTCTAAGCATTATTTCTTTGCGGTTAATGACTCTTCAAATAACGCTCTTATATTTTTATCATTCATATTTAATGATTTTCATTTATAAAAATTACTATACCAAGACACAAAATTCTCCACACCTTGTTTAATACTCGTACTGGGTTTGTAGCCAAACTGTTTCACTAAATCATCTATATCAGCGTAAGTATCTGGCATATCACCAGGCTGGAGTGGTACCAAAACTTTTTCTACCTTCTTACCTAATGAGCTTTCTAGTGCTTCAATGTAATCCATAAGCTCTACTGGATTGTTATTACCAATATTATAAATACGATATGGTGCAGATGAGGTTGCTGGATCTGGGTTGTTACTATCCCAGTCTGGATTAGGTATTGCAGGCTTGTCTAGGACTCTAATAATGCCTTCGACAATATCATCAATATAAGTAAAGTCTCTACGATGCTTGCCGTAGTTAAATAACCTGATAGGCTCATCATTCATAATAGCTCTGGTGAACTTTTGAAGCGCCATGTCTGGTCTATCGTAGGGGCCATATACGGTAAAAAACCTAAGGCCTGTAGTGGGTAGATCATAAAGATGGGAGTAAGTATGTGCCATTAGCTCGTTAGCTCTCTTAGTTGCAGCATACAAGCTTATTGGATGATTAACTGCTTCATGAGAAGAGAATGGTTGTTTTGTGTTAAGTCCATAGATAGAGCTTGATGAAGCGTAGACCAAGTGCCTTACTTTGTTATGTCGACAACCTTCTAGTATATGGGCAAAGCCTGCTAAATTGGTATCAATATAAGCCAGTGGGTTCTCAATAGAGTATCTAACCCCTGCTTGAGCTGCTAGATTAACCACTCCCCCAAATTGATGGTCTTTGAAGAGCTGGGCCATAGCCTCACGATCTTCAAGACCCATTCTGATATGAGTATACTTAATATGGTCAGCGTGTCGTGCTAAGCGTGCTTCTTTTAAGGCTGGATCGTAATAGTCATTATGATTATCGATACCGACCACCTCATCACCTCTATCTAATAGCCTAATTGAGAGTGCTGAGCCAATAAAGCCTGCTGAACCTGTTACCAATATTTTCATTTGATTAATTTTTTTAAATTATACTTTAGTTTATTTAACTTAATCTGAGTTAAATAAATCTCTTATATAGACCTTAGTCTTTACATCGGTTAACTCTTCGATCATTCTGTTGGCAATAATAACAAAGTCTGCATTTTTGTAAGCTTGTTATTTATCAAGAGTGACTGTGAAACTTGCGCTTAATTTTGAATATTGAATATTGAATGTTTAATGTTGAATTATTCTTATGAGCTAATAAGTGCTCTTGTATCTTTTTATCTCCTATTTTCAACATTTTTATCTTTCTTTGTATTAAGATTTAGGGACTTATTGACATACCACTTATAAGTCCTTTCAAGCCCCTCTTTCAAATCTACGCTGTACTCCCAGCCCATATTCTTCAATCTTTTTACATCAATTAATTTTCTTGAGGCGCCATCTGGTTTGGCTTTGTCAAAGATTAGCTTGCCTTTGTAACCAACTACTTCTTTCATAGTTTCTGCCATTTCTCTAATGGTTACATCTTTACCTGTGCCAACATTGATATGTGAAAGCATCGGTTTTGTATTGATTTGGTAAGTTTTTTCATCTAACTCTAATACAAACAAAGATGCATCTGCCATATCATCCACATATAAGAACTCACGCATAGCTTGGCCGGTGCCCCATACAATCACCTGTTTATCATTATTTAGTTTAGCCTGATGGAACCTTTGCATAAGTGCTGGAATGACATGTGAGCTCTCTGGATGGAAGTTATCATTAATACCGAATAAGTTAGTTGGCATGACTGAACGGAAGTCTGTGCCGTATTGACGATTGTATGATTCACAGAGTTTAATGCCCGCTATTTTAGCAAGCGCATAAGGCTCATTAGTTGGTTCTAATACATCTGTAAGAAGAGCATCTTCTCGTATGGGTTGTTCGACAGCCTTTGGGTAGATGCAAGTACTACCTAAAAACAGTAGGCGCTTAACTTTATTCTCATAAGCTGAATTAATAACGTTAGCCTCTATCATCATATTCTGATAAATAAAGTCAGCAGGATAAGTATTGTTAGCATGAATGCCACCTACTTTAGCAGCTGCAAGAACGACATAACTAGGCTTTTCTTTTTCAAAAAAGGTTTGTACTTGCGCTTGATTTGTAAGGTCTAGTTCTTTATGCGTGCGCATTAAAAGATTAATAAACCCTCTTGATTCTAATTGTCTAACAATAGCAGAGCCTACCAAGCCTCTGTGTCCTGCAATATAGATTTTGTCATTAAGATCCATTTCTAAATCAATCATTAAAGCCTGATACTTTAAAGCCATGCTTTTTGACTAATGAATCACGCTTAGCGATATTGATATCATTTTCCATCATTTCATGCACCATTTCTTGTAGGCTAATTTTTGGCTCCCAGCCTAGTTTTTCTTTAGCCTTAGATGCGTCGCCTAATAAGGTTTCTACATCTGTTGGACGGAAGTAGCGTTTGTCGACTGCAACAATCAAATTGCCTGTTTCGGTATCGTAACCTTTTTCATCCATACCTTCACCCTCCCAGCGGATTGTTTTGTTTAGGTGACCCCATGCGAAGTTGACGAAATCACGTACAGAATACTGTACGCCAGTGGCTATACAAAAATCATCTGGTTCGTCTTGTTGTAGCATTAACCATTGCACCTCAACGTAATCTTTAGCATGGCCCCAATCACGCAGGGCATTCATATTACCAAGATAGAGAGTGTCTTGTAGGCCTAGTGAGATACGTGATAGTGCGCGGGTAATTTTACGTGTAATAAAGGTTTCACCTCGTACGGGTGATTCATGATTAAACAATATTCCGTTACAAGCAAACATACCGTAGGCCTCACGATAGTTAACCGTAATCCAATAAGCGTATAACTTTGCTGCAGCGTATGGAGTGCGTTGGTAAAGTGGTGTAGTCTCTTTTTGCGGAATTTCTTTCACTTCGCCGTATAACTCTGAGGTTGAGGCTTGATAGAAGCGAGTTTTCTTTTCTAAGCCTGAGATGCGAATGGCTTCTAGGATGCGAAGTGCTCCAAGGCCTACAGTATCAGCTGTGTATTCTGGCGTTTCAAATGAGACGGCAACATGCGATTGTGCACCAAGGTTATAAATTTCATCAGGTTGGATTCGTTTAATGATACTTACCATGCTCAATGAGTCAGATAGATCTCCATAGTGGAGTATAAATTTACGCCCTATCTCATGAGGGTCTTGATACAAATGATCAATGCGATCAGTATTGAATGATGATGATCGACGTTTAATGCCGTGCACCTCATAGCCCTTATCTAGTAAAAATTCTGCCAGGTAGGCGCCGTCTTGTCCGGTGATACCGGTTATCAATGCTACTTTATTATTTACCATATTTAATCTTTAAAATAATCCTTTATGTGTTTATATGTTTGTTTATTTTTTTTAATAACATGTTAATACTATTTATCGCTCTAATAATCCCCAGCGTTCTAATTGTTTTCGTGAGGCTTTAGAGCTTTTAGAGGTCGCTCTCAAAAAAATTTTTAACACTCGGGTTAGGCAACCCTCTTGGTTTAGCTTTGATATATTTAAATACAATTTTACATATTCATTTGCAATTTTTTCAGGTTTATACTTTTGACTATTTACCAAGCCCTTTCTAATAATTTCATTTCTGTAGCTATCATCACTAATTAACTTTTTAAAACCCCTCTTAATATCAGAGATATTAAAAGGGTTGACAAGACAAGCGCCATTTCCAGAAACCTCTATCATAGGTGAAATATTACTAGTTAAAACAACTCTTCCAACTGTTTGTGCCTCCAATATTGGCATACCAAAACCCTCATATGTAGATACGAAAGAAACTATATCTGCATTTATATATTTTTGAATCATCTCATTTTCACTTATATCTACGGAGTGTTTATATTCAATGCCATTCTCTTTTAAAGCTTGTAACTGTTCGATAGATAAATCCCCTACCACGTCTAGAATGCAAGGTATTCCTTTTAAAGCTTGAGATGTGCGTATAAGATTTTTATTGGCATTGGTACCAATATGTAATATTGTCGGTTTTTTACTATTAAAGTTTTTTTGTTCAACATATTTAAATTTCACACTAATACAACAAGGTATAACTACAATCCTTTCTTCTGGAAAGTCTACAAGTCCTAAAAGTTCATTTTTTGTTTTTTCAGAAATTACTGTTATATATTGAGATTTTTTGACGGGCAATGTATACCAAAAAAATTTAATAAGTATTCTTTTTATGCCACGTGAATTAATAACAGATACACCGTCAAGCACAGTCAGAATTGTCTTTCCTTTTTTTAGCAAAAAATTAGAAAAATGTATATCCCCGACTATATGATTAACATCTCCCTGATTAAAAAAAGATTCTATGATGATTGCCAATCTTTTGAAAATACCCCTGCTTTCATAACGAGGTACAAAAACTTTCACATCTATGTAATTAGGAATAAACTTACGTACAGTGCTAAATAAAATTTCTAAACTCCCAGGTGATGATTTTTTTCTATTTATTTGGACTACTTTTAATTTTTTAGACATAATTCTTCTTCTTTTATTAAAAGATCTAATACATCAAAAAATGACATATCATATTTCCATCCTAAAATTAATTTTGCTTTGGAGGAATCACCATAAATATCTTCTATTTCATTTGGACGAAAATACTCTTGATTAATCACAATCCTATCTTTTGAAATTTCAAGTTTGTCAAAAACATAATAAATAATATCTCTGATACTTAATGAACATCCTGACGATATAATGTAATCATCAGGGTGATCATATTGCATCATGAGATACATTGCTTCAACATACTTTGGAGCATAACCAAAGTCTCTCTTTATGCCTATATTTCCAACTTCCAGGGAATCTTGTTTTCTTTTTTTTATATTTATTGCAGTTTGAATAATTTTTTTAACAATAAAATTATTTCCACGCAGGGAAGATTCATGATTAAATAATATCCCAGAAATAGCAAAAAGACCGAATGATTCTCTGTAATTTACAGTAATCCAATGAGCAGAGGCCTTTGATATACCATAAGGACTAACAGGGTTGAATGTTGAATTCTCCCTTAAAGGCAAATGATTAATTCTTCCAAACATTTCACTACTTGAAGCCTGATAAAATTTAATGTTTTTATTAGTAGTTTTAATGCTTTCAAGAATACTAACAACCGAAATAATATTAAAATTTAATGTATCAATTGGCTGCTGAAAAGACTCCCATACAGAGCTTTGTGCAGCTAGATTGTAAATTTCACTAGGGTGGTATTGTTTTAATATATTGATTATCTCAGTCATATTAAGAAGATTGCATACTTTCAATATAATTTCTGAAGTAATTCCAAGATAATCAAGATTTTTTGTATTGATATTATCTCTTCCCCTTAATAGGCCAATCACTTTATATCCCTCTTTCAATAATAATTGAGCAAGGTAAGCACCGTCTTGTCCGGTTATACCAGTTATTAATGCCACTTTGTTATTTGCCATATTTAATCATTAGCTTTTTTACATTCAAGGACAAACTGCAGGTTTGGCACTAACATTATAATTTTCATTCAATTCTTCCATAAATATCTCTAAATCTAACAATATCATCTTCACCTAGATAGCGACCACTCTGTACCTCAATAATTTCTAATGGTTCGTTAGTGCTATTCTCTAGAGCGTGAGTGACGCCTAATGGAATATAAGTAGATTCGCCTTTTTTAAGGGTTAATGTCCGCTCACCATTAATGACTGTTGCTTTACCACTCACCACCACCCAATGTTCTGCACGTTTACAATGCATTTGCAGCGAAATCTGGGCGCCAGGTTTTAGGTGTAATCTTTTTACTTGAAAATATTTACCAGATTCGATAGAGTCGTACCATCCCCATGGACGATAGACCTTGCGATTAGAGTGAGCTTCATCTCTGCCTTTTTTTTGAAGTGATTCAACAATAA
>Ga0181607_10002619_pt1 | contig 15853 bp, 19 predicted proteins | sample 041ome_9_FD_132420 | JGI IMG/M metagenome (GOLD analysis project Ga0181607, IMG submission 132420) | Coastal salt marsh microbial communities from the Groves Creek Marsh, Skidaway Island, Georgia - 041413US metaG (megahit assembly) | ecosystem: Environmental > Aquatic > Marine > Intertidal zone...
CCAATAAGGGGTTTGTTGTTTGCTCCAAAATTCCGTATCCTGTTTTCCTGTTAGATAGTGTAATTTTAAAAATTGTCTAATAGAATTAGCAAATTCTACTGCCTGGTTGTTATATTGTTGCTTGGTTAGAGTGTTATCTAAAACTTTGTCTAAATTTTCTAAATTAAAAATTAAAAAGTCAAAATTTGTTGCTTCTAAAGGCTCTATAAAATGAGAACTTAATCCTAAGTGTAAAAGATTGTTGATCCATTGTTCTTCTACAACACCTGTGTTGAACATAACCTTTCTAACTGGACCTTGATAGTTTGTTCTTGATCTTATTTCTTGTGTTGCTTGTTCTTCGTTTATAGATGAACTATCAAACACATATCCAAATCCTAATCTATCTTTGGTTGGAATCTTCCAACGCCAGCCGGCATCCCAGGCTTCTGATTGTGTGTATAACGGAAGTTCTTCTGTATGAGGTTGTTGCCATACTAATGCTGTATCAACTTGTCCTGTTGAGTCCCAACTATTCCATTTAATTCCTAATGCTTTTGATAGCACCCTATTAAACCCAGTACAATCAATGTAAAGGTCTGCTTCTAATATTGAGTTATCATCTAGTATAATATTGTTTATAGTTTTGTTAAAATTGTTTACTTCTTTTACTCTTGCGTACTTGTAAGTAATTTTGTCGCCTAAAAAGTTTTTTATATATTCAGGAACTTTTACAGAATCCCAATGCATTGCTGTTGAGTCCCATTGTTGTAAATTGCTTCTTGATTTTTCAAATATACTTAAACTGTCTAAGTTAATATTGTTTTGATAACAATATCTAACCACATTATCAAATTTATTATTTGGTACTAGATCCTCTTTATCCCCAAACAAGTGAAAGTATGTATCGTTATCTTTCCAATTATCAAACTGAACTCCTAGTTTTATCGTACTGTTTGTTTTACTAAAGAAGTCATTTATGTCTAATTTGTTTTTTAACCACTGAACAACATAGTCGGTAGTACTTTCGCCTACACCAATAGTAGGAACATCGCTTTCTACCAAGGTTACATTATGATCTTTATACAAAGATAATGCCGTAATCCATCCGGCTGTTCCACCACCTATGATTAAAACCTTCATTAAATCTTCTCCAACAACTCGCCTGCTGTGCCTTCAATAACAGGTATTTCATATTCGTCAATAATACGTTTGTAATTGCTATCCCATAACGGTTGTAGTTCTTCGCTGGCCGCTGGACCTTTTCTAATATGATCTTCAATTAGTTTATGTTCAGGATTGTGTCTTACAAAATAAACTTCGTCAAACTGCTTTGCTTGTTCGACTGCTAGTTCTAGATATTGAAAAGGTAAAGTAGAATCACACATCTTCATGAAATATGCACATTCATTGAATACCACATAGTCTAATGGTAAACGTTTTACAATAAAAACATCTGCACTGTATTCATGCTCTAGCATTTGACTCCAGTGTCTATGATAAAGCCAAGCACAACTGTCTACGTTCCCACCAATTTCTTTTGCAAGTATTTCGTGATTCATAAACATTGTACTGCGAACTGTTTCAGGCATATAGGTAACGTTTACTCCTCGTTTGCCCATCTTTTCTCTTTCTAATAATTTGATAGCGATGGTATTTTTACCAACACCGTGGGCACCCACTACTGCTATTCTTCTATTTGATACACTCATTGTTTTAAACTATCCTTACTATATAAGTTATCCTTGTCTTCGATGTTGTACTGTGAAATATGAGTTGCTTTTAGAGTATCAATATTGTATTCCAACCCAAAAATTGTATATTCATATTTTGGTTCTATCAACGGCATTGATAAATCAGCAAACCATTTTCTAACCCATTCTATGTTATTATGTAAGAAGTACACCTTTCTTAGATGGCGTACACCTTCTCCATAGTATACTCCAACTCCGCTTTTAAGATTGTCTATTCTACTTCCTGGAGGCAATGATGGTAACGGATGTTGCTGTAAATTTTGATCATATATCTTTAATACTTTTAATCGTTTATCTAATAAACATTCAATTGCATAGTAGTCACAAAACATATGATTAGATTGTACAGCAAATTCTTTTTTAACTTCTTCGTCGGGATAAGTGTCAAATGTTAAATTAATTTTTTGTTTGTTTTTATCATAACTTAACATTTGTAATCCTCGGACATTAGTATTCGGCCATACAGCCAAGACCATGGCTTTATATTCAAGTGCTTGTGGATCTAAAGCACTAATGAATATCTCGTTTGCACCGTCACTACTAATTTTTTCTTCAATCATTTAACATAAACTCTTCTTCATAATATTTTCTTACATCAGGAATAACACCTAATCTCTGATCAAATCCTAAACCAACACTATTGATAATACAATCATATGTTCCTTTGTCTTGGCTATATGGAACGAAATAAGGATCATTGCCATAAAGCAAATCAGGATCATCTAAGTATTCCCAAAAGTTTCCTCCCCAGTCTTTTGTAAGCCATAATGAATAACAAATAGCAACAACATAACTTTTACTAGGATAAACCCAACCAAGTTGATCATTAGTGAAATATTCGATAGCATAGTCAAGCACCTGACCTTCTGGTACTTCTTGTATCTTAACAGACTTTAAATCATCAGTATGATCTACGTTTAGTCTATGATATATTTCCTGTCTTATCTTCCACTCGTTTTGCTTTTGCATAATCTAATAGTCCTTTATATCCATTACAGCCTATTTCATCTAGATCTTCGTCTCCAACCCATCTATAATGTTCTGTCAAACAGTTACCAAAATATTCACAGCCGTGACAAACATCACTGCAATTAAAAATTGTTTCTCTGTCTTGCCATTCAACTACTTGTTTAAATGTATCATATTCTTGGAAAAACTCTCTATCCCAATCATCGAATTCAAGTACGGCAAACTTTCCAGCAGGAGTAATATATACATGATCGTTTGAAAATGCATTATATTTTTTATCTAAACTATCTTGTATATTATCTTCGTTAATAAACTGGAAGTTTTTCTTTACAGGACTTTCAATCCATTTGATTACAAATTGTTCAAATTGTTTATGAGTAACAGGAAAGAAGTTTGCTTGGTTTGTTGAATATGGTTTGATTTCAACGCTTTTAATATTGTTAACAGCATTTAAAGATTTAATCATATCGTCAACACTTGCGTCTGGGTGAACAAGTTTAGGCGATGCTAACACTAGTACAGATATAGGCACAGGACTCATTAGCATATTTTTATAAACAATGTCATGCTTTTCTCTTGCTTGCCAATCATAACTTACGCTAAGATAAAAGTCGTCTTCATAAAATCCTTCATGTAGCATACTTAAATTTGTAATAATGTTAATCTTACCTTTATCACGAGGATAGTATTTGCGGATAACATCTCTCATTGCGTAGAAATAGTCTTTTTTCAAAGCACCAATTTCGCCACCGTATAAATCTACATGAGTAATAGGTTCCCATTTAGTAACTTCTGCTAACATTTGATCTAATCTATCTAGATCAATTTTAGTTTGATCGCCTAACTGTAAAGGTGTAAGATAACAGAAAGGGCATCTGAAGTTACAAAAATAACTTGGATTAATAGATATATTCATTTTCTAGTTCCCATACAAAGATATCAAGTAATTGATTTTTACTTTTATTAAAATATAATGCTCTACCAAAAGCATTTGCTAGTGAGGATTCTTTAAACAATCCTATATACAAATACTGATATAATTTGTGTTTTTTCATAAACAATTTATTCATGTAATCATATTCTTTTTTTACATCAGTTAATTTAACCACTTTTAATTCTTGTTCGTTTGTGTTTGCTGTTTGTTTTCTTATTTCACAGTACAAGCCTTTTACGTGTTCTATTTGTTTTATAAACTTATTAATTCTTCTGCGTATTTGTTTATTATCGTCGCCACCAAAGGCTAACATAATATACCAGTTCATATGTGTGTTTTTAAAATAATGACCTTCGCAACTGCTAATAGGATAATAACCTTTATTAAACAACGCAAGGCAATGACTACGAACACCCGGTTCTAGTTCTTTTTCAAAATCAGAATCATATGGACTAACAGTTAATGCAACGTACCCGTTATCATAATTTGCATCTTGATTGGATGAAGCATGAATTCTTTTGTTTTTAAATAATTTATTTTTCATACATTTATATTAACAGTATTTCCCGATCTAGGATCTACATACTGTCCGCCATTGTTTTTTAATTTGTTAGCATTCCAGTTGTGTTTATAACCACACTGTAATAGAACACTATACCTAACTTTGTCTGTCAGCAAAGGTGTAACTCTATGAACCAACGTTGGATTATTATTGTTTAGAATAATACCAACAGAGTTGTCTGGAACCAAACTACCCGTTGTAATAACTTCACTTGTAACTTTATTTAAACCCGTTTCCGGAGACCAGTGCGGGAATGGATCCTCATCATTAATTAATGTATCTTTGGCTTTGCCGATTTCTATTAATCCGCCATCTTGTTCAGTGCGTTTTTCTAAATTAACATACAACATTAATTGTAATACACTACCATCAAACCCGTCCCAGTGCCAATCCATTGAACTACCTTTTTCCATCTTATTAACACTAACAACCAATTCATCAAATGTTCCATAAATGGTTCTCCAAAAATCAAAGTAATAAGATTCTTCTATTACAGGTTTTAGTATGTCAATGTACTTGCTTTGTTTTTCATAATATTCTGGTGTAATGTTTGTGTAATCTGCGTCCCAATCAGGCTGTGATAATCCCGGGTGTAATGGAGCATCTGAAAAGTTTTCTTGTAGTACATATGAAGCAAGATGATCAATTAATGTTTTATCAACAGAAACTAGATCATAACCATCATTATAGTATCTATCAAAGTTTACCACTGTATCCTTAATTAGATTCGTTGACATACGGTGTTACCTCCACATTATCCAAACCGTTTGCTTTTAATATTTTTGGAGCAATCGATTTCATCATTTTACAATGTGCTTCTACTACATTGTGTTTTTTAAAGTCCTTTAACGTTTTTCTACAACCAATACAAATATCAAACATAGGACAAGTATAACATGATTTTTTCATACTTGCAAGTTCAAAACTGTCCTGAAGTGGAGTGAAAAATTCACCTTTCATTTCACGTTCAAAACTAATCGGCTTGTCCATATCATCACCAAATGCACCGCAACTATAATAGTCGCCTTCTGGATTCATACTTCGAATGCCTTCGTCACACTTTCTATTCTGTGGACAACTTGTGGCATTTCCTTTTAAACGATGCATCATCTGTTTGGTATTAAATTCCCATGGTGCCAATCCTGCTTCCCATATGTCTACATAAATTTTATATATTTTAGATAACAAGTATGGACGATCTTGATCACCACTGCTCATAGCATAGTTAAGTTTGCATTCTACACCAGTCTTATCATTACGTGTGAAGTTGTGTAATGTACCCCCTGGTTCAACTCCATTACTCATTTCCATAGCAAGTTCTACATTTTTCATTGCCGCATAATCGTTCATATCAGTTATTACACTAATAAAGTCTGGACGATATCCACAATGTTCTAGCATAGCATCAGAACATTTCCAAAAGTCTTCAACTGTGAATAATGTAAAGTCTCCTTTAAGTCTACCTTCTCCATAATTAAAACTTGTGGTAACTCCGACACGTTCGTTATTGAATAAGTCTTTCCACTTTTTAGGTTTTACATAGAAAGGCCATAGGTTTGTTGTAAGTGCTATTGATGTTGACATTTCGTTTTTATCGAGATAGTCAATAATCTTCCAATAGTAGTCAGGATCCATCATTAGAGGATCTCCACCATTAACAATAATAGTATTTGTGTTAGGATATCTTTTTAAAAACTTGAATATATAATCATGATCTAACACCGATGTTTTACTGTTCTGTGTAATCTTGGTACTAGAACAAAAGGTACACTTAAAGTTACAAAGTTCTGTTGGTTTAATAATTAATTCCATAACTTTATTCCTGTTCCTATTGTGTATCTATTAAGGTCAATTGTTTGTTCTGAAACACTGTGTACTATTTTAGGATTAATATTATTGATTAATACAACCGTTTTGTTGTTAGGCAATACAAAATTGTTTAATGAAACATCTTGTGTTTCGATTATCTTGTTTCCTATATGCAGAATGCCTCCATAATCATATTCCCATTCTGTTGTGTCTGTTAGATACATTAACAACACTAAATCTATTCCTTCATGTGTATGATTGTGCCATTCGTGTGCAGGTGTTCCGTTCCACAGATCAATATAAACTATTTCAGACTTTTTGTTCCAATACTTTGTAAAATAAGATTGATAGTAATCACTGTTCCATATTTTTGAAACTATGTCCATATACTCACTAGGTATATTATTGTTTCTCATAGGCCATTCGTCTTTGTTCTTATCAAACAACTGTTGTCTATGTTTTGTTTTTATATTGTTGCTCCAAGACACAGTTTTTTGATTAGGCAATACACTATCCATCCAAATTTCTTTGTGTATTAAACTCCATAATACTGCATGATCCTCAGCCGATAGTTGGGTTACATCATATCCATAGGACCAGAAGTTATCTACATTTAATTCCATAAACTAATACCTGCATTAATTGTATATCTATTTTTTGTTATATCTTGCAAAGGATTAACACTATGAACAAATCTTGGATTCATATTGTTTAATAAAACAACCGTTCCATTATTTGGATTAACTTGACCTATATCTGTAACGCTGTTGCTACCGTAATCTCTTTCTCCTAATTTTAATACACTTCCCCAATCGGATTTCCATTCTGGTTCTTCAGTAAAGTAAATTAAAAATCCTATATCATGATCTTCAACACCGTCCCAATGCCAATCTAAGTTATCACTACCATTCCACAAATCAATAAAACGCAACTCCCATTTATATCCACAGGTATTGATAAACCATTCATTGTAATAATTGTTTTTAAATAATTCTGTAATACAATCAGTATACACTTTAGGAACAAGTTCTAGACTACGCTTGGCCATTTCTTGTTCTGTCTTGCGATCATATACACGTTCAACACTGCCTGCGACCATGTCGTTGTTAATACTCCAAGTAGGTATACCTTTATAAACTGTGTGTTGATTATACGTTTCTGATATTATAGAACTCCATAGTATAGCATTTAGATCGCTAGGCATCTGCCATACGTCGTAGCCTTCTTTATAAAATTTATTAACGTTTAGCATCGACATAGTCATATACCTCCGCTAACCAACAGGCTTCTTGTGTTCTGAAACTTTGTAAATGATTACTTAAAAAACACCCCATAGAACATCTTTGAAAGTGAGGACATTCTAAACAGTTATATTCTTCAAACCATTTTTGTTCCATTTCTTCTTTGGTTGGTTTCCAATTACCCAATTCTCCATTTAATAATATTGTGCAGAATCCTCCCAACCCGTCTGGCATAATAGTAAATGTATCTTGACAAGTCATACGTTTCTTTTGTTTGCTAGGATAATCTTTAAACGGTAAACAGTTAGGATAATTATCAACCATAAATTTCATAAAGTCTCGCAACTGTATATCGTTGGGTGTCATCAATTTTCTATTTTTTTCTGGTGTATAATAATCGAAATAGATATCATACCGTTCATACAAGTAATCAAAGAATGGTATGTCACCTTTAAGAAATTTGTCTATATTAGGCTTTGTCATTATAACGTTAGCACTCTTAATATATTTTTCAAACTGCACAACATTTTTCTTAAATTGATTAAGTTGCCCTAAACCAAAACGTCCACTAGGATCATAACTTGTTAGTAATACAATTTGAGGACATTCGTCTAATAGTTTTTGTAATCTATCTGTGCGTTCATATACAAAGTTTGTAGTAAAGCATACCTCAACTTCATATTTGTTTTCCTTACTCCATTTGTCTAATTCATCTGCTAGATATTTGTAATCATCAAAACAACTATCAGGAACAAGATCACTAAAGACTTCTCCGCCCATAAAGTGTACTGAAAACTGTGTTCGGCCGTTTGCTTGTAGATGTTTAATTGCATTTTGTACTATAGAGAGTTTATCTCTTATGTTGTTCATGCCTACTGTACTTGCATGATCTTGATTACAAAACTTACAACTCATATTACATTGTTCGAATAGAGTTACGATAATTTCTCCTAGAAGACTTCGTTTGTTTGTATCAGAGATAATATTATATTCTACACTCATTCTACAATCTCATTAAAGGTCATATTACATACTAAACTAATTCTAGTTTCACTACCTAGGTAAGGAGTAACTTCGTGCCAAACATAATACGGTGCGGCAATTACTAAACCATTTGTTGGTTGTATTTCCATATACGGCTTTCCTGGAGCAAAGGCTTTTTTACTTTGCCATCGAGGATCATATAGTCTTAGTTTACCACTTTCGCTGTTGCCTACATTAACATAAAATACTGCAAATGCATCTATAACATCGTGAGAATGTACACTTTTAAATTCTCCAAAGTTCATAGGATTGATTATGTTAAGATCCTGCATATTATAATTTTTAGGATGATCATACGCTTCACACAGAGAGTCGAACGCCAATCTAAAACGTTCTTCAATCTTTGGTAACCCATTAAAGTTTACATTTTGATCAGCAATATTGGTCACACCCGATGCCTTCATGTCGGCCATTTTGGCTTCAATTAAAGTTCTTATGTGCTTTTGATCTTCTTCGCTATCTTCGTACTGACAAGTATAGATAGGAGTTTCCCAATATGATTGTACATTCATACTGGTATTTATAGTAGCAGTTTACTGCCTATTAACCTATTGAGTATTTTGCTAAATCGGATGAAGAAGTATTTTTTAGTTCGTAAAAATAATTTACCAACAGTACATTTACTTTTTGTCTATCATCAACTGATAACGAACTAACACTGTTGCTTAATTCACTATTAATAAATGCTGTAATATTTTCAGCATTTAATTTTTTATTGGCAACTGATGCTCTAACCATGTCAATTATTCCTGCTGGTAATGAAACATCGTCGTCGGTATCACTTGCACCTGCCGCCGAAAAAGCAGATTGTCTTAGTGCTGATAAATCAACGTTAGGATGTGTTTCAAGCCAATTGTTAGAACCAAAGTTTGTATCCATCAACCACGCTGTTGTATCATTTGTAGATTTTAACGACCAAATATCGTTTCCTACATCATACGTAATACCTAATAAATTTTTAACCCAAGTTTTATTAATGTGTGTTAATAAGATATGTTTAATATAGAAAAATTCTTCATTAACTTTTTTAGAAAGTAAAGAATATAATTTTGTTCCTAGCACATCATCATAGGTAAGTTTGCCGTTTAACCTTCCAGCAATCATATATTCAATTGGAGCAAATGCTCTAAGTTTGCCTGATAGTGTTGATAAGTCACCTGATGGAACAGTTGACTCAACAGTCATAAACAAACCTTTAAATTGACTTTCATTTAAAAATGTGTATGCATCTGCTAGTGCTTTTTGTGAGTTAACACCTGTGTTTGTATCATTGCCCCAATAAAAATTTGTACTTGCAATCAATCTTGCATTGGTTGTTGTTAATGAATATAACTTCCAGGCTTCTTCTTTTGTTATGCTTGGATACAATACTTTAATCCATTTAACAAATATTTTGTTGTAAGCGTCTTGAGAAACAAACAGATCGATATCGCCTGCATCATATAAGAACTCAAAGAATTCTTTATCGTTAGCAAACTTTAATCCATCTCCTACAAGTTCATCATATGAGTTAGTATTAAAATGCTGTGTTCCTAGGTTTCTAAACTTAGTTTCAATATCAGTTAACAATTTAGCAGGTGCGTTTTCCGTAATAATTCCGCGATCTCTTTCAAGATCTAACAGATAATCGGGTTTTACATATGCTTTTTTAAATAGTAGATACATTTTCTATATTCTCTCGCTTCAACTTGAAGTATTTATCATTATCCAGTGATCCACTTGCTATACCGTAAGTGAGTATTGCCATAGGATTGTTTTTTACATACCAAAAATCATACATTGAAGAACCTTTAAACATTGGTTCAGTAAATTGTTTTACTAAAAACTTCTTGTCTTTTAGTTTAACTTTAGGAAATAGTTCAAAAACTGATAGATAGTTGTACAATTTAACATAGTTAATTCCGCAGTATTCTGCATCATCAACTTTATCAAAGTCGTTGGTTAAGTCTTTAATTTTGTCGTCTTTAATTGTGTACAAATTATACACCGATCCACTTGCTAAAGCAATAGTCCATTTCTCTACAATTTCTTTATTGAATTCTATGAACTCGTTTATTTCTTCTATCGTGAGCAGATTGTTGTTGTAGTAAGAAGTGTTGTCAATTCCTTTACTTGCTAAAACAATTAATAATGCTGTAACTTCTAGTGACTTAATGTTTACTAACATTCTAGTATTAAGATAACTTTTTACTATATCAAATTTTTCTTCTTTGCTTGTGTTTTTAAAAAATACATCACATGGTACATCTAGATTACTTAGATATGTTAATAACTTTTCGCCTTTGAGTGTTGAATCGTCATAGTTAATATGAAACTTAATTTCTTTGTTAGAAAAGTATTCTTTTAAATCATCTAATGGAATAGGAGCAATAGTAATTTTATGCATTATCTTCTACCTCTTGAACCATGACAATTACTATGGCAACTTGAATGACAAATTGATACGTCATATGCTACAACATCATCACGTTTTTCATTTAATTCTCTTTGAAGATCTGCTAGATATGTTTCCATACCTGTGGCACTAATAATATCACCTTCCTCAACATCTGAAGCATTAATACCATCTAGTGCTACTCTTTCTGCACTTGTTAGATATGCAACATTTGTTTGATCAAAATCAATACGAGGATTGGCTTCTCCAGTTCCTGATGTTGTCATTAGCAATCTTGCTTGTTGTTTTCTAATTGCTGTGTATTCGAAACATTCGCCTTCTAGCGTGTCAATTAAATTAGAACTGTCTATTTCTACTCCTGGAATACTAGCACCAGTAATTCCTAAAGGTCTTCCTGATATTGGGCCGCCATAAACACTTGCTGATGCATCTCCAAACGGCAAAGCGTCAGTACCCCATACAATTTGACTGTTTTGGTGCGTTTCTACATAGTCAGCAAATCTGTCTACTATGTTTTGTTTAGAAATAGGGTTTACAAGTATTACCATGTTATATATGTACCTTTAATAATCGTTCATCAATTTGTTTTGATTTTCTAGTAGTATTTATGTTCTTCTTTAGGTTCATCATAAGCGTTTTTGGACTAGCACACACATCTTCTTCCCATTCTAACTGGTGACAATCGCTTCCGCATACGTCAAATACAGGACACTCAAAGCATCTTGGATCTCTAGCAGTTTCACAGGCAATAATTTTGGTTCTTTTTGGGTTCCAAAGCAGATCAAATATGGGCATATCAATATCCCCGTAATGATCTTCAGGTGCTGAATTTGGACATCCTGCTATGGTACCATCGGCGTTTAAAGTAAACAACTTTTGCTCACAATTCCTACACCAAGTACCTGCATCAGGGAATCCTAATTCAAACTTGGCATAGATGTTTTCCATAAATGTATGATATATTTTGTCACGTAAATCATACTTCTCTATTTGTTCATGGTACTTCAAAAACCAAGCATCCAGTTCTAAGTTGCTAGGCCAAAGTTGCAGGTTTTTTCTAGCATTACCATTCATGGTGATACGCTCAAAGTCTATTTCTTGTATGCCTAAACTAATAGCATAGTTGATAATCTCTGCTGGATCCATCTCAGTTACATCTCTACTCATACTCACAAACATCTTTATTGTAAACCCATCTTTGATCAACATACGAACATTAGATTCCCATAATGCTTTTTGCTTTTCGTTTGCAAAACGTATTTTAGGATCCCAACTAGTACCTATGCGTTTGTTCAATACCGTACGCATAAAGTTTAATTTTTCGTCATCAATTTTAAACACCAAGTTTGATGTTGCTCCCCAACTTATGTTATCGAACAAAGGATTAACTTCATCATAAACACGTTGCATATTTTTAATAGGTGCAAGAAACGGCTCTCCTCCATGAAACTCTACGTGCAACGATTCCATATGTGGAAGACCAACCTTTAAACTCTTAAGCCATTTAATTGTTTTTTCAGGATTAAAATATATCTTGCGGCCATTAATTCCGTTGGTAAAACAATGACTGCAATTAAGATTGCAGGTCTCGGTTGTTTTAAGATATACCATTATGTCATTCATAGTTTTATTCCTACATTCATAGACTGTCCTGAAAAATCAAAACTACTAAAACTTAAACTTAAACAGTCGGTGGTATTAAATGCTTTATGCGGAACCCTTGCAGGTATGATTATGCTGTCGCCTGATTTTAATTCTGTTTCAACACCATCTATATTAATCTTTTTATTACCTTCCATTACTTCTATATAAACTTCGTATGGATCTTCATGCATTTCAAAACTTCCATTGTTAGCATAACCCCAATACGCATGACAGTCAACTGGCTTTTGCCATTTTTGATATAATTGATAACACTTGTCAAGTATTTGACCGTTATAGATTTCTAAACCTTGTACTTTAATTGTAGTTGCTAGAGCAATATCTTCTTTTATACCTTCAACATATTTGTTAAAGGTGTTGTATAGATCATTTACAACTGTATCCTTACCGTCTTTGATTACGTATATTAATCTATTGTTGTAAAATTCTAAACTGTTTAGAACAGATTCAAAGTCGTTCTTTGCAAACATCATACCAGTACTGGAGAATATTCAGTTACTCCGTGTACATTGCAACTGAACACAATCCGTTCCTCTTTTAATGGATTAGGTTGTACCCTGTGCGATAACCAACCAGGAAAAATTAAACAGTCGAATTCTTGTGCTTCTACTTCCATAAAGAAGTCTTGACTTTTTCCTTTTGTAAGATTGCGTGGATAGTTTACCCACATTGGTTGTTCGTGATTTCTAAATTCAATGTTTCCACTACCAGGGGGTTTTTTCATATAAAAACTCACAGCAATATGACTACCTCCGTGATCGTGTTCTTCAACAAAGGCTTCTTGTTTTGTTATATTAAACCAACTTTTCCATATTTTTAATTCAACAGGTTCTGACAAATTCCAATGTCTCCAAACTTCTCTAAGATGCGGTGCTAACCAATTCATAAACTCTTGCATCTGTGGCCATGTGTGTGGGTCGTTTGACATTCCTGCATTTGTAATTCCGCCGGACTTGATAACTCCTCTATTAGGAGCAACAGTTAATGATTCTTTTCTCATCCTTGTTATTGCTTCAGATAGATCTCCGGTATATGGTACCTTCCATACTTTACATAATGAAGGATCTACTGCTGTGATCATTGATCTTTCCTTGTAAAGTTGTTTACTCTAAAATTAGCACTAAAGGTAGTTCTACGTTGTTTACTGTGATTAGGAAACGTATAATGCTTTAACCAACTAGGAAAAATAATTATTGTTCCTGGTTTTACTTCAGGTATGTATCTTTCGCCTTCGAATAGTTTTTTGAAAATGTTATCAATACCACTATACTTTGTAACTTTAAATTCGTCATTAATCAAACAAAACTCGCCGCCGCTTCCAGGTGTCGTATCCTTTTCTAAAAAGTAGGAACAACTAAACGATCTTCCAGGAAATGTATGATCGTGAACTTCTTGAAATTCATCTTCATTATATATGTTTGCCCAGTTTTCAATAACGTCAATTGAATATTCTGTCTGAGGTTCTAGATCTTCAACAAACTCTTTTAGACACGGTGTAATATTTTCAATCCAAATTTTCCATGGCATTTCTTTATTTTTAGGATGTTGACAACTAGTTAAACACTTGGCACCTTTCCACGGACTGTGGAAGTATTCTTTTGTTTTTAAAAGATACGGCATAAATGCTTCTTTAACTGCATCGTTATTTTCTGTTTGCCCAACGTATATGTATTGACTAAAAATTGGTATCGTAGGCATTATTTTTCCCTTACTCTCATTGCAAAGTTTAAAACAATTCTTTTATTGCTCTTTACAGGACAACTACTTGCATGATATCTATTAGAATGGAACACCACTGCTCTGCCTTTTTTAGGATTGCATTGGCCAATTACTGTCATATCATCTGTTTCTTCACCCCAACGAGTATCAAAAAAATACGTATCACCATCGCTGTCGTTAACATAGTATACCATTGACAACCAATTAGATTCGTCTTGGGTTGGATCTTCTATATCAACGTGAGGTGGATGATACATACTATGATCCCAGTTAGGATAATTTAATAGCAAGTTTGCTTTTACCCTTTGTACTTCCTCAACCTTCATGTTTGTTTGTTTTTCAATATTAAGGATAATAGGATCAATTAATCCTGCATATCTACTGTTTGGAACTCCTGGTGCTATTAAAGAATGTACAAACTGGTGTGTTTCTTTAATCTTGGGATCGTTGCCGGCAATTTTGTATTTTGTTGTGCCACCATTATAATACCATTCCATACTGTTTAAAACAGTATCTTCGATCCAGTCTTTATCTTTGTCTACAAGTATATCGTCAAAAATATAAAAAGGATTACCGCCAGGAACTTCTACATCTTCACCGGCTACTTTAGTTCCTAATCCTTCGATGATTTGTGTAAAATCTATATTACCTTCAAACATTTCAGGCATCTGAGTCATCCCTATATATTGTTGTTCTTAGATACTCGTAATGGCTTAGGCAACGCTTTGTTGCTTCTTCCCATCTTTGTGGATTACGTGATAATTTATCAGCAATTTTTTTACACGTTTCCCACGATAATGATTCTGACCCAGGTCCTGTAAATAGCGTTCCTGTTTTTTGTACAACTTCATCAATTGCATTATATCCCATACCACTTGCAATACAAGGAAAGCCGCCGGACAAATGAAACTCTCTAGCAATCATTTTATCAATGCCAAAGTTTTTAAAACCATAAACTTGACTTATGTTTTCGTCAAGCGGATTAGGATCATACTCTCTATTAAAGCAATCGTTCCAATACTTTGTATCACGTCTACGTGTGAGTGCATAATGCATTGCGACAAATGTTGCAAACTCTTTAAATAATTTTTTAGTTGTTGTGTTATAAATTGTTTTGTCGTATTGGCTGACACTTATTGTTTTGTCTAGACCATCTCGACATCTTAGTAAAGTTCTGCATAATTCAACCAAGAACTTGTGAACTGTGTATAAACCATTTGACTCTAAGGGTTCTATAAATCCTGCACTGAGTCCTATAGCGACGCAGTTCTTATGCCAAGTTCTTTCGTGAATACCAACTCTCATCTTTAGATCTTTAAATTCTAAATTAGTTGTGTCGGTACCCAAACTCTTTAAATGATCTTTAAATTCTTCTAATGCTTCTTCAGGAGTAACGTGTTTGTCACTGTAAACATATCCTGTGCCCATCCGAGACCATAAAGGAATACGCCATACCCATCCGTTGCCCAGTGCTGTTGAATCTGTATAAGGAACTATTTCCTCTTCTTTATTAGTGTAAGGTATTCTAGTTGCCCATGCTCTATTGTTGGGTAACATATATTCAAACGACTCAAATGGAACTTTTAATGTTTTATCCATTAGCAGTGATCTAAATCCTGTGCAATCAATAAACAGATCTCCCATTATTACCAAGCCGTTTTCTAACTCAATGCTATGAATTCCTTTTACTTCATCTGTTTTTATGTGTTTAACTTCACTTGTTATGTGTTTTAATCCAGCAGGTAAACAAATACTATCACGCAACCATAAACCAAATTTGGTAGC
>Ga0181607_10002621_pt1 | contig 15846 bp, 13 predicted proteins | sample 041ome_9_FD_132420 | JGI IMG/M metagenome (GOLD analysis project Ga0181607, IMG submission 132420) | Coastal salt marsh microbial communities from the Groves Creek Marsh, Skidaway Island, Georgia - 041413US metaG (megahit assembly) | ecosystem: Environmental > Aquatic > Marine > Intertidal zone...
GAAGCAGGCGCGCTCAGCTATGATATCGGTTACATCGCTTATATGTATCCCGATGCCGGGGCTGCTGATTATGATTTTGGCGAAGCCTATGTCTCGATCGGTCTCGGTGCCGCATCCTTGACTTATAGCTACCAAATCTCGGACAGCGCGGATTCCTATGCCAATGACACAAATTATCTGTCAGCCGATTATGAAATGGGCTTGCCAGATGATTTCTCGGCAACCTTTCACTATGGCTATTACGATATTGAAGATGCCGATGAGCAAACCGATTACAGCCTGACATTATCGAAAGCTGATTTCTCTTTGGCCTTTATTGGAACCGAGGACGTGACCGCTGATGACGATATGAAAGTCGTCTTGTCATACAGCATGAGCTTTTAAAGGACGGGCTCTATGAGCCCGGACTTTCTCGCGAGCTGGTTCGGCTGCCCGACTGGTTCAGTTTCAGAAAGGATTTAAAATGAAGATTATCATCGCGATTATTAAGCCCTTTAAGCTCGACCCGGTTCGTCAGGCACTGACTGCGATCGGGGTCGAAGGGCTCACGGTTACCGAGGTGAAAGGGTTCGGTCGGCAAAGAGGTCAGACCGAAATTTACCGCGGGGCAGAATATGAAATTAATTTTCTGCCAAAAATTCGCCTCGAATTAGTGGTCGACGACAGCAAAGTCGACGCCGCTAGCGAGGCCATTCTAACCGCCGCCAAAACCGACAAAATTGGTGACGGCAAAATATTCGTTCTTCCCGTCGAAGCAGCAACGCGGATCCGTACCGGTGAAACGGGCACGGCGGCGATCTAAAAAGCTAGGAGCACATTATGTTTAAAAAACTCACACTCCTATCTGGTTTGGCAAGCATTGCTGGTATTGCGCCAGCGCTCGCTGCCCCCGATGGTGAGACAGCCTTTGTCCTTAACACCCTGCTCTTCTTGGTGATGGGGTTCCTCGTCATGTGGATGGCCGCAGGGTTTGCCATGCTCGAATCGGGCATGGTGCGATCCAAAAACGTCGCCACGATTTGTCTCAAAAATATCGTCTTATATTCGGTTGCCGGCATCATGTTCTATCTGGTCGGCTATCAACTCATGTATAGCATTTCAGAAGGCGGCTATTTGGGTAGCATTTCCATCTGGAGCGCTGACGATGCCGCGTATTTAGGAGAGGCCGCCAATTTCGGCGAGGGCGACACTTACGCGTCGGCCTCTGACTGGTTCTTCCAAATGGTCTTCGTGGCAACCGCGGCCTCGATCGTCTCCGGAACCTTGGCCGAGCGCATTAAATTGTGGCCCTTTATTATCTTTGTCATCATTCTGTCCGCGATCATCTATCCTATTCAAGGAAGCTGGCAGTGGGGCGGTGGCTGGTTGTCAGAAGCGGGCTTCTCCGACTTTGCCGGATCGACCCTCGTCCACTCAGTCGGCGGATGGGCCGCGTTGGTCGGGGCCCTTTTCCTCGGTGCACGCAAAGGGCGTTTTGGTGAAGATGGTAGCAGCACGCCGCTTCCGGGCTCCTCGATGCCGCTTGCCACGCTCGGCACATTTATCCTGTGGCTTGGCTGGTTTGGCTTTAATGGCGGGTCTCAATTGGCTCTCGGCTCTGCTGAAAATGCAATTGCGATCTCACAAATTTTTGTGAACACCAATATGGCGGCGGCCGGCGGTGTTGTTGCGGCCTTGATCTTCACCCAGCTTGTCTTTGGTAAAGTCGATTTGACGATCGTTCTCAATGGCGCGATTGGCGGACTGGTGTCCATTACAGCCGAGCCCCTGACGCCAACAGGTCTCGAAGCCATCTTTATTGGCGCCGTCGGCGGTCTTTTGGTTCCGCTCGCCGTGATTGCGCTCGACAAGTTGAAAATCGATGACGTTGTGGGTGCAATCCCCGCTCACCTTGTGTGCGGGATTTGGGGCACTTTAGCTGTCCCACTGACCAATAGCGAAACCAATTTTGCCAGCCAAATTTTGGGCGTGGCCTCCATTGGTGCATTTGTCATCGTGGCCAGTGTCATTGTCTGGGGTATCATTCGTGCGACGATCGGTATCCGGGTTGATGAAGAAGGCGAGCTTGTTGGCCTCGACAAAACAGAGCTGGGGATGGAGGCGTATCCCGAATTCACCAGCTAACATTTGGATCTGGTAACCTCCAGATCGACAACAGACCCCCTAGAACCTCCCGAGCTTTGCTCGGGGGGTTTTTGATTGGGCCCAGTTGTTAGAAGCTGGATGATCCCGCCCTTACACGGCGCGGGGTCGATGGGTGAGCTGAGGGTGAGCTAGTCCGCCTGCGGTCCCCGATTAAACGCCACTTCATCCAATAAGGCGCTGGCGCGTTTTGTGTATCGGTCAACCTCCGTCAAGGAGATGGCGTCGGGTCGAAACACTCCCCACGCTGCAACACGCGCAGAGGGCGGCACATCGGCGCGAACGGGATATTCAAAATTTACCTCCGCATATAGTTTTTGGGCTTCAGGCGACACCAGATACTCCATTAACGCAATCGCGGCCGCCTTATGCGGCGCTGTTTTCGTCAGGATCATTCCGGACACATTGGCATGTACGCCCCGATCTTCTGTATTTGGGAAAATCAAGCGGACGCTTTTCGCCCAGTCTTTTTGTTCTGGCGCATCCTCATTGGTTTCCATCTTGCCCATATAATAGGTATTGCCGAGGGCCAAATCGCATTGACCGGCATAAATATTACGAACTTGTGCGCGGTCATTGCCGGATGGCTTCATCGCCAAATTATCGCGCAGACCCGTCAGCCAATTGCGCACCCAATCATCGCCGTGATGGGCAATCAAAGATGCGATTAGGGCGACATTATAGGGGTGCTGGCCATCGCGCATACAGATCCGCCCCTTCCATTGGGGATCGGCCAATTCCTCATAAGTCAGATGCGTCGCGGTCACGCGCTCCTTACTCACATAGGCAATGCGGGCGCGCCATGTGAGGCCGAACCAATATCCTTCCGGATCTCGTGCCGATGCCGGAATGGCTGCTTGCAAAATGGGCGAGGTTACGGGCTGGGCATATGCCCGCGCCTTCATCAGGTTTGCAAAATCGGATGTTAAAATGAGGTCGGCAGGACTATGCGCCCCTTCGCTCGCCAGCCGCTCAATGAGGCCGACTTTCGCAAAAATAATCTGTGTCCGAATACCTGTTTCTTTCTCGAATTGCTTGAGGATCGGCTCAATTAAAAAGGGCTGTCGATAGGAATAAATATTGACGACTGTGTCGCTTGGCTCGGCAGAAGCGCGCATGATAGGGGGAACTGATAGGACGAACAAAAACACCATGGCACAATGGCAGATAAAGCGCGTAAAGCGATGGACCGGCATTAAAACCGAATGCGCTTGCCGGAGCAGGGGGGTGATCATGGGGAAGTCTCTCATCTAAAAGTGCTATTGCGACTTATTCGCAACAGCACTTTTAGAAGAGGGGATATGGGCTGTCAAGACAGCTCAAAAGAAAACCTATTCGACCGGAAACTTTAAGATCCGGCCATAATTGACCGGAAACAGCCGTCGGATCACATCGACCATTACGGCATCTCGGCCAATCAAAATCCGCGCTTTACCTTTCTTGATCCCGCGCACAATTGTCTCGGCCGCTTGGGCAGGGGTTGAGTGCACCATGTCTTTAAAGCGTGTTGCCATTTCCTCACGATCCGCATCACTGTCTTGACCTTGGGGCAAGATCGCATTGCGTGCAATCGGCGTATCAATGCCCCCTGGGTGAACGCAAGAAACTTTAACCCGGCTGCCAGCCATGTCTTGGCGGACGGCTTCGGTAAATCCGAAGACGGCAAATTTAGCAGAGTTATAAGCGGCCTGCTTGGGCACCCCGATCCATCCAAAAATGGAAGATATGTTGACAATGTGTCCGCTATCGCGGGCGATCATGTGCGGAATATAAGCCTGAGTGCCGTGCACCACGCCCCAAAAATCAACATCCATGACACGCTTAAATGTGTCCAAATCCAGCTCATCAATCCGCGCATTATTCGCGATGCCAGCATTATTTATGACAATGTCAGCTTGGCCATGCTCGCTAATGACTGTATTGGCCAAATCGAACACAGCATCCCGATCCGTACTATCGACCATATACGTCTGACAGCGCCCTCCGGCCTCTGAAATTTTCTGCGCGGTCGAAGCCAGATTGTCACGATGAATATCGCTGGCGATGATGGTCGCCCCTTCTTGCGCAAGTTGGATCGCCGTTGCGCGCCCAATACCTGAGCCCGCGCCACTAATCACCACAATTTTATTCTTAAAAAACATCGAAAACCCCTCCTGAATTGAGGAGTAATCATGGCGAATATTCGCCATCACGACAATCCCATAAATCGCCCTCAAAATTTCTGAGAGCCCCAAAAATTTCCGAGAGCCCCCAAAATTTCCGAGAGCCCCCAAAATTTCCGAGAACGATGCGCGGGCCCGCACCAAGAACCCACCTCAATTTACTGCAGCTATGGAGCCGCTATTGAACAGCTCTTGAGCCGCTATTGAGCTCTTGGGGCGGGTATTCTCTCCGAATGATTGATCAAACGGAGTGACAGTGGTTCGTTAATCGTTGGTCGCGGTTTTCTTGCGACGCCGCTCCAATGGCTGATAGGCCTGGATGGTGTGTGTCTGGCAATAGGGGCTGCCATGACCAGCTCGCGCGCCACAGAAGTGAAAATCGCGTTGACCCGGATCACCGATCGGCCATTTGCACGTATGCTCGGTGAGATGCAGGACGCTGGCGCGTTCCTCCGCGCTCAAAATCGGCGTTGGCTCTTCCACGGGGGTCATATATTTTTCGATTTTATCGAATTCATATTTCTCTTTCGGAGACGACACCTCACTGGTGCTCACCGAGCGGGCGCGGGGTGTTGTGTTAATGCGCGCCGTGGTTACCCGCGCCGACGTTGCACGACCGGATAAGCCCAGACGATGAACCTTACCGATGACAGCATTACGCGTTACACCGCCCATCTGACGTGCAATTTGGCTCGCACTGAGCCCTTCAGTCCAAAGTTTACGCAGCAACTCGACGCGCTCTTCTGTCCAACCCATGATCGTTCCCCTGTTCATCAAACTAGTGTTCATCAAAACTAGATGTTGTGGTTTAATATCTTGAACTATACGACATCTATACTTGCCAACCAGAGGCTCAAACCAGCTTATCCACACAAATAGCCAAGAAGAGGGCCGTAATCTGGGGATATTTTCCGTAATTAAAGCGCAGGCTCCCCCATGAAAGGATTTTGTTTCCTGCTTGCCCGTGAAAAGAAACTTGCTAGAGTGCAGTCATATTATTCTTCTGCGCCGCGTCAGGCGATGAAAAGGAATTCAACGTGGAACATCATGCAAGTTTTGGCGTGCGCCGTTTTGGCCTGGTCAATTGGCTCGGCGTTTGGACACTTTACGTCCGCGAGGTTCGTCGGTTTTGGAAAGTGGCGATGCAGACCGTTGCCGCGCCCGTCATTACCACGCTTTTATTCTTGGCGATCTTTACTGTGGCGCTCGGTGGTTTTCGGCCGGATATTAATGGCGTCCCCTTCGCAGAATTTTTGGCGCCTGGCCTGATCATGATGGCGATTGTGCAAAATGCCTTCGCGAATAGCTCGTCCTCGCTCTTGGTCGCCAAAGTTCAAGGAAATATTGTCGACACGCTGATGCCGCCGCTATCCTCGGGGGAGTTGGTGGTTGGCATCGCCATGGGCGGGCTGACGCGCGGGATATTTGTTGGCCTCGGCACCTATATCACTATGGTGTATTTCGTGCCGATTTCGTTTGTGCATGTCGGGGCGATGTTATATTTCGCGCTGAGCTCGGCGCTCCTGCTGTCCCTCATGGGACTGATTGGCGGCATCTGGGCGGAGAAATTCGACCATTTGGCGACGGTTACTAATTTCATCATCACGCCTCTTTCGTTTTTATCAGGCACGTTTTATTCGGTCAAAAACCTCCCGGATTTTGCCCATGCCGTTACCCAATATAATCCGTTCTTTTTTATGATTGATGGCTTTCGCTATAGCCTCACCGGTCATCACGAGGGCCCTCTTTTGAGGGGTGTTTTGATGCTGGCCGCGCTGAATATTATATTTTGGCTGCTGGCTTACATGATGTTGCGCAGGGGCTATCGAATTAAAAGCTGACATGAGTGTAGGATATTGGCGGCTTTGGCTGCGCGTGATATAGTTTGAAGACAAGCCGCCAGGTGAGGCGGCTTTGTCTTTTTGTGGCACAGGGTCCGCGTCACGAGGACGAAGGCTTTTGTAGAGGTTTGACGAGGTTTGGAGCGATGTCAGAGCACATCATGCCCACATATCGCCGGATACCCCTGCGTTTTGCGCGGGGAGAGGGCTCGTATCTGTATACGGATGAGGGTGAGGCCTATCTCGATTTCGTATCCGGCATTGCGGTCATGACTTTGGGGCATGGCGATCCACGGCTGGTATCGGCTTTGCAAAACCAAGCCGAGCAGCTTTGGCATGTCTCCAATTTGTTCACCATTCCCGAGCAGGAAGCTCTGGCTGATCTGCTCTGCGCCAATAGTTTTGCGGATCTGATTTTTTTCTGCAATTCGGGGACAGAAGCCGTTGAGGGTGTCATCAAGACGGCCCGCAAATACCATTCTTCGCATGGGGCGCCCGAAAGATATAAAATCATCACCTTCTCCGGATGTTTCCATGGGCGGACATTGGGCGCTTTGGCGGCCACAGGCAATCGTGATTACCTCGAGGGGTTTGGCCCGCCTTTGCCGGGGTTTATTCAACTTCCCTTAGGCGATAGTGCGGCTGTGCGTCGGGCGGTCGATTCGGAGACAGCGGCGATTATCATTGAACCCGTTCAAGGCGAGGGCGGCGTTAGTGTGGCGGGCGCCGGGTTTTTGCGGGATCTTCGTCAGATTGCCGATGAGCACGGAATTTTGCTTATTTTTGATGAGGTTCAATGCGGCATGGGCCGGACGGGAACCTTATTTGCCCACCAACAATGCGATGTCACGCCGGATTTGATGGCGATCGCGAAAGGCTTGGGGTCTGGGTTTCCGGTTGGGGCATTTCTTGCAACGCGCGATGCGGCGCAGGGCATGGTCGCCGGATCTCATGGCTCGACATTTGGCGGCAACCCTTTGGCGATGACGGTTGCCCGGACGGTGGTCGAAACTGTTCTGGCGCCCGGCTTTTTGGAAAATGTGAATGAGAAGGGCTCGCGCTTTAGTCAGGGTTTGGCCGCTTTGGTTGACCAGTTTCCCGATATTATCGACGAGGTTCGCGGAATGGGGTTAATGCGGGGGCTTCATTGTGTGGTCGATAAGGCGCGTTTTGTAGACGCCCTCCGCGCGCAACATATGCTCTGCGTTGCCGCAGGCGACAATGTGGTTCGCCTCTTGCCGCCCTTGACGGTGTCAGAGGATGATCTGAGCCGGGCGCTCACCTGTATCGAGGCCGCTTGCCTCGCCCTACGTGAGGCAGGCGCTGCGTGATAATGTGTCGAGAGGCGCTTGTGATGTCTCTTTGAACCGTCTGACACCACACGACACAAAATACCGGTAACAGAAAAAATTGGATAAAAGGAAAAGCTCCGTGACCAAAGATTTTATCAATCTCTCTGACCTGACACCCGATATCGGGCGCTTGCTGATTGACGCCGCCCATGCGCGCAAAGCGAAGCGTCTAGGGCAGTCGCGCGGTTTTGTCGATGTCGATCAGCCTTTAGCGGGCTATGTGCTGTCGATGATTTTTGACAAACCGTCAACGCGAACCCGCCTCTCCTTTGATATGGCGATGCGGCAATTGGGCGGACAAGCGATTAGTCTCAACCAATCGGATATGCAATTGGGTCGCGGCGAAACGGTCGCCGATACAGCCGAGGTTATGTCGCGCTTTAGTGATGCCGTCATGATCCGGACTGGCGCGCATGAAACGCTCACCGAATTTGCTCAACATGCCTCTATTCCAGTGATTAATGGGCTGACAGCCTATAGTCACCCTTGCCAGATTATGGCCGATATTATGACCTTCGAAGAGCATAAAGGCCCGATTGCCGGGCAAAAACTGGCCTGGTTCGGCGATGGGAATAATGTGGCCGTTTCATTCGTGGAAGCCGCTGCTTTATTCGGCTTTGAGCTCAGTCTTGCTGTCCCTGAGGCATTTGCTGTTCCCGACACCGTCATTTCAGCTGCGCGCGAACGCGGCGCGCAGATCACTGTGACGCAATCGCCTGAAGAGGCCGCCCGCGGCGCGGCCGCGTTAATCACCGATTGCTGGGTATCAATGACCGATGATCCGGCGACAGCCGGGGCGCGCGAAGCCGCTTTTTTGCCGTTTCAAGTGACCCAAGCGCTGATGGCGCTGGGCGATGATGCAATTTTCATGCACTGCCTTCCCGCCTATCGCGAGAAGGAAGTGACATCGGAGGTTATGGATGGCCCCGCTTCGGTGATTTTCGACGAAGCTGAAAACCGCTTACATGCGCAAAAATCTATTCTTCTCTATTGTCTGGATCAGGTGTAATGGACGCGTCCTCTTTCTCTGATCATGTCCTGCCCTTTCGGTTGGAGAATATTTCGGTGCATGGACGCATTATCCGTCTTGATGCGGTGACCACCGAAATTTTGCAGCGTCACGCCTATCCCACGCCCGTATCGCACATTCTAGGTGAGGCTGTGGCACTGGTTTCCATGATGGGGAGCGTGCTGAAATTCGATGGCCGTTTCGTTTTGCAAACCAAAAGCGATGGCCCCATTTCAATGCTGGTGGCGGATTATACATCTGAGGGCGGTGTCCGTGCTTATGCTTCTTACGACGCATCCTTCTTCGCTGATGCAGAAGAGGGGCAGGCCTATGAGCCCGCCAAAGATTTTACGCGTCTCATGGGCCAGGGTTATATTGCCTTTTCGGTTGATCAAGGTCCGGATATGGAGCGATATCAAGGCATTGTGCCACTTGAAGGGGATAGTTTGGCCGAGGTTGCACTGGAATATTTCACGCGATCCGAGCAGGTGGCCACACATGTCAAATTATCGGTTGGCACGGTGCATCGCCCGGGCGACGAGGTCGAATGGCGGGTCGGTGGCATTTTAATGCAGCAAACAGCTCAGTCGGGCGGCTATGACGAGTCGACGATTTCAGACGATGACTGGCAACGCATTGAGTTACTGCTAAAAACAGCGTCCGACGATGAAATGCTGGACGTTGCCTTGGCCGAGGAAGAATTGGCCTTTCGTCTGTTTCATGAGGACGGCGTGCGCTGTTTTGAGCGCCGGCCGGTGTATTTTTCCTGTCAATGTTCATTGGCGCGGGTTGAAGCTATGCTAGAGGGTCTTCCCGAGGATCAGCGCGCCCCCCCTGAAGGCGAAGATCATCTCGAAGTCACCTGCGGATTTTGTAATACAACCTATCGGATTTAGGGTACAAGCTGACTGGAAAAGAAGATTTTCTGCGTTACATCTATGTGCGTGAGACAAGTGCGTAAGATAGGTGCAGGTGGGATGATCAGGGCTTAAAAGTTGGGCCACCTTCATTTGGCGTATGGAGCTGGCGATTAGGTATGGAGCTCGCGCTTAGGACCGATGATGCAAAATGTGGTTTTTGAAAAACTGCGCCCCATTTGGGAGCGCGTCCAGCCTGTGGTGATGCGGCAGCGTAAGAAGCGCTATTTCATGCCCGTCAGCGTGCTCGTTTTTTTCGTTTTTGTCTTTGTGGTTTTGATTGCCAGCAAGCCCCAAACCAAGCCTGTTGAAGATCGTCAGCAAGTTTGGTCAGTGTCGGCGCAAAAAGCCCATTTTGGTACAACAGAGCCTATGGTTGAAGCTTTTGGTGAATTAGTGCCGCGCCGAAAGGTTAACTTGCGGGCCTTGGTGGCGGGGGAAGTGATCATGACGAGCCCCGTTTTTGAAGAGGGGGCGCGCGTGGACAAAGGCGAAGAGCTTCTGCGCCTCGATCCTTTTAATTATGAAAATGCGCTGGTTGACGCACAAGCTCAATTGCGCGGTGGGCGAGCCCTTTTAATCGAGCGTCGTGCGGCGCTTGATTTAGCCAAAGTCGAAGCCGAGCGTGCCATCACTTTGCGCGAAAAAGGAACGGTTGCCCAAAAATATGCAGATGATCGTAACCTTGATCTTGCGATCGCGGAGTCGCGTTACGAGCAGCAACTGGCTGCCGTTGATCGCTTGAAAGTTCTGGTCAAAAAAGCTGAACGCGATTTAGAGAATACGGTTGTCCGCGCCCCTTTCGAGGGCCATTTGAGCCAGTTAAATGCGCGTGAGGGGCGGCTTCTAAGTCTCAATGATCAATTGGTGACTATCAGTGATGCGGCCTCTTTCGAAGTTCGTTTCAATCTCTCAGATGTGCAATATGGGCGTATCCTCGAATCCGGCGCTGAGCTTATTGGGCGCCCCATTGATGTGGTCTGGCGTGTCGGTGGCCAAGAAATTAAATTAGGTGCGCGGCTCACCCAAGTTGGGGCGCAAATTTCGCAAAATACCCGCGGGGTCGATTTATATGCGCAGGTCGAGGGCGATATCCCTCCCAATTTGCGAGGGGGGGCCTTCGTAACCGTCATTTTGCGCGGCGCGGCTGTGGAGCAGGTGGTTGAGGTCGACCGAAACGCCCTTTACGGCGCCGATCAAGTTTACGTGATTGTCGATGGGAAACTCCAATTACGAACCATTGAAATTGTCGGCGAGACCGATGACACCGTGCTTATTCGTTCGGGTTTATCAGAGGGGGACGACATTTTATTGACCCAATTTAACGAGGCCGCTCCTGAGGTTGCGGTTAAAGTTGTTCGATGAACCCCGCCCCCGACAAGACGGGCCTCATTACCCTTTTTACGCGGCATAAAAATGCCTCGAACCTCTTGCTGATCAGCTTTTTGTTTTTTGGGTTGTACGGGCTGAAACAGCTCAACACACAATTTTTTCCGCCCATCACGTTTAATGCGATTTCCATTTCGGTGATTTGGCCGGGCGCGAGTGCCTCAGACGTCGATAAAAATATCGTCGAAACCATTCAGTCCGAAGTGCGCTTTTTGGAGGGGGTTAAGGAACTCACCTCCTCGGCAAAGAATGGTGTTGCCAATTTGACCGTCGAATTTCGCCGTGGCGTGGATATGCAACGGGCCAAGGCAGATGTTGAGGCGGCGGTCGATGCGGTCACAACATTTCCAAAAGAAAGTGAGCGCCCTGTCATCACACTCAATACCATGTATGAGGACGTGATCAGCATACTGGTGTCTGGGCCCTATGATGAACGCGCTTTGAAGTCTTATGCGAAGGACCTTCGCGATGGCCTGCTGGAGGCTGGGGTTGACCGCGTAAATTTTGAAGGCGCGCGGGATGAAGAAATTTGGGTCGAGGTTCTGCCGTCGCAATTGCGACGCTATGATATGTCGGCTAGTCAAATTGCCGAGCGGATTGCCGGATCCAGTCTCGATGTTCCGGGCGGCGTTTTGCGTGGTGATGTGGAACGTCAAGTGCGCGCCGTCGGCATGGCTCTCACTGCTGATGAAGTCGGCGATATTGAACTTCGGTCCTTTCCTGATGGTCGTCGTTTACTGGTACGCGATGTCGCGCAGGTGAGCGATACGTTTGATGCAAGCCAAGCGACCGGATGGCACGGCAGTGATCGCGCCATTAGCTTAAAAATAATGCGCACGCCTAGTTCAGACGCGATTAAGACCTCTGAAATTGTTGAAAACTACGTTGCATCGATCCGTGGAAAATTACCGCCTAATTTGAAGCTCGAAACCTATAATGTGATGTCGGATAAAATTATCCAGCGGATCAATGTTCTGGTGACCAATGGTGCTGGCGGCATGATTTTGGTGCTGCTCACTTTATTTTTGTTCCTCAATGCACGGCTGGCCTTTTGGGTTGCCGTGGGCATTCCGGTTTCGATGGTGGCCACCTTCGGCTTTATGTGGGTCTTTGGCTTAAGCATTAATATGCTGTCCATGTTCGCCCTCATTATGGTGGTGGGTATTATTGTTGATGATGCAATTGTGGTCGGCGAACACAGCGCCACGCAATCGGAAATGGGCGAAAGCGGCCTTGTGGCAGCTGAGAAAGGCGCCCAGCGAATGGCAATGCCGGTGATCGCATCGGCTCTGACGACCTTGGCTGCATTTCTGCCTATGTTGGTGATTGATAATAGCTTTGGCGACATTACCCGACCTATTCCTCTGGTTTTGTTGGCGGTCTTGATCGCGAGTTTGGTGGAATGTTTTCTCATCCTGCCCGGACACTTACGCCATGCCCTCAGTTCCGAGCTGAAGGAGCCGACAGGCTTTAAGAAGCGCTTTCTCGACCGCTTTGAGGCCTTTCGCCTGGGTCGGTTTCGCAACTTTGTGGCGCGTGCCTATGACGAACGCTACACCACATTAGCGGCCGGCTGCGGAATTTTAATGGTCTGCATCGGCCTGTTAGCCGGTGGCCATGTCCCGTTTCGCTTCTTCCCCTCGCCTGAAGGCGAGGTGGTTGAGGCGTTTATCTTTTTCCAACCCGGTACCCCGCGCGCGCAAACTGATGCAGGCCTGCGCAAGGTTGAACAAGCCCTCTATGAAGCGCAAGCAGAGCTGACCAAGGGTGAGGGCGGTGTAGTCAAAACCGTGTTTTCGCAAGTTGGACGCAGCCGCTCAAGCGCAGGCGATGAGCGGGGCTATGTTTGGGTTGAGCTCGCGGCGAGCGAGGATCGTGATATTCGAACGCATCAAGTCGTATCGGCGTGGAAGGCGGCTATTCCGGACCTGCCGGATTTGAGAAGAATCTTTGTGCGCGAAAGGCGAGGCGGGCCACCCGGCGACGATCTCGCAATTGAATTAAGGGGTCGCGATCCCATTGTGTTGAAACAGGCGGCGATGGATGTTGCGCAAGCCTTAGAACAATTTGCGGGCGTCAGCGGCGTGAATGACAATCTTTATTACAGTAAAAAAGAACTTTTGCTCACGGTGAATGAACGTGGCGCTGCGCTCGGCTTTGATAACCGGCAAATCGGTTCAGCTGCGCGCCATGCATTGGAAGGTGCCATTGCCAAACGCTTCGCGCGCAATGATGAGGAAGTAACCATCCGGGTTCTTCAGCCGCGCTTTGGTGAGGCGCCGCGGCGGCTTGAGGATATTGACCTGCAAGTGCCGGGCAGCCTGCCACCCCGTTACGTGCCGCTGGTCGATGTGGTGGATATTTCAGAGCGCCCCGGCTTTTCAACCATTCGTCGCCAAGACGGCAAGGTCAGCGTGACGATTTCGGCTGATTTTGATCCGACTGCGGGTAACCCCAATGACATATTGGCGGCCATGCGTGCGGATGTTCTGCCCATGATTGCCGAGCGCTATAATATTGATTTTGGATTTGGGGGCCGCAGCAAGGATCAAAAAGAAACGCTAGGCCGATTGCTGATGGGCACGGGCATCGCGCTTGTTGCGATCTACCTTATTTTAGCTTTTGTGTTTTCGAGCTATTCGCAACCTATCGTCATTATGTCGGTTATCCCTTTTGGCTTGGTCGGAACTGTGATCGGTCATTTGGTGCAGCGATTTGATCTGACCTTTTTATCGCTCATTGGTTTGTTGGGCCTCTCGGGCATTTTGGTGAATAATTCGATCATCCTGATCAGCCGCATTGATGAGCGTCTTAAAACCGGAGAAGACATGCGAGAAGCGGTTATTAATGGCGTGTTGGACCGTTTTCGTGCGGTCGTATTAACATCGTCGACAACGGTTTTGGGGCTCGCCCCCCTCTTATTCGAGACCAGTGTTCAGGCGCAGTTTCTGATGCCGATGGTGATCACTATTGCGTGGGGATTGGGCCTCGCCACATTGATCGTGCTGGTTCTTGTTCCTGCTGTTTTGGGCATTAAGACCGATATGCGTCTCGCTTGGCGTCGTTCTCGATCGCGCTCACCGGCTGCGGCCGAATAGAAATTACCGACGCCAAAAGCTGGGGGTGAGGGTGACGAGAACACTCAAAAACTCCAGTCGCCCGAGCAGCATGGCGCCGCTCAGAACCCATTTTACCGTCGGCGATAAATTGCTGAAGTTCCCAGCCGGGCCAATTTCTGGCCCCAAACCCGGGCCCACATTGGCGATACAACTGGCGGCTGCCGAAATGGCTGTAATCATATCTAGGCCCAACAGGGTCAAGATCATGGCGACAACGGCGAAGCTAAAAAAATAGATCAAGGTGAAGGCGATCACGGCTTGGGCGATCGAGTCCGGAAGCAGACGCCGATTATAACGCGCCACAAAAACGGCATGCGGCGCCGATAATTGACGCAAATAACGCCACGCACTGATCACCGCCACTTGTAAGCGGAAAATTTTAAGGCCACAGGAAGTAGATCCCGCGCAACCGCCCAGCAAGGTGAGCGCTAAAAACAGCGTGATCGCCATCGCGCCCCAATTGTCGTAATCGGTCGTCGAGTAACCCGTGCCGGTGATGATGCTTGCGACATTGAAAACAACTTGAGAAAAATCGACGGCGGGTGGCGTAAAAATCATAATCAGAATAATGCAAACGATAATAATCGCGAGAAAAGCGCGCGTCTGACTGTCTTGCGTCAACAAATGCCGCCGCCCATTGACGAAACCGAGCAGGTTTACAAAAGGCAGGGCGGCGATGATCATGAAAAAACTCGCAATCATATTAATGCTGACACTGTCGAAATAGCCAAAGCTGGCATCATGAGATGAAAAGCCACCGGTTGCGACGGTTGTCATTGAATGGACCAAAGCGTCAAATAATGACATGCCGGCGATCCAATAAAAGCCGGCGCAGGCTAAGGTGAGCAATACATAGACCCGGAAAATAGATCCTGTAATTTGTTGGGTGCGCGGCAAGATTTTATCTGATGTGTCGCCGGTTTCCGCTCGGAATAATTGCATGCCGCCAACATTTAACAGCGGCAACACAGAAATGGCCATGACGATAATGCCGATGCCGCCAAACCATTGAAGTTGGCCGCGCCATAAGAGAATGCCGGGGGGGCTGTCATCGAGCCCGGTCATCACGGTCGCCCCGGTTGTTGTTAGTCCGGACATGGCTTCAAAAAAAGCATTGGTCACGTCCATTTGTTGACCTGCTAAGATGAATGGCAGGGCCGCAAACAGTGTGAACACCACCCACGACCAGCTAATCAGTAAAAAAGCCTGACGGGTGGTCAGACTATCTTGTGAACCGCGATTGGTCAGGATCAGGGCAACAGCGACAAATGCAGTGAGCCCCGCCGACACTAAAAAGCCACGCGCTTCTGGTTGGCCGCTAATCAGGTCGAGAATGAAAGGCGGAACCATTCCAATGGCCAGTCCCGCGAGCATGTACCCGATGACCAGATAAACGATGCGGTTGCTTTGCATCACCGGCGCCTAATGGAGAACCTGCGAAGCGAAATCACAGTCGAGCGAGAATAAGGGAATGGTGATTTCAAAGCGCGATCCATCGGGTCGGCGCATTAAGTATGAGCCATGCATGGTTCCGCTCGGCGTGCTGAGCGGTGTTCCAGACGTATAGGAATAGCTGCTTCCTGGCTCCAATGTCGGCTGCTCGCCCACCACGCCCTCGCCGCGCACCTCTTGGACGCGCCCGAGGCCATCTGTGATAATCCAATGCCGCCCAAGCAGTTGCACGGTGTCGGCGCCGCCATTTTCGATCCGGATATGGTAGGCCCACACAAAATGTTGGTTTTCAGGTTCTGATTCTTGCTCGAGAAATCGGCTCTCGACGGTCACTGAAATTTCATTGGTTGTGGCATGGTACATTGCGCTGACTCGGTATTGTTACAGATGGCCGATGTGATCAAAGGCCTGTTCGAGATCTTCAATTAAATCGGCGCTATCTTCAAGGCCGACCGAAATACGC
>Ga0181607_10002623_pt1 | contig 15839 bp, 22 predicted proteins | sample 041ome_9_FD_132420 | JGI IMG/M metagenome (GOLD analysis project Ga0181607, IMG submission 132420) | Coastal salt marsh microbial communities from the Groves Creek Marsh, Skidaway Island, Georgia - 041413US metaG (megahit assembly) | ecosystem: Environmental > Aquatic > Marine > Intertidal zone...
AAAATGTTTTCGCCTGTAATACTATTTGGTGGAAAGAATTTAAGTGTATCTTCTTTTTTTCCTGTTTCAGTATTTACTACCTCAAAATCAGCGGTTGTAACATCCATAATAACATTTCCAGTATTCTGCACATTCAATATGAATTTAAATTTAGATGTATCAAATGCTTTTGTGTTAATAACATTAATTGGAATCATTCCAATACGATGCAACAAAAATTCATTATGAAGAGAACAAGTGTTTTCAATTACTCTAATACTAGATGTTTCATAATCTTCAGTATCAAATCCAGCTGTATCTACACCACTAATTATTGTTCTTCTAAGACTATTAGCGAAACTACTACACGAATTTTCTAGTGTGAAATTGAGAAGAAATTGGTCATCTTTATTAGTAACTATAAATGTTTGTGCCATATTATTATTATTATATTATAGATTATTTTATTATAATCAATTTTAAGTGTGTTAAAATAAAATAAAAATTATATTCTAGAAAATAAAAAAATAAATGTCTGGACAAAAACAGAAAGATATAGTTTTTTATAGTAATAGAGATGATTACTCTAAAAGAGTGTTGAAAATGATTTCAGATCAAAATCGTGACAATAATTTCATATTTATTTGTGTAGATGATAGAAATATACAACTTCCTAGTTTTTTAAAAGTTGTTCCAACAATATTTTTAGTAAAAGATAAGCAAGTTTTAGTTGATGAGAGTATTGAGGAATATTTAACTCCTAAGAAAATAGAGCAGGAAGTTCAAGATGAATTAGGTGCATATTTTGATTCAGGCAATGGATTTTCATCTTATTATTCAAACTTAGATGATTCTAATTTAGAGTCAAAAAATAGTATGTTTTCTTACATTGATGATGATTTAACAGGTGGAAGCACAGGCATAGAAACACCAGGAGAAACACAAAAAAATGATACAACTAGTAGTTTTGAACAACTTTCAGCTCAGCGCGAGAGAGAATTAACTGGGATACAGAGAAATTAAATAAGAAAAATACTTAAAAAAATTTTGTCTTTTATTTATAATAATGAACAACGTTCTCTACACGGCATACAATACTCTAGCTATTAAATTTAATGAGGAACTTATCGAAGTTTTTCCCAAAGATATTGATTTTAAAGTATGTCTTAATACAATAAAATTAATAGAAAGAACCACTAAACGCAAACTATTTGATTTAGTATCGCCACAATTATTAATGTATAGAGATTACATTAAAAATAGAGATGAGCGCTTCTTCTTAGAAAAAGATAATACTGAATTTACTGAAGATTCAGAAAATGTTCCAATTATTAGCAAATTAAAGGATTATTGGAGCACATTATCAGATAATAATAAAGATAAAATTTGGGAATATGTAAATAGTCTCCTAGCATTAACAGAACAAATTGTTGTAATGACAAATAAATCTAATTAATATTTTTTATTTTTTATAATTCTATCCATTTAAAGAATTACCATAATTTAAAATTATCATTATGACTGAAACTAATAGTAGTAAAACTAATATTGAATATTTTAATGAATACATGAAAATGTTTGTAAGTGAAATAAGAACTATTTTCCCAGAGTTTAACGAAATAATTGATGACTATTACAAGGAATTACTAGAGAGCGATACTTGCAACGATGATAAATACGTTAAGCGTTTTATGAGAAAACTTAAGGATTTCAAAGTTCAGATTTCAAATAAAGACACATCAATGTTTGATGGTGAATTATGTGTATTAAAGAATGTCGATTTCGAGAAAATATTTGCAAGTGATATTCTTACTGATAATAATAAGGAAAAAATTTGGGAGTATCTTCAAACTCTCTATGTTTTAGGAGAATCAATTATTAGTGATAGTGAAAGAGTTAAAAACTTGGTAAAAAATTTCCAAAGGTTACAGAATAATGATTTAGACAATGTTCCAGAATCTGAGTTAGAAACAGATGAAGATAGAGAATTATTAGATATGTTAAAGAATATTTCAGAACAAAATCGCAATACAAACTCTGAACCACTTTCACCAGAAATGTTTGAAAATGGTGTTATTGGTAAATTAGCTCAGGAATTATCAGAAGAGATTAATGTTGAAAGTCTAGGATTAAATATTGATGAAAATACTTCAGCAGACCAGATGTTTAGTAATCTTATTTCAGGAGATAATCCTATGAAGTTTATGAATTTACTTCAAACAGTAGGTAAAAAGATTCAAGACAAAGTATCAGCAGAAGGAATAGACCAATCACAACTTATTAATGAAGCAACACAGATGATGTCTAGTCTCCAGGGAGGCGGTGGAAATAGTATGTTTGATTCTCTCTTACAAAGAGCAGGACAGGCAGCTAATGCAGGTGGGGGTAGTGTAGCACCACATGACCCCAGCAATAATCCAGTTAGAGATAGATTAAGGAAGAAATTAGAGGAAAAGCGAAAAAACGCCAATAAATAATCTCTAATAATACTATAGTATATGAACAACAACACGGAAAGTGACATATTCATTAATAAACCAGAAATATTAATAGATACACGATACCTTAAAAATTTTATTCCAAATAAAGGAACTACAATAGAAAGATTAAATGCTACTGTAAGATTTGCCGCTTATCTTAGTATTGCACTTACTCTTATAAAAGGTGATTATAGATATCTTTATTTAGCAGTATCTGTAGCAGGTATAATTTACTTTTTTTATCAAAATAATGTAGAAAAATTTACAAGTAGATGTGAGTTAAAAAGAGACCACTCAAATAGAAATGTAGTAGATGAAAATGATAGTTATTTAAAAAATGATTCTCCTTGTCAAGAACCTACACCAGATAATCCTTTTATGAATACACTTCTTACAGACAATTTTGCAGAGAAAAAAGAAGCATGTAAATATACACCAGAAATTAATGAAAAGGTAAATGATATCTATCACGATAAGTATTTTATGGACCAAGATTTAGTTTATAATTCAGATTTTAGTAGTAGGCAGTTTTATACTATGCCTAATAGTAAAGTACCTAATGACCAAGACTTATATGCAAAATGGTTATATTCTACACCTGATTCCTGTAGTGCTGGTAATGAAGTGTTATATCGTCAAGCTAAAACTTGTGGTATAGACAATAAAAATATAGATAAAATAGATACAAGGTATAGCGATTTTAATCTTTAATTTTTTTTTTAGTCAAAAAATTATATTTATAGTATTATATATGAACGTTAAAGAAAATCCAAAAGTTTTACATAGTGAATACAACTCTTCAATTAATCCAACAAACAATTGTGGTGACTTAAAAGGAGATTTAAGAATCCATAATCAAACTAGTTTAGTTGATGACCAATGTCTTCAGTCTGAAAGACAGCATCAGAGTGTTGAAGCTTGCGATTACATGGTAAGTAATTTTTACAGTTGTGATAAATCACTTGTAAATGTTTTAAATAAGGCTAATAACAATAAAGGTGTAGTCTTAAAAGATGGTTATGGACCATCAGGAAATGTTATAAATGATCACTCTAAAATTCGTATAGGAGATGTAAAAAGTCGCCCAAAATGTAGTATTTTACTTCAGAAAAGACCATATGCCACTGTTCCATTTATGGGAAGAGGTTCAGCTGACCCAGAAGTTGAAGGACAGGTTGTAACTGGTGGAGAATTACGTCAGAGAGACCATTGGGTTTCATTAGAAGACCAACAAGAGAGAACTTACAATAATCATGTTACTCCATTAGTTAAAAATTTAGCTGATAACATTCAAAATCCAATGAATTTAGTTGAAGAAGTAAATGATGAATCATGGGTAAGAGGAGGTGCACCAACTAGACAAATTGTAAAAGATTTAGATTATCTCCAGCGTAGCAAAGATTTACAAGAACATAAAGATTACATTAAATCTAAGAAAGCATATGTTCATAAATGTCTCTAATTATTAGACAAATAATCATCCTCATTTATAGAGAGTGTTGATTCCACATAACCTCTCTTATTAAATTTAAATCCTATAAATTCAATTAGTATTCTGTCTCCTCTTACTATTGTATTAAAACCATAATACTTATTATTTTTTTCTGTAAAATTAAAAGTAACTATAATATCTTTAAATTCATTATTACATTTATCTAGTATTTTATCAAGTGCAGACTTATTTTTAGTATCAAATAAAACACTATTATCATCAATAGATAAATTAACAAAGTTGATATCACTTAGTATAACTAGTATGTTTTTTAATATTTTATCTATTTCTTCCCTATTTCCTAAAAGACATAAATGATTTTTTATTACAGGAACTTCTTTTTCAATATTTTTAATAATAGAATCCTCTACTTTAGCTATACTAACATATTCATCATTATATACTTCTCCACCTTTTAATACCATAATACCATACCATAATTCTAGTGTTTCATCGAAATATTCGACATTAATTATTAATTCTTTATAGTAATTAGAAATAATTTTTAGCATTTCTTCACAATATCCATATTTACTAGTTAAAGTAATTGAGTCTTTTTCTTTGAAAATTTTAACCCTACCACCTGTAGCATTAATTGATTTATCAAATGATTTCATTATATTAGGATATTTTTCATTAAGAAAGGTTTCACAATCCCAAATTAATGTTTGTTCGCTTGAAACAAATAAATAGTCATTAATAAAACTGTCTATTTCTTTATCAGTGCCTTTTAATGAAATATTAGTAACTATATCTAAACCCATTTAAACTATTATCTATTTTTATTTAAGTAAATTATTAGTTAATTAAATAAAATGGTTCCAATTAGTCAGCAAGAATATTTTGGTTGGATAGGGAATGCTATATTTTTTACAGCACAATTATCACAGATTGTTTATACATATAAGGTTAAAAGTGCAGAAGATTTATCATATGTATTATTTTTTTTCTGGTTTATAGGAGAAGTTATGTATACAACATTTGGTTATATTGACAATAGTCCATCTATGTTTTATGGAAATGGTATGTCATTATTATTATCAACATTTCAAATAGGACAGAAAATACATTATAAAAGATTAAAAGATAGATTAGCAGTAGATGATGAAAATTTAATAGAATAATTAATTAGGAGTAATAATTAATTACGATTAATAATTAATTACGATTAATAAATAAAAAATATTGTTTATATTTATATTATGAGTTCAAATAGATTAATTTACGACCAATGTGAATATGACGTAAGAGTTGCTGAAAGCACAGGAACATTAGCTTACATGCTTAACCCATTAGCTCACGAAAATGTTAAGAAATGCAGAATTGAATTAGGAATTGTAGGAGGAAACAATGTTAGTTTAACAAAAGGAAACATTATCGATGTTGAATCCGATTTAAAAGGTGTAACTAGAAAAGCTTCACTTTGTCCTAGCAGAAAATATAGAACAAAATGTGCAACTAGCGATTGCTTATCTTGCCAGCCAGAAGATATTGTTATTGATGGTCCTGGATGTGATAGACCAAGAGAAGTTGATACTGAATTAGTTCATTTACCATCATGCAATATGTTTAGATACAAACCAACACCATTACCAAAGGCATTAGATTTCCCTGATTGTCCAGTACGTCAGCCAAATAGATGCGATAAAAATTAATTTTTGACATTAATTATTTTTTTTGTATATTAGAATAATTATCTACTATTATTTTAATAATGCCACAAAATAGGGTAAAAAATACAAAGAAGAGACAACGTGTAGTAAAGCGAGCACGAGATGTTAATTCAAAAAAAAGGAAGAGAATATCTAATTCTAAAAAAAATAGAAATAATCAAAGGGGTGGAAATCCTGAATCTGTGAAAAATATTATGATTCAAAACTTATGTAGAAGCACAAAAAGAGGTGAAAATTTAAAAAACAAAGATAGTGCAAGTTACGTTCATATTCAAAATTTGTGTAGTTCCTCTGATATAAGCAATAGTAATTTAAATAATTTTAATTCTGAATTTAATAATAATATCAATGAATCTAGTAAATCTAATAGTAAAAGTTTCTTAGCAGGAGGATTTGTTGGAACAATGTTTAAATTAGCAACAATGCCATTAACTATAGCATCTAGTGGATTTAAAAAAGTTACAGGAATTGATTTAGAAAATACAGTTAAAGAAAAGGTTTTAAATAAAGTAGTTGGAAGTGACAGTTCAGATTCTGAAAGAGAACCTGCTATTGTAAATGCTTCAGGTGGTAATTCTGTTGAATCTAAAATACAAAGTAATTTAGAACAAAAAATTGGAGGTGGTAAGCGAGCATCAAATAGTAGTAAATAATAAAACTGTAATATTTTTTTCTATTACCTATTTATATAAATGAGTTTTAATAAATTAAAATATGACACTTGCTCATACAAACAAGTATTAGAGGAATCAACAGGACCAGGTGAATACCAGTTAGCTTCACCACATGTTTCCTGCGAACCATGTTTCAACAAAGACCCAAGATTTCGTCTTCAGAAAAATGGTGTTAGTTTAAATACTAGAATGAATATGATTGATACAGATTCAGAATTAATGAACATCACAAGATCACAGAGTAATTGTAGTGAAAAGAAATTCAATCCAAAATTTAATAATGCTGGAAACATTGAAAATCCATCTGATATGCTTCATTTAACTGAATGTCAAAATCTTACAACAGAAGATACAAGACTCAGCAATCCACCATGCACACTTAGAGGCACAGGATGGAACAGATGGGAATGGTTATGTCAAGACCCACAAGAAAGAGTATTAATTCCATTTGACTATGAAATTGATACTAGAAACAATGTTAGAGATAATCATCGTCCATGCATTCCAGAACCTTTAGACCCAAGTGAGAGTCTTCCAAGTCCAACTAATGAACCAATAATGAACAACATTGAAAAAGTTAAAGGAGTTCCAACTGGACCACCAAGTGTTCAATGGCGTAGTATTGAAGAAATAAGAAATTATTAAATTAATTTTTAAATATTTTACCAAAAAGTATAAGTAAAAGTATTATACCAACTTGTGGTATTAAATATTTTTGTATTTGTTCATCTTTATCTTTTATAAGATTGAAATCAATAAATAATAGTAAAACTGCACCCCAAATTATAGGAAAAGACATATTTTTATACATTTTTAAGTCTTTTACAAAAAGTAGGGGTAACAAAAAGGAAAGTGTTACTGCTATTTTTGATAAAACTACTCCTTTTAATGCATTAACAGCTTTTGTATCATCATTAGTTTCTTTCTTAGATTTTATTGAAAAATAAAGAGAATATGCTTCTGATAAACCATCGCTTAATGCCAATGACATTAATGTAACTATAATAATTTTAGGAGAATTTACTACTCCAGAAAGTCCAGCTAAAACACCAAGTGATGTAATAATTCCACTATTAAATCCAAAAAATAATCCTTGTCGTAATGAGTCAGAAATCATCTTAATAATTAATATAAATGGATAAAAAAATATAAAGAATCCTGGTATTTAGTAATATAAGTATGGATTTAGTATATTTTACAGAGAATATCATTTATGATCAGGAGAATCGTAAATTTAGATATATAGAAAAAATAGTAAATCATAGAAATTGGTTAAAAAAATTCGAAGAATATGGTTATACAGCATTCACAGACACTTGGGAAGAAAGATTAGGAAAAAACTTTGTAAAACTAGGAATAATTGAATGTGGAAGTAGTGGAGATTGTCTCTTTCATAGTATTGCTGAAGCTTTTAATTTTGAGCATTTAAAAGCAGGAAATGTAGATACACTTTATTCAGTTGAATCATTAAGGGAACTTGCAGCTAATGGAGTAACAGATGATAACTTTCCAGTAATTATTGAAAGTTATAGACTAGAGGCAGATTCATTTGATTTTAATGGAGATTGGAATCCACATGAGATTAATAATCCCTCTGATTTACAAATAGAAATCATGATTGGTGGTAATAATTTTTGGGGAGATATGATAATTTTACAATTACTAGGAGAAGCTCTAGAATGTAATTTTATTATATTTAGGAGTGATTCACCAGCAATATATCCAACAATGTGCAATTTATCTAAATATGATAATACAATAATGCTTTATTATGAAGACAATATTCATTTTAAACTAGTAGGACTTTTTACAGGAAATAACCTTAATACTATAAACAAAAAATTCCCTAAATTTATTAGAGATATTGTAAAAACTGATACACATCAAGAACTAAAATAATAGTATTAATAAAATTAATAGTATTAATAAAATTAATAGTCCAATGATAGCATATAACTATTTTCTGTAATTTTATTTAATGTCATATCTGAATCAAATTCTTCTTCTGAATCATCATCTGACCAATAATCGTTATGCATTGGTTTAATAGGATATCTAGCCTTAACAGGATGAGATAGTGTATCTATCTTATTTGCTAAAAACATTTTTTTGTTTTTTAATATGTAATCTAAAAAGTCATAATTTAGATACATTATGCTTCTGTATATATTATTTTCTAAACCTATACCTCCTATAAATGTAAAATTATGTTCTCCTATGAATGTCCATTGTGCTCTATTAACTTTAATAAAATCACGATAAAGGATTTCTAAATGATGACATTTTAAGGTATAGTTATAATATTTAAAAGCAATAAAATGCCTTCCTCCAGTATCAACACCTCTCATAATAGGATATTTCATTTTACGTTTTAATTTATTCCAAGGGTCTCTCTTTTTAACTTGGCGGTCAGTCATATTATGACAAGAATAAAATCTAGATAAAACCCACCAATCTACACAATGAAGAACTGGTAATTCATAAATTCCCTGAATACCATTAAATACTTGCACTAAATTTGTAGGAAATTTGGTATTATAATATTTTATATACACCCTAAATATAGTAGCCCAGTATTCAGCTCTAGAATCATAAAATGACTCTTTATGAACTAGTCCAAATTTTTTATTTAATTGTTTAAATATTCTACAATTTGTGAAATATTCATTAAATTTTCTAGATACTAGACGATAACTAAGAAATCCTTTAAAATCACAACTTTCAAATGGGATAAGATGTTGGACTACATGTTCTAAAAATGGTGTATTGGGAATACTATAAATATTCATCATTAGTATATAATTATTGATTATTTCTTAAGGTATTAAAATATATATCATTAAATCTTTCCATTAAATAGTTAAAGATTTTTAATGATACATTTCCATTTTGAAATCTATATTGTAATAATTTAGGTTTAACGCCTTCTCTTCTTACATCAAATAAAACAGATTGATTAAGAAGTGATATTCTAAATATTTTACTAAAAGGAATTTGTGTGAATTGTATATCATTTTCAAAAAACTTTATTGAATCTCCTTCTATTCTAAAATAACCACGTTTAGCTCCTAGACTTGGAAACATCTTATTTTTAATAAACTGACAAGGTAATATTTGATGAACATAACTTCTACAAATTGGGCAAGTTGAATTTCTTTGAAGCCACTGATGTATGCATCCATAATGATACTGATGATTACAACTTTTCAAGGTGAAAACTTTGTTTATACTATCAGAATCATTATCATTTGCATTCATAGGGTTTAAGCATATTGTGCAATCCATTTGATAATTATTACAAACATTTTATTAATAATAAAAGAAAAATAAAAGAAAATTAATTAGAATAGGCTAAACCACCCATACCACTCATAATTCTTAATATATTATAATTTACGCCATACATAGTTAATTCAGCAGCACGATTTAATGTTGTAGCACTTGTAAGTGTTAAATCAAGTGTGCTATTATCTATTCTAGAGAAGTTACAAGTTCCACTAGGTTGATAGTCTTCTGGTTTAATTGAAAAACTATAGACATTAATTCCTGGAGCAGGAGAACCAGTGTGATGTTGATAAGGTTGGACTACATTAAAGTAGAAACCTTCTCTAATTGTAAATCTATCATTACCATTTAATACAAGTTTTCCTTGTACTACTGGATTTTTACCTGAATCATTAATACTCATTTGATTACTTGTTGCACTCAATAATCCAGTTGAATTTCCTGTAGTTGGTTGTGCTAATGCGGGACCTAATAAATGTTCAAATGTTCTATTGCTATATAAATTAGTTCCACCGCTAGCTGTATAATTACTTATATAAGAATAACCAGCAGTTGTTGAATCTGTTATTGATGAACTTGTAGTGTTCCAATTATTACTACTATTAAGATCACCATAAAGTTTTATTGATGGAATTCCGTGGAAGAAGTTTTGATTTCCTCTTCCTCCTGCCATACCTGGACCATAATAACCTTCTGGAGTTCCTGTAAAACCACTATAATCCCATGAATCAGTAAAGTTAAAGTATTGTCTTCCACCTTTATTTTGTGTCCTACTTGAATCACGATATTCAATAGGTTGAATTGTCCAAATCATTTCTTTTACTGGGTGATTAAAAGTAAATTTAGTGCTAGGTGATGTATCTCCAGCCTGAATTGTGACATTTTTAATTTGCACTTGTTCTATTAAATATTCGTGTTGAACTTGTGAAAAACGTCTTCTTTCTGCTGTATCTAAAAAGATGTAATCTGTGTATAAATTTACACTTTCTAATGCTGGTTTTGTCGTGAAAATATCCTGTCCTACTGCATTATTATAGTTGCTTCCACTTTGCTTACTAGCCCAAATACAATTTTCTAAACTTCTTAATTGAACCTTCAATACAATATCGTGATGTTGAAGAGCAATAAGTGGAAGTGCTAATCCTGGGTTTCTATTAAACCAGAACTGTAATGGAATGTATAGAGTGTATGCATCAGTGGTTGTGCTATTTGTAGTATTACAACTTTGAACCTGTGTTAATTTAGGAACATTACCAACCATTTCTGCATAAGCTGGACCTTGTTCTGCATTTTGTGTTAATTCATTCCAAATATGAAACCAATCACCTGTATGTCTATCAATTTTTTGACCACCAATACTAAGTTCTACATCATCTACTAAAATATGACCTAACCAATTTAACCATCTGAATGCTATATATTCTGATGAACTGCTAGTTTTTAATTCTATAGCAGGAATTCTTATTTGAAGATACATTTTGTGTATTAAATCACCACTCTTATCTACCTTAGCATGAATTTCTTGACCGAAATTAGTAGTTCCATTAAAAATAGTTTTAATTGACTCTATGGCAAAGTTTGTATGTCTTCTATAAACGCTCTTAAAAAATGTTATCTGTGGATTACCAGTGATGTACATATCCTGGGAACCATATGCGACAAGTTGAATTAGTCCTCCTCCCATTTTTAATATATATAATAAAAGAATATTATATTCTTTAAGTTTTATACTTAAAGATTTTTTTAAAGATTTTTCTATACTTAAGGCTGAGTATGTCGTTTAAGACAAAAAATAGGAAAAAACTTGTAGCAGATACAAGAGTTACCCTTCATGCTAAACATGAATCAAAAGTAAATTATTTTCAAGAAAAAAAAAAGAATTTAGAAATGAGAAAACGTGATTTAGAAGTTCTAGAAAAAAGATTTAGTGAAAATTATACTGGACGAGACAATGATGAATATGATATTGATAAAAAAATGAAATTACTAGATGATATAAACGAATTAAAAAGAGAAATATCTGAAATAGAATCTAATAGGGAAGAAATAGACTATTTATTAGATACAGGAAATATCTTATTTAATTATGCAGATAATAGTGTAAATAACGCTCCTCCTCCTAAAAAATCTACAGTAAATAACTTTAGGAAAAAAATAGCTGAAAAATCTGTTATGGAATATTTTAGTAATGCTTCTGTAAAAAAAGAATCAAAATCCGAATCTAATGATAAAAATAAAGTGGAAGAAGATAAATCAGAATCTACTGACACTAAAGAATCAAATTATAAATCAAAAGCTAAAATGTATGAAGATTACTTATTATTGACTGATGAAAATTTCGATAATCTTAATATTGAGAAAACTAAAAATTTGGATTTCTGTGACCAATGTGGTATAGAAAAAACACTATATATGTCTGAAGGTAAAATGATATGTAATGGTTGTGGTGATGAATCTTTTATCTTAATTGATTCAGATAAACCATCCTATAAAGAACCTCCTAGAGAAATTAGTTATTTTGCATATAAACGTATTAATCACTTTAATGAATGGCTAGCACAATTTCAAGCTAAAGAATCTACTGATATTCCCCAAGATGTCTATAATCAAATAATTTCTGAATTAAAGAAAGAAAGAATAGAAGATATGAAAACACTAACACCTCATAAATTAAGAGAAATATTAAAGAAATTAAAGAAAAATAAATATTATGAACATGTTCCACATATTATAAATCGGTTAAATGGAGAACCTCCTCCTACAATATCTAGGGAAACAGAAGAAGAATTGCGTAGAATGTTTAAAGAGATTCAAATTCCATTTCATAAGTTCTGTCCTAAAAGTAGAAAAAACTTTTTAAGTTATAGTTATGTTCTTCATAAATTTGTTCAATTACTAGAGTTAGATGAATTTACTGAGTGTTTTATATTATTAAAGAGTAGAGAAAAACTACATCAACAAGATCAAATTTGGAAAGAGATTTGCAATTATTTACGATGGCAATATATTCCTAGTGTTTAAATTTTTATTTTTTTTTATCTAGTAAATAATAAATAAATATTATGGATTTCTCACAAATTATTAGTACTCAAAAAAACGATAATAATCAATGTGTAGTTTTCAGTATTTTTGCTGGAAAATTCACAAAAAGAAAAGACTCTAACTATGATGATTTTAAAGAATATATAGATAAAATTATGGCTAGTTGTATAGAATGCTCTCAGAAGCTCTATAATAAGAAAGAAATTGTAATTTTTTGTGACCTAAAAAGCACTTATATTAAAAATATGGATGTTTCTTTTTTCAAAAACATGATTCCATTCTTTGAAGATAAATATCCTGATTGTGTAGAAAAAATTATAATTACAAATATTCCTGGGTTTTTTAAAATATGTTATAACCTAATTAAAATGTTTATTCATAAAGATACTAGAAAGAAAATATTTTTTGAAAAGAAAACTAAACGTGGAGACTCTACTAGTATATCATTTTCTAATAATTTAGAAGAATTAGAACTAGGTGCCTAATTATGTTTTTATATAAATTGTAGGACTAACCATGTCTAATACTGCAAATACTGTTGATGCTACAATACCAACATAGAATGCTTCTAATGATGAAACCTTAGATTTTATTACCATTTTACATGAATAAGCAACTAAGAGTGTTAAAATTAAATATTTAACAAATCTTCTAAAAACTTCGCGATGATTCAATGTCATATTTGTAATATTAATAGAAAATAAATCACTTAAAGCATTTTTTAATATATAGAATTATCAACTATGACAAGCAGAAATACAATATCAACACGAGAAGAAGATTATCTTGAAGTAGATGATAGAATTCCAGGACAGAACTATGTCTGTATTTCTTTCGTTTCACCAGAAGATACTCTTAAGCAGAAAGAATTTTATCTTTATCATAGATTTATGACTCAGATTTGTGGAGAAGTAGAATTTGCTCTTGACCAGAAGTTAAAACCACCAGAAGGAACAGATGAAGCAGTCAAGAATGAATATGCTGGAATTAACACAAAATTTGTAGAAGCAATGAAGCAGGAAATGAGAAACTATATTCAGAAATCATATGATGGTTTTAAAGGAAAATATGATGATTTTAAATACAAACATGGTGAGAAACTAGATGAAGAATTTACTAAACAATGTGAATTCCAGACTCATGTTCGTGGTGTTAAGGTTCGTGGTGTATCTGATACCTATAACGAAGCTGAACGAAGAGCTAAAAGACTTCAGGCAAAAGACCGCTCATTCCACGTTTTTGTTGGACAGATGGGTTACTGGTTACCATGGGACCCTTGTGCAGATAAGGTAGCAAATGAAGAATACTTAGAAGAAGAACTCAACACTCTAATGAAAGAATACAAAGCTAATGAAGTAAGAAAAGATTTGTTCTATGAAGAACAGAAACGTGAAAAACAGCAGGATGCATTAAGAGAAAAATTAGCCGCTGAAGAAGCTAGAAAGAAAGCAGAGGCAGCTGGAGAAGAATCTAGTGCTTTAGATAATAAGGCAGAAGTTGCACAAGCAGTAGAAAGTATTGAAAGCGACGACCCTTGGGTAAAAACAAAATTTGCTGAAGCTCCAGCAAGCGGCGAAAGTAGCGGTGGCGGAAGTGTAAAAGAAATCTAAATTATAATTAAATGAGAAGTTTATTTGTTTTTTTATTTATAAGCTTAATTGTCTATATTATTGTGTCTTATAAAATGTATAAATTTAATAGTAGAACTCGTGAATTTAATGTTAAATATAAAAATGTTCCATTTAGTGTGGTTGATATGACTAAAGAAGGAAATATTACCGAAAATATTAATATTTTTGATTCTGACCTAAATAGTAACTTAAAAACTATTAAGGAAGAAATTGATGAATAAAAAAAAAGAATATATATTATAGATGAAAACATTCACATTATTTCTTTTTACACTAGGTGTTGTTATGATGACAATAGGTTACATGGATATTTTCTTAAAATCTAAGAAAGCTGATAGACAAATAGAGTATCGTTTTGTTCCAAGAGATGTATATGCTGAAATTGCAGATATAGAACCTAAATATAATGATTTATTCGAAGGCGAAGATGTATTAAAACAACGTGGAAATTTCACCAGTAATCTAGTTTAATTTCTAAACTTATATTATAAAAAATGTCTAAATCTCATCAAGCTGAATTAGAAAGATTATTAGGAGAATTAGAAAGGGAAACTAGATTCTTTGAAGAATTAACCTCAACAAAAAAGGTAAAAGAAGTTAAAACATTAAAAAGAGAACTTTCTAAATATCAAAAACGATTAAAAGTAACACGTGATCTTGAAGCTGAATCAGTAGCAGACCTCCTTATGAAAGAAGAACCAGAAGAAAGAGGCAATAATGCTTTTGCTACTGTTTCAAAGCAAGCAACACGTCAAAGAAAAGAAAAAGAAGCTCGTGATACAGTAACTCCAAAATATAGTGAAGCATATATTAAACTTGCTAGAAAACTTCATGAATATGAATTAGCAGTAGTTAATTCTGCTGATAAGATTCAGACTTTAAAAAAAGCTTTAAGAAAAAGAGTTAGATTAATACAGGCAGATAAAAAACTCGATGAAGTAGCAAAGGCTAATTTAATGGCGTTTGCAGAGAGTAGAGGGAGAGGTAGGAGACTTTTAATGGTTAATAATACTAATAGAAACACCCAAGGTGGTCCAGGAGCAAGAATGAATAATCCAACTTATGAAAGATTTGTTGCTAGTGTCATGGATGAATTCAGAGATTCTCGTGAAGAATTTGAATCTACAGTTAAAACATTACCAAGAACAAAGAAGAGTAAAAGAAGTTCATCATCATCTGTAGGTGGTGGTAAGAAAACTAGAAAAAATTAATACAAACAATTGGTAAGGTTATTTTGAGTCTTTTCTAATGTTTTAAAATGTATAAGCCTAGAATCCCTTCTTTACATTAATTAGAGGACCTCGTTTTCTACTACTATTTAATATTTCTTCGTTTTCATCCTCTGGTGATTGTCCTCCAGAAGTATTAGGTCTGAAATTATTATTGTGTGCCTTCCAAAACTCTTCAGCACCTATTTTAAAATCTGGATGTGGAGAAGCCTTATACCAGAAAACCTGATCTTCTAATTTATTACTCTTTGCATTATTATGAATTACTAGACATTCATAGTTTTCAGTGCATGCGTCCATTACTTGACAAAATATATCAAAACTAGGAAACATACCAGCATAGTGTTCGTATAA
>Ga0181607_10002628_pt1 | contig 15824 bp, 16 predicted proteins | sample 041ome_9_FD_132420 | JGI IMG/M metagenome (GOLD analysis project Ga0181607, IMG submission 132420) | Coastal salt marsh microbial communities from the Groves Creek Marsh, Skidaway Island, Georgia - 041413US metaG (megahit assembly) | ecosystem: Environmental > Aquatic > Marine > Intertidal zone...
CCGGTATTCGTTCGGTGGCGACGGTCCTGGCTCGGCATGTGGTTTTTGGAGTCTGACAGAAAACCAACGGAAGGCCATCTGGAGTAACGGCGATCATAACTGGTCTCAGGAAGACATCGGCAGCTGGATTTACAATAACATCGGAAAACCTGCAGAAGAAATTGCTCAGCTTGCTAAAGCGCATGCACGTCAGATATGCCGCGCCGCACTCCCGGCCATTCTCAAGCAAGCAACAAGCGCAGATTGCAAGTCAACAGCAGCGAAATTCGAGGCAGAGTGTAATGTCGAGCTTGATCTGGAAACAGAGGGTGCCGCCGCAGCAGCATGTGCAGCAGGAATGACCGCTATCCTCGAAGAGTGCAAAGCGACAGCTAAAGGCATATCGGATCTGGTCAAACCGGTAACGAAATTGGCATGTGATGCGATTTGATATCTACTGCCAGTGTAACGCGAACCAGTCTCCAAATTGACGGACAATGTCCGCTTCAAGCAGCCGAGCGCAGCAAATATTAGTCTGGATGCGCTTCTCGCGCATAGCTGCCCAAACAATTTGCGCGTGAAGAGCCTGATCCAAGCGAAAGACATAACCGTATCCAAGTGTAATGATCTGGAGAATTAAAATGGCCTCCAAATATCGCGCTTTTGAGGAACCTAATCGGCATCTCTTTCGCAACATATCATTCAGCGTAAAGGCTTGTGTCCGAGTGCACGCACTCAAAGGGGAATCGAACGGCACCCTAGGACAACGCAAGGGGCGTACAGATAAAATAGTGCCGGATTCAAGGCACTTTTGTATCTCGACAATAAACAATTCTTCGATCTGATCTGCTTTTCTTGAAAGACAAATACTGGAGATTGCAACCATGCGCTTGGGATATTTCACAATGCCGGTTCATCCGTTGAACCGAGACTACCCAACTACTTTGGAGGAAGACAGGCAGACCATCATTCTGTGTGACAAGCTAGGGTTTCATGATGCATTTGTTGGAGAACATCTCACCGACAGCGCGGAGAACATCACCAACTCGATGATTTTCCAGGCGACCCTCATTCACGCCACTGAAAACATTAAGCTCGCGACTGGCACGACAAACCTGTCGCACATGCACCCCGTTCTCGTAGCTACGCACGCGGCGATGTTTGACAATATGTCGCGTGGCAGATTTATCCTCGGCATCAGCCCGGGCGCTTTGCGATCTGACGCCGAAGCCCTTGGCATTCTCGATGCAGACCGAAATCAGCTTTTCGCCGAAGCGATCGATGTGATCCTTGAGATCTGGGAAGGTAAAACGCCTTACGACATCGACCTTCCAGGGAACCGCTTCAAGGTCTCCACCTCGCAAACGCGATATCTTGATGTTGGATACGGTATCATGCCGAAGCCGTTCCAGAAACCGCGCCCAGAAATCGTTGGGACAGTCGTAGCTCCTTTCTCTAAAGGGGTTATTGCAATGGGAGAGCGTGATTTCCACCCGCTTTCAGCGAACTTCCTGATGCCCAAATGGGCCGCTACTCATTGGGGAAACTACGCGCAGGGTAAGTCAAATGTAGGAATTGATGCAGACACTTCAGATTGGCGTATTGCGCGCACCATATTTGTTGCCGATGACGATTCCACAGCAAAATCCTACGGTAAGGACGATGCAAATAGTCCTTACAGGTTTTATTACAGCCAGATTCTCAAAAAGATGGTCCGTGGAAACCGACAAGCCGTCTTCAAACATAATAAGGACGAACCTGATGATGCTGTAACGCTCGACCGAGTTTTAGATGACCTTGTGATTTGTGGCACGGTCAATGACGTAGTGGATCAAATACTCGCCCTCCGGGAAATCACAGGAGATTTTGGCGAACTCGTTTATGCCGGTATGGACTGGGTTGACGAACACCTTACGAAACGTTCGCTACAGCTGATGGCAGAAGAGGTAATGCCTCGTGTCAATGCAGCAATCGCGTCAGAAAAAGCGGCGGCCGAGTAACTAGCGGACCAAGTTGTAAATTCGGGAGCTGGCATCTGGACTTCTGCGAAAGTGGGCTGATGTTCGATAATTGATTCATTGACCGAACAACGGTGATATCACGCTAACGCGAATCAGCCTCCGAAATTCTGCATTATGCAGGTCTAACATCGCACTTTGGCAACACTCGGACAGCGCGTCGGGGCAGATGTCGAGATGGCGGTCGAGATCCAAGTGGTTGAAGATCGTAGCCTGTCATTTTGGCGCAGTGAACACTAGAAAGGCAAAATCAAATGAAATTGCATCACGCCGCTCTCTGCGTTTCTGACATCAGGCAAGCCGTCGATTGGTATGTTCAGAACCTCAATGCCAACATTGCCTATCAAGACGAGACCTGGGCCCTTCTGGATATCGAAAACACGTCAATCGCTCTCGTGTTGCCATCACAGCATCCTCCACACCTGGCATTTGAAACGCAGGACGCAAAGAAATACGGAAAGCTGACCCCGCATCGCGATGGGACGGCGAGTGTTTACGTTAAAGACCCCTTTGGAAACACGGTCGAATTTCTCAAAACTGTGGCCTCCTGAGGCTGTAGGCCTGAACAGCATCGCGGCAGGGCTCAGCGAGGATACATTCATTGAATGAGGGTCCATCGGCGTCATTCAAAGGTCACAAACACAAGCACGCAATGCGATCGGCACCCATGACCGCCGTATGGTGTTCCATCGAGCCTGTCGTTCCAGACCTTTGTAGGGCAATAGTAGTTCACGCAAAGATCAATGAAGTCAAAACAGCTCATCGCCTATGACATCAGAAACCGATATTCCCACGCCGTCGCGTGAAGCCGGTTTGTCTCAACTCTCAGCGTTCCTGCCGTATGCAGGAAACGACTACGCACGTCTTCGTAATGTCGACTACGGTCCCCGCGAAAACACTCAGGTCTCAAATCTTTCGCCGTGGATACGTCATAGACTGATCAACGAGCAGGAAGTGGTTGCAGCCACTGTCTCGGTTCACGGAACTCGTGGCGCTGAAAAGTTCATCCAGGAAGTCTGCTGGCGCACCTATTGGAAAGGCTGGCTTGAACAACACCCATCGGTCTGGCGCGACTACAACACTGCTCTCGAAGAGCACATCGAAGAGGTCACAAACACACCCGAACTCGCACATAGGCTGGAAGCAGCGACAAGCGGCTCCACCGGAATAGAGTGCTTCGACTTCTGGTCGCGAGAACTGATCGATACCGGATATCTGCACAACCACGCCCGGATGTGGTTTGCAAGCATCTGGATCTTTACGCTCAAACTGCCCTGGGAACTGGGCGCAGACTTTTTCCTCCGTCATCTGATCGATGGCGATGCCGCCTCCAATACGCTTTCCTGGCGTTGGGTGGCCGGGCTTCAAACACGCGGCAAGACGTATCTCGCCCGTCCCGACAACATCATGCGATATACCGGCAACCGCTTTGCGCCGCCGGTTGGACTCGCACAGCAAGAAATTGCGATTCAGGCTCCCCCGCCTCCACAGCTGCGGCCGCTTAAATTTGAACCGCAAAACCGCCCAAATGAAGACGCCGGTCTTTTGCTTTGCGAAGAGGACCTGAACCCGGAGTTTCTCAGCGAACGAGGCTGGCACTTCTCGACCGCAATGGCCGTGCAGGCAACAGCTAACCGTTCGATTTTGCCAACTGCGCCTCATGTAATCCGCTTTGCACGAGGTTCGTTGGAGGATGCGCTTTCACGGTCCGGCACCGCAGAAGTAGAGGAGAACATCCCGACCCGGGACTATGCGGCGCAGATCAAGGGATGGGCACAGAGACATAAGCTCAGTGTTGTGGTTTTACCTTATCTTCCTGTTGGTCCAACGGCGGATGCTCTGGCCGCTGTCTGGCCCACCCTGAAACAAGCAGGAATTCGCGTTCGTATGCCTGTACGGGATTGGGACCGACTGGCATGGCCGGCATGCGAGGGCAGCTTTTTCAAGTTCTGGAATAAGACCGGCAAGGATCTCGCCAATGTAAACATTGGTATAAGTCTATCGATACCGCGCTCAAACAGAAGACCCTCGACCTGACGCAGTGATAGCCGTTAACGAACATATGTCATCTCTATCTGGCGGATCACTCCGGGCGAAGAGTTGAAATAGGGGAACGGATTTCTCAACTGCAAAGGGACGGAACGAGTCCACTCGACTCTAGCCAATTCGGTCTGACAGTGGCGAGTACAGCAGCGCGGTCAGTTTGAACTCGGACTCCACGGCCAGCTGGCCGCAGGGCATTGTCACATTAACAGGAGGCGGGCGCGAGAATTCGTGTCAGCTGCTTTTCAAACCTCTGCGGCCGCTGTTTTCCAAACGTTGAATGCATCGGTCCGTAACCGTTTGAATGTGGACCTATTGAGTAAATGACGTTGAATATAAAAATTATTGTATGTGGCGGAGTGGACGTTCAGAAATCGCTGGGCAGAGCCTGGTGATTTGAACCGCTGCTGTTTGCGCTCTCTTCGTCGCACTGGCTGATGCGAATTTTCGGCACGATTGTTCGCCCGCTTGTTATCGATGTGCTCAGCGGTCAAGCCGAGGGCTCGAATGGCGACGTGGTAGGACCTGAGTTTATCGGTCACTAGCCGCGTTGGCGGCCATCCCTGTTTCTTCAGCAGTTTCCGCATCAGTTTCAATGCTGCCTTCGCGTTCCGCCTGGATTGCACGAGAAAATCGAGGACCTCGCCTTCATTGTCGACGGCTCGCCACAACCAGTGACGCTGCCCTCGAATGACGATGACCATCTCATCTAGATGCCAATAGTCGCTGGCCGTTGGTCGCATTTGGCGCAGGTTTCGAGCGATCGGCGCACCAAATTTCATGAACCAGCGCCGTACGCTCTCGTAGGAAATATCCAGGCCCCGCTCCGCAAGCAGATCCTCCACATCTCGATAGCTCAAAGTGAACCGGGAATAGAGCCAAACGGCGTGACGAATGATATCCGGGGGAAATCGATGGCGGGCAAAGCAGATCTTATCCATCTCGACAGGCTACTGCAGATATCCGTATGCGTCCTTCCTGTTAACGTGACAATGCCACCGCCTCACCGCTCGCGGGCAAGCTCATTGACGAGACCGGCGACAAGCTGACGCCGTCTCATGCCGTGCGTCATGGCAAACGTCATCGCTACTACATCTCGCGCCGGTTAATTACGAAGAGCGGTGAGGCAAAAACCGGGGGTTGGCGCCTGCCGGCTGCGGCCGTCGAGGATGCTGCGGTGCGGCTGATCGCTGAGGCCCTCACGACGTCGCGCCTGATCAGAAACGCACCACCAGAAAGCCTCGTGGCATTGCCCGCCGCTATACAGGGCCTCAAGGACGCACTGGCCGGTGATAACCGTGGTCAGATGCTGAACGAGTTGGTCGAAAGAGGTCGCATTGCTCCCGGACAGCTAACGATAACGCTCGATGTCCCTGCCCTGGCCGTCCAACTCGGTGTTGCACCAGGCCAGATGGATTTTGACGCGCTAACCATAAGCGGCGCCTTCACCTTGCGTCGGCGCGGGGTCGAGGCGAAGCTCGTACTCGAAAATCCTACGCCCACAATCGACCCGACCCTGATCAGGACTATCGCCACGGGCCGTGCGTGGTTCGAGGAGATCAAGGCCGGCACATCGATGCAGACGATCGCCACGCGCGAGAACATGAGCCAGCGCCGCCTTGCTCATCTGGTCGATCTCGCCTTCCTCGCGCCGGATATCGTCCAACTCATCACCGACGGTCGCCAGCCGACATCTTTGACCGCTGACAGGTTGATCCGCGCCAATCACCACTCGCTCTGGGGTGACCAGCGCGCCTGGCTTTCTGGCCTCTGAAGCGTGCGTCTAGGGTTCCCTGTTATTGCCGGGCCAATTGCCTGTTTAACGACGGCAGCTTCCCTGTTACGCGCTTGTAACTTCCCTGTTAATTTTTGCAGGGACATTAATTCCAACGCGTTGAAATCACGTCACAAACCGGGTCTGCAATCGACCCCGTAAGGCCAAAAACGTCAAAATTCCCTGTAAATTCCCTGTTCTTCAGGGAAAACAGCGAAACCGAACCAGAAAACGGGCAAACGGAGACTAGCTCACAAAAACGTCGACTGTCGCCAAACGAAGAGCGTCTCTGATTGATACGCGGCCCGCAAAGGCCGCGGTATTGCGGGCTATTCAGGAAATTCTGTCCGGAGACTCAAATAGGAGAGACTAATTGGCGGAGGGAGAGGGATTCGAACCCTCGATACGGGGTTACCCGTATAACGATTTAGCAAACCGTCGCCTTCAGCCACTCGGCCACCCCTCCGCACGAGAGTGGGTTATCACGACGTATGCGGGAGGGTTTGTGCCAAGACCGCGACCGACTGTCAATCGGCACGATGCATTCCCCTTAAAGATGTCTGCGTCGCGCCGGTAAACTACTCCCGACAGGACGAACTTTCGGATTGAAAACAAAGCACTAAGACTTCATCTCCGCCGGTACGACGCTGATCAGTTTCGTCTCATTTCGTCAGGCCGAGAACCGATCCAGCGCATCGCGTGCAATTCGCGATGCCGGTAGATTAACACGCACGATTGTACCCTTGCCCGGCACACTTGAGAGGTGCATTACGCCGCCATGCAGTTCCACATGGGATTTGCTCAATGGCAAACCGAGACCCGTTCCTTCATGGCGGCGGCTCAGACTGCCGTCGACCTGTCGGAACGGTTCGAACACCGCGTCAATATCCTCACGGGCAATACCGACACCCGTGTCAGACACTTCGAAGACATGTCCATCCTCGGGAGATTGCCATGTTTTCAGCAACACTCGGCCGCCTGTGGGCGTGAACTTGATACTGTTGGACACCAGATTGATCAAAACCTGCTTGAGCAAACGCTCGTCGGCATAGAGCGCACGCAATGTACCGTCGACCTCAACACTCAGGTCCAGATTCTTTTCCTCAGCACGGAATTGCAACAATCGAAGACAAGCTTCAATCACGTCAGGAACCTCCACGAAGGCTTCGCTCAGTTCCGTTCGCCCCGACTCTATTTTTGAGATGTCCAGAATATCAGTGATGATCGAAAGCAGGTGCGTACCAGCTTCGTGAATATGAGAAACATATTCTCGATAGTGTTTGTTTCCGATTGGTCCGAAGGTTTCGACCTCTATCGTTTCAGAAAGGCCAATGATCGCGTTCAGCGGCGTTCTCAACTCGTGGCTCATATTCGCAAGAAACTCGGATTTCGAGCGGCTGGCCAACTCGGCTTCATCGCGTGCTGCCAGCAGTTCGCGGGCGATGTTTTCCCGCTGTTCGTTCTCCACCCGCAACTGTGCCGAAACCTGTCTTTCAACCTCCAGCTTCTGAAGTAGGAGCGTGCGATTTCGCACAAAGAGCGCGGTAACAGTTAACGTCGATACGAAGCCGACCAGAAAACCCGGCAGCAATGCAACAACCGGAACATTCTCGTACCCGACAGCACGTCCCATCACATTGTAGGCCAGCGTTGCCATGGCAACGCCACCAATAACCGCGAATAACGGGCACCATCTATAAATATTGAAACGTCGCAGCATCAACCAAGCAGCCAGTTTGCCGACCGTATCGGCGAGACAGGTCGACGGATACATACCATTGTACCAAGCTTTCACTCAAAGAAAGCTCTCATCCAGGCCAGATAGCAGCCACCTCACGTTGCAGGTTCCGCAACGTGCCAACCAGACAGAGGTTCTAGAAGGTACTCCAGCGTCCATAGGCTGACTTCATGACATCGAGCATGCAGTCCAGCGCTATAGGATCAGACTGCGGCGTATCGCAGGCTGCGCGATAGTCGTTTCGCGCCTCGACGAATTCAATCCAGAGATCGGCCTGACTAAGGGCAATCGTACTGTCACGACGCTGACGTTCATTATCGGAGTCTGCGCCTTTGTCGAGGCGACCGAGAACTTCGCGCAGGCTCGCTGCAACCTCCAGCTCACCGACGGCATAAGCATGGTTGAAAGCCGCAAGAATTTTATCGCTCAAACGCCGATTGTATTTCGGAAGACCGATATCAGCGGCGATTGCGTCGGGGTTGTCGTTACCATCGGCGGTATGAATATGTGTGGTGTTCGTCATGCCGCTCTCCTTCTCAACGCCGCAGCTGCGGCAAGTGGAGAGACAATAGGAGCCGAGGCTTTCGGAATGGTTAACGAAGCATGGCGAAAATTCACGCGAACTTTCACCAAATGTAAATAAAATGCGCCCTATCGTATGCGTCAGAAACAGCCAGAAAGGACCCGGGTTATGGCAACACTGACAAAACGATCCGTTGAGACGCTGATCGACCTTGTAGAAATCAAGCTATCCTGTCTTCAGGTCTTCGACCGCGATGACGCCAAGGAACTTGCGGCTCTCGAGCAGGCACGTCGCGAACTTCGCGAAATTCTGCCCGCGCCGACACAGCATACGATTGTTCAGTTTCCCGATGCAGAAGCTCAGCGCGCCGCTGGCTAGGACGCCGGTCTTTCTAGGGAGCCGATCCCGCGAGCGCACGCTCCAGATCGGCAATCAAATCGCCGCTGTCCTCGACGCCGACGGACAAACGCAACAGATCGTCGGGCACCGGACTATCGGCCCCTTCGACTGTCGCACGATGCTCGACAAGGCTTTCCACGCCCCCGAGTGATGTCGCCGAGACGAACAGTCTGAGCGCCCTGGCCGTTGCCAGCGCAGCACTCGCGCCGCCTTTCACCCGTATCGACATCATACCGCCGAAACCACCGGTCATCTGGCGTTTGGCAACCTCATGCCCGCTATGTGCAGGCAATCCCGGATAGAGCACTTCGGCCACACGGTCATGACCGCTGAAATGTTCGGCGATACGCTGCGCCGACTGAGACGCGCGTTCAACACGCAGATGCAGTGTCCGCATGCCGCGTAACAATAACCACGCCTCGAATGCCCCCAGCATGCCGCCATTCTCGAAACGCAGATAGTTCATCCGCTCCCACATGGCATCCTTGCGAGCTGTCACCAGAGCACCAGCAAGAACATCGCCATGCCCGTTCAGATATTTCGTCCCGGAATGCATCACAACATCTGCACCAAGCTGCAGGGGATTGGTCAGAACCGGCGTCGCCACGGTTGAATCCACGCCAAGGAACGCACCCGCGTCATGTGCAATACGCGCGGCCTCTGCGATGTCGGTGACATCCCATGTCGGATTGCACGGCGTTTCAATCCAGACCAGCTTGGTTTTGCCGGGCCGGACCGCTTGGGAAAGTGCCGCGATATCGCCCGGCGGCACAAAATCCACGTCCAGACCCCAATGCCGCCCCACATTCACCAACCAGTTGCGCAGCCCGAAATACATGACCGTCGGCGCCACGACATGATCTCCGGGGGCAAGCGCCAACATCACTGTCGTCGCGGCTGCCATGCCAGAGCCAAACACCATGGAATCCGCGCCTTTCTCGAGCGCTGTCAGCAAGGCTTCGAGCTGCTCATAGGTCGGATTTTCATCTCGTGTGTAGCCGCGCCCCTCGAATTTCTCGTAATTCTCATCCCGCGCATAATTCGTCGACGGATGGATCGGGGGCGCCACAGCGCGCGTCGCCGGATCGAGCCAGCCAAGGGCCTGCGCCGACAGGGTCGCGGGTTTCAGGGACTTGTCTGTCTCACGTGCCATTCTAGGTTGCCGTTTTCCGGGGGTGTATTGTACCTCACGAATGCTTAGCATATTCCAATCTGATCAAAACCTCACCAAGAGCATCCGCCATGACAGCGTATCTGATTGCGACCATCGACGTTCATGACCCCGAGGGATACGAGACCTACAAGTCGACAGCCCCGGCCCTGATCGCAAAACACGGTGGCCATTACATTGTTCGTGGGGGTGATCGCAATGTTGTGGAAGGCAGTTGGCCGGACGGTCGGATTGTCGTGCTCGAGTTTCCCGATTGGGATAGCGCCAACGCCTTTGCCGATGATCCGGACTACGAGCCCGTCGCTGCAATTCGTCATTCCACGGGCACATCGCATATCTGGATTGTCGAAGGCGCTGACGCCGGACAAACCGCAGACGGCAATCATGCGTACCTGCTTGGAAGCATCCACATGACGGACCCTGACAAATATGCGCCCTACGCCGCACAAGCGCCTGCTGCGCTCGCGGCCACAGGTGGGACCTACATGGCCCGGGGTGGTAGGTCGCGCAGCGTCGAAGGCGAAATGACCCTCGACCGGATGGTGATTGTGGCATTCAAAACCACCGACGATCTGCGCGCATTCTACGACGGCGATGCCTATGCGTCCCTGATCCCGATCCGTCAGTCGGCCTCAGACTCCAACATCGTTATCGTCGAAGGTCTTTAGGCGCCCCATCTACTTCTTGCCCCATGGCTCGGGCGGCTTGTGAAACAGTGGGACACGCGGGTTGCGCATGTAAATGACAAGCAACGCCCCGGTGATAAAGCCGCCGATATGGGCCCAGACTGCAACTCCCAACGCGGCCGACGAACTCGTCGCAGCCCAGATCAGGTCCTGCGCAAAGAAGGTGCCGATCACCATCACTGCGGGAAGCCGCAGCGGGATGAACACAAACGCCAGAACCAGCAATCGCGCTCGCGGGTACAGCATCAGATAGGCCCCCAATACGCCTGATATCGACCCGCTGGCCCCGATCACAGGCGTTGTGGAAGTCGTATCGATCAACCCGTGGACCAAAGCCCCCATCGCGCCGCAAATGAGGAAAAACAGAAGAAACCGCGCATGCCCCATAGCGTCTTCGATATTGTCCCCAAAGACCCAAAGAAACAGCATGTTGAAGATCACATGCGCCCAACCACCGTGCAGGAACTGATAGGTGATCAAAGACATCAACGGCGTGACGCCCTGAGCGTCCGTCGGCAGCGGAACGCCTTCGAACATCCGTGCCGGGACCACCGAATAGCCGATGATGGCATCAAAAAACTGCGCCTCACTCATCCCTTGCACCGCCAAAAAGACGGCAAAGTTCGCAACAACCAGACCGATCGTTACAAAGTGGGCACGGATATAGACGCGCGGGTTTGCGTCATGAAGCGGGATCAATGGCATCTAGATCATGTGGGCGGAGTATGCAGCCCCGCCCTCCGTGATTTCGCCAACGCGCCTAAAAATAGGCCTGATCGGGGCCAACCGGCGGCGTCCACTCGCAATCACCGAACGGACCATCACCCTTCACCTCGACATAGGCAATCCGGTCTTTCTCGGACTTGCCGCTGATCAGGACACGAGCACACCAGTCAGCGACGTAGTCGTGACAATCCAATCCGCCGAGATTGGGCAACCCCCAAAGCGGATGGAACTGATCCTCGACCACCCACATCTCCTTGTTGGCGGTAATATCACCATAGACTTCAATAGCATCCTCAAGCGGACACAGCGGGTCAAACTCGCCGGACACCAGCAAGGTCGGACACTCGATTTTCTCAACATAGCCTTTGACGGTCATATCGCGCGCCATGGCATCAAACTCGTCTTCATCTTCCATGCCAGCCATATACATGAACTGCTGTTTGAAGCGCGGCGATGACTGCGTGAAGATCGTGTTGTTCGGATTGAAGCACGCCACCGCGCTGACCAGTGCGGCCGGCCGGTGATCGTAGCTGGCAAGCCGCAACGACCAGTAGCTGCCCATCGACACGCCATAAACACCGATCTTGTCGTTGTCGATTTCCTCGCGTTTTTGCAAATAGTCCATCACGGCCGCGCCGGCGCGTTCGTAGTTGTCACCGACTGCACGGATCTTCTGCATGTTCGAATTGCCCTGCCCCGGGCCGTCAATCGAGATCACATGCATCCCGCGCGCAATGAACGGGTTCTTGCCAGCCTTCGGTACGGCTTCCTTGGTCTGGTCCATGCCCGGCACATAAATCACGCAGGGCGCCTTGCGGCGGTCGGGCAGCAGATGCAGCAGACAGGAAATCGTCTTGCCGTCATCAAATGGGACTTCGACCCGCTCGATCGGATAAGCCGCCGTCTCGCAACGCCGGTCCACCATCTCGGCAAGCCGGTTGTAGAGGTCGATTTTCACCGGGTTGTCATCATAGAAGATCGGGTGCTGGGCCATTCGATAGGCTTCGATCGCGTGGTCATAGTGATCGGTCGCTGTCGCATTGAATCCCTGCTCCTGCGCCTTTCGAGCGAGCATTGCGTCATGATCACCCTTTTTGGCCCATTGCTTGGGCAGCATCCGGTAATTGTGTGCGCGTGTCGGCGTTTCGGCGTCGTCGCGCTCAAAGTTCTGCACCCGACCGCGCATGTTCAGCGCAAGGTCGAGCATCCATTGTTGGTCGTCGCGCTTGGTGCGCAGTTTCTTAATCGCCATGGTTCCCCCGGGAGTTGGCTTGATTGAGTAAGCTTACTTATTAATCGCTAGCGGCGCTTGAACTGTTCCTTGCCGAACATGACATCCCACGCCTTGCCTTTCGGCGGGCCTGAACTGCGATGCTCGATGAGCACTTCCAGCCCGCTTTTGACAGCCGGACGCTCGCCGACGTCCTCGAGCCAACGTTTCGTGTTGGGGTAATCATCCAGCGGAACTTCCTGGCCCTTCCAGTTGCGCATCCACGGATAGGCCGCGATGTCGGCAATCGTGTAATCATTCCCGGCAAGATAGCGGGTTTTGCCCAGACGCGTGTCGGCCACGCCAAACAGACGTTTCGTTTCATTCGCATAGCGGTCGACGGCATACTCAATTCTGTCGGGCGCGTAACGCCGGAAATGATTGGCTTGCCCCATCATGGGACCGATGCCGCCCATCTGCCACATCAACCATTCCATCGTCGCGAAATGACCAGCCGGATCGGCTGCGGCATCGGGCAGGAACTTGCCGGTTTTCTGGGCAAGATAATAAAGGATCGCGCCGGTCTCAAAAACCGAGATTTCCTGACCGCCCGGACCATCCGTATCGACAATGGCCGGAATGCGATTGTTTGGGCTGATCGCCAGAAACGCCGGCTCGAACTGCGCACCGTCCCCGATATTCACCGGAATGACTTCATGCTCAAGCTCACACTCATGCAGCATGATGTGAACCTTGTGGCCGTTGGGTGTTGGCCAGGAATATGCGCGGATCATCGGTGCAGCCTTTGTCAGGTCAGACGTTGTTCCTCTGCATATTCGGTCTATCCGTCAAAGACCGCAATACCGCGCTGAACGGCGGGCCGGGCCCCGACTTCATCGAGCCAGCGTTTCACATTATCCAGACCATCAAGGCTTTGTCCCTGAAACTCGTGGGTGCGCAGCCAGCCATAGGTGGCGATGTCGGCAATCGTGTAGTCATCACCGACAAGATACCGGGTCTCACCAAGCCGACGGTCCGCGACATTGTAGATGCGATCCATTTCTTCGGCGTAGCGCTGAATGCCATAGGGCACTTTCTCAGGCGCGAAATTCCGGAAATGGCCGTTTTGACCCAGCATCGGGCCAACACCACCCATCTGCCACATCAGCCATTCATTCAGGGCAATCCGGCCACGCGGGTCCTTCTGAGGATCGGGAATGAACTTGCCAAGCTTGTCTGCCAGATAAATCAGGATCGCACCGGATTCGAACACGCTGACCGGCGCGCCGCCCGGCCCGTCTTCGTCAAGGATGGCGGGAATCTTGTTGTTCGGACTGATCTTGAGAAAGTCGGGTTTGAACTGGTCGTTGTCACCGAAATTGATGCGGTGCAGATCATATTCGAGCTCACACTCCTCCAGCATAATGTGGAGCTTGTGGCCGTTCGGCGTCGGTGCGGAATAGGCGTGGATCATGGATCAAGGTTTCCCGGGGAATTGCAGCTGTGTGTTGACAGCAAGATAGGCTACCCGACGTGTTCGGCAAGCGTCAGGAACCCCCATCCATATGCACGGCCAGCCAGACCGTCGGTTTGTCGGACGATGTCCAGACAACTCGATGGCGGCGATGGCTCGGGAGAAATACAAAGTCGCCAGGGCCAAGATTACGCGGGGCGGCCTCCCCTTCGAGCAGCAGCTTTGCAGCCCCGCTGAGAAGGACAACCCACTCATCGGTCTCCTGATCGTACCACTCGCCCTCGGGCGTGGCCTGCCCGTGCGAGACGATCCGCTCGATCCGAATGCCGTCACGCGCCATCAGGGTCTCAAGCACCTCGCCCTGGGCAGCGGATGGCAAGTCGACCAGCAACTGCCCCGACTCAAGCGTGTCGCGAACCATTTGGACTAATGTACCTCGACCTCTTCGCCGGTCTCTGCCGACGCCACAATCGCCTGCAGAATTTCAACATTGTGCAGCAGGTGGTCCGGCGTGAATCGATAGTCGCCATTGCCCTGTGCAGCCTTGGCCCATTGTTCCAGATTGGCCTTTACGGTGTTCTGGGACGCATAGGTCTGCGTGGTCAGTTCCTCGTCCAGCCAGCGCGTCGTCAGGGTCGCGGGTTCGGGAATATCGACATTGGAATTCTCACGCGCTTCGCCCCAGCCCTTGTCGCCAAACACCTTGATGGCGCTGTGGAATGGCGTCGTGGCGATGTTGCACATGAACCCGGTCACACCCGATTCAAACATGAACTGCACGGTCACCACATCATTGCCGGGAAACAAATCTGACCGGCTGTTGGCCACGGCGCGAATTTTGGCAACCGGTCCGGCAAGCGACTGGAAATAGTCGGTGATGTGAACCCCGAGCGCGGTGAGGGTTCCCAGCGGGGCCTGCTTGGCATCCTTGCGCCAGGTCGAAGCGGAGGTACTGGTCTTGGTGAAGTTGTTGTGAGACCAGTTGCATTCGATATGCACCAGTGTGCCGAAGTCACCACTATCGAGATGGGTCTTCATGGCTTCCAGCGCGGGTTCGAACCGACGCTCATGACCAATCCCCACCGCCTTGAGACCGGCACCATCGCAAGCGCTCAACATCCGCTTGGCCGCATCAGATGAAAGCGCAAACGGCTTCTCACAGAAGATCTGCTTTCCCGCAGCCGCAGCCGCGAGAACCTGTTCCTCATGCAAAGCATGGGGTGTCACCAGAATCACCGCATCAATATCCGGGTCGGCCAGCACGTCTTCGTAGCTGTCGCCAACATCGAAACCTCGGGACGCCGCGAAATCACGCGCATCATCCAGATTCACATCAACCCCGCGACGCACGGCAATAGTGTCACTGTCCGTCAGGCAGGTCACGATCTGCTTGCCCCACCAACCCAGTCCAACCACGGCTGCATTCAGCATTGTTTTCTCCCGCACCTTTCGGCCCCGCAACATGTGCGAGGTCTGGTTTTCCAGAACTCTAACGCAGGTCTTCGGCCCGTGGCCAACTCAGACCAACCTCAGATCAGGTTAGTCCGCGTCCTTGAAGTCGCCGTCGATCATCAGGCGATGGTTCACCGGGATCGGGTTGGCGAGCGTGGCCTCCACAAAACAACCCTTCTGGGCCGCATCGAGCAACCGCTTCTGGTCTTCAAAGGACGCATCGGAATCGAAATCAACATCCAGGCGGAACGCAACCGGACGGCTGGTATAGGGATCGCGCCCTTCGACGCGGGCTTCCCATTCGATATGCGCCTTGACCGTCAGCTCACCGATTTCGACGCGCATCCGCTTTGAGAATGCACGGATCTGGGTCATCAGGCAGGCCACGAAGCCGGTGCAGAAATAGGCGAGCGGCGGCGGGGCGGTCATGTCACCGCCATGGGCGGCACCTTCATCGGTGGCCATCTCAAAGGCTTCATCAACGACCGGGCTGGTCATCTGACCCTTGATCTCATTGCGCATCTTGCCGACGGCCTTGCCCTCGACATTGAACACGACATTGAAGGTTTTGACCTTGCCCTCTTCGGCCATTGTCCGTGTGACTTCGAGTTCTTCACTCATGGTAATCTCC
>Ga0181607_10002636_pt1 | contig 15805 bp, 15 predicted proteins | sample 041ome_9_FD_132420 | JGI IMG/M metagenome (GOLD analysis project Ga0181607, IMG submission 132420) | Coastal salt marsh microbial communities from the Groves Creek Marsh, Skidaway Island, Georgia - 041413US metaG (megahit assembly) | ecosystem: Environmental > Aquatic > Marine > Intertidal zone...
GATTTAGTAAGCAGATTAATTAAAAGCAAGAACTTGACAACAAGAGAAATAACTTTTGGAAAAAAGGTATTGGACTATATTCAGGCGAGTCCTCAAATCATTGACGAAGTAAAAGCATTATCAAAATTGGAGGAAACAGAGATTATTGAAGTGAAATTCATTTACGACAAACTTCTATTGGTTTCAAAAGACGATTGGAAACGAATTATTGACTTAGCAAATCAGACAAACATTTTCAGTAATTTAGAACTATCAAACGTAAAATCAGTTCAGACATCATTCTCGAAAAAAGAAAAAGTGAAAGAACAAGCGTTAATAAGAGCCTATGAATCAATAAAGAAATTAAAGAGGTTTGGAATTAAAGTATAAACCCACGCTATTTGCAAGCACATTGCCAAAGCCACACGAACCAACACTGCAACCAAGCTTTGTCAAAGAGCTTGCAAAACCAACCCAAGAGAAAAAGAAATTTTAAAAAATGCCCAACCGCACGACAAAAGACAATGAAAAACGAAATAACCAAAGGATTGACAAACCACTACAGACAAGGAAACACAGGTGGTAACAATGTATATAAAAAATAGGCGAAATAGTAGTAAAGTCAAGGCTTTTGGCTCGTATCAAAGTTTGTGCTTAACCGAAAGTTTAGTGCTTCGAAATCGCCTACTATTCATATACTAACCGTTAGGCACAATAAAAAGACACAAAAACGTTAGTCGGGAATGACGAAAAGAAACTTTGTGGTATTAATAGCTTTCGGATTTACCTCTATGCTAATAATCCTTGAATCTTGTGAAAAGGGTGATGGAATTTTTAATCGAGGAAGATCGGCCCTTGACTACGCCTATGAATGTGAAGAAGTATTAGGGCCATTGCCAAAATTCAGTTGTGCGGATGCCATAGAAGTGCCAGCAACGAAAAATGGAAACCCAGTAACCTTTCCTGAGGGAGAAGAAGGAAATGGTAGCACAGATCCAAATGATTGCGACCATCCTTGGGCTTTTGGAATGGCTTGCCAAACAGGAAACAAAGTCGGGCGCTATCAAGGTCTTAATACAGACGGTTCTGAAAACCCAGATGTTGTTTTCATCACATTTTGCCGTGATGGTGGCTTAGGTGTAATTGGTCATAAACTGTCGACAGGTGAAACCTGCTTTTTTTCAATTGTTGACAATGGTGACCCGAATAATTCCCCAAAACCAGGGGAACGCAGATATAATAAAGCATGGATGAAGCCAAGAGTTGTAGCTGCTGATAAATGTCAAAATTGCCATATGGCAAGTCCATTTTTGCATACACCGGCTGTTGATCAACTAAGAAATCCTTCAGACACATCAGAGTCACTTGTGCCATTTACAGGAAACAATCCTTACTCTATTATCGGACAAGAATTTCATCAACCGCATACTACGAATATTCAGAACTCTTGTACATCTTGTCACCGACCTCAATGCACCCAACACTTTGAGAATTATCCTTTGGATGAATTAACTATGCCACCACCATTTCAAAATGCAACTGATTTTGATCATAGTTCAATTTCGGATGCGGACAGAAAAGCGATTCGAGATTGGTGCAATACTTTAAATCTTAATTAAAATACTGTGCCTAACAAAGGCTAAGTAAACATGCTCGGTGAACGGTAAATATTCACGTATTATCTTTCAAACCAAATTCATCTAGGCGATGAAATTCACGGTTTGAAAGCCGCACGTTTCTTAGCCAGAACCGTTAGCATTAATTAGAAAATGACACTGAACGATATAATAATATCTGATTTAATCGAGGTAGGTAACAATTTCCCTACAGATCTGAATGAACTGAAAGTAAGGTTCAATGATGACTCAATAAATCGTCTGCATTGGAAAGAATGGAATATGATCTGTTATAAATTAGATGATGAAAATTTGATTCTCCTCTTTAAGGGCATTGTCCAAGTTGAGAATAAACTGAAATGGATAGGGGGTTCAGTTGCAGGTGGCGTATGGATTTACAGAAATATTGAAAAAAGAAGACTGGATGAATCATTGCAATTAGCAAAATGGGCTAATAAAAACACAAATAATCCATATCTGAAAATTGTATAAAGAAAACTGATGGGAAAGAAACTAACTGTTTACATGATTGATGGAACCGCCTATGGACCACGACTGAGTGAAATTGGTAATTGGGTAGGTAAAGCCATTTATTCACCGAGAGCAGCAGTGAACAAAATCATGAATCGATCTGAATTTGACAATCCGGGAATTTATTGCTTAAAAGGTGATCCTACAGACGATGCTTTTGATGAAAAAATTTATATCGGAGAAGCTGAAAACATAAAGACTCGATTAAAGCAACATTTGAGCGACCCAAACAAAGATTTTAAGGAACTCATATTCTTCGTGAGTAAAGATGAACTGCTGACAAAAACCCAAATTAGATATTTAGAATCGAGATTAGTTCAACTTGCTCTCGCTGCAAAAACTGCTCAAATTGACAACGGAAACTCACCTAGCTTACCGACATTGCATGAAGCGGACATATCTGACATGGAATATTTCCTTGAACAGATAAAATTGATATTACCTGTAATGGGTTTTAAATTCCTTATCTCTTCAACCGCTGACCAGAAACCCATTGAAACTAGTGAAGACAGTACAGTACATGAAACATATTACATTAAAACCAAAACATTTAAAGCTACTATGACCGAAACCGACCAAGGTTATATTGTAGCTAAAGGAAGTGAAGCAAAAAAGAGTCTTTCTAATTCTTGTACAGAGACATACATTAACATGAGAAGGAAACTAGTCGAGACTAAAATCATGGTGGAGAATGGTGACAAACTCATTTTTGCTGAAGATGCTGTATTTAATAGCCCAAGTGCTGCTTCAAATATGGTTCTTGGACGCAATTCAAACGGTTTCACAGAATGGGTTAGTGAGAAAGGATTGACATTTAAAGAAGTACAAGAAAAATTAAATAACTAATGCCAACAAAACCTACATGCAATACCCATCGGGCACACATCATAACTAAACCGTTACCCTAAATGATCAAGAACATACTCTACATACTTGGAATCATTTCCATGGTTGCTTGTCATTCTAGTTCTAAAAAGGACATACCTGTAGTAGAGGAAGTGGACAAAAAAAAGTCAATTGCATCTGGTGACAACAAGGTTGGATTTGACCTAAATGGCACCTGGGGCTTGACCAACTGCTTTGATACGATTGTTGAAAATAGAGAATTGGCAAAGTATCGACTTCAATCGCCCACTTGGTTCGCGATAATATTAGATATAGAAAATGATTCACTTAGCGCCTTTGGATCAATTGCTAGCGATGAGTATTTGATAGAAAAAACGAGTGATTCAATTGCAACTTTGACTTCTAACATCACAGGACAGCAATGGTTTCTTATAAGCAATGATCCTGAATTGCATCTCGTGCAACACCCCAATTCGCGAAAAACTGACTCCACGGTTTATACTTTCAGAAAGCGAGAGGATTTGGAGTATTTCACTCAAGTCAACAAGGACGCATTTGTCATTGGAAATAATGTCACGGATTACTTCAACGAACAATTATTTGAAGGACAGTACTTAAATTCAGAGACTGGAGAGGAGATCGTCTTTGCGGCAAATGGTCAATTAACGGGCATGGATGGATTTGATTCATACGAAGTGCGAAACTACTTTGGCACTTTGCACATGCATAAAAACCTTGACGTAATAACTTTTAAGAATAAGGACAACCGAGAATACCGGCAATACAACTGGGTATTTTCAGATGATGAGCTAAACCTGCGCGAATTTGTTTTCGAGAAAGTAACTTCGAATGGAAAAACATATGAGGGCGAATACTTTGTCCTCGGAACGGAAAAAATAAAATTGAAAAAACGCTAAGCACAACAGGGTGAATAGTGCATGCCCTTTGGTACACTGCCTATTGCCAAACCGTTGGGCAAAACTCTCAATCAAATCACCGAAAACTTTATTCGGCTCGATTTTGTTTTAAACTGCACAACGAAGTATCGCATAATGAATCTAAAACTACGTTCACGGGTCGCATGCAAACTCGAAACTGTGCAAGCACGATTTGACGAAGACTTGTTTCGGTATTTGTTGCCTCCAGGTGCGGCACTGATTCAATATGACGGCTCAAAAAAAGGGGACATCGTTCATTTAAAACTGCCCGTGGCGGGAGATTGGGTGAGTGAAATCACCGAGCATGGACGCACCGAACAGGGATCTTATTTCATAGACGAGGGCAGGCAACTGCCATTCCCACTGAAGCGATGGAAGCATCGGCACGTGCTGCACCGCGATGGCGATCACACTATCATAGAAGACGACATGCATTTTTCCTCCGGAAACCGGGTGCTTGACCTGCTGCTTTACCCCGCCTTGTTTTTGGCGTTTTTACCGAGGGTTTGGCAATACAAAGCTTACTTCAATAACCTGTCCTCTGCCAGTTGACGATGAGGAGCCGTATTTGTGATTCAATATTCAAAACTCAAAGTTCCGTCTTTCTCTATCGCAACTCGCTGCCCTTCACATAGGGTGCTTTGGCATCGATGAGTGCTTGCTCCAAAGAAGGAATGTCGCTTTCGATGAGGGTCGTGAGCTCGGTTTTCAATTGATCGAGCTGCTTGCGAGCGATCGCGAGGCTTTGTTGGTGTGTGGGTGTTGGTCCATACGTACTCGTTTGTGTACCCATGGCAGCGACAGAAACGCGCTGACCAATAGTGGGAGTCGATTTCTCGCCAACCGCGCCACGCAGTGGATCACCGCTCAGTTGCTTGTTCATCAACTCCAGCTTCGTGTTCAATTGGTGCAATTGTGCATCCAAGTTGCCCGGAGCACTTTGACTTTTGTTCAACGCGATGGCCATCATTTTTACCTTCTCAAGCTGCTCGCGCAATACGGTGCTGGTAGCGCTCAAATCAATATTGATGTCTTCCAACTCGCGCCAAAAGGCTGCGGTGACCACAGGTGTTGCGCCATCCAAAGCGCCTTTCTTCAAACGCTTCACTGTGAAGGACTGTGCTGGTGCCAATTCCGTGACCTTTCCTTCTTCCATTTTGAGAAGCGTTGCGGTGTACTCGCCCGGGGCAGCCATCAAACCCTTGGGAGCCTTTTTCGGGTCTTTCGGTTGATGGGTTGAACGCACCGCATCGGTATGTGGATAGCGAAGATCCCATGCCACGCGGTGTATTCCCTTCTTTGCGGGCACTTGCATTCTTCGAACCACTTTGTTGTCCTTATCCTTAATCACGAGGAACACTGCGGGTTTATGCTCCAATCTTGCCGCTTCGAGCGTCTCCCATCCGGGAAATGGGATGTCCTGGTCTTTCATTTCTTTCTCGGCTGCCTTGCGTTCCTCTTCCATCGATTGGTAGTCTTCGGCCAAATGGTAGGTAATGATGGCGCCAAAATCAGGGTTGGGCGCCACGTAGTGACTGGCACCTTGCGATCCTTTTTCATCAAAGCTCAATATGGGACGTGGGATGTACCACCACGCATCTTTGATCGGGAACAAATGTGCCTCCTTATTCATGCTTTCTTCAGAAACCTCTCGCAGAGGAGAATAGTCATCGAGCACGTAAAACCCCCGACCAAACGATGCGCCTACCAAATCGTTTTCGCGCTTCTGAATGGCTAAGTCTCTGAAAGAGATGGTAGGTAACCCACCTTTCAGTTGATGCCATTTTGATCCGCCATCTATGGAGGTGTAAATTCCAAATTCCGTGGCGAGAAACATCAAGTTCTTGTTGACATGATCTTGCACCATGCGCCACACCAAGGTAGTTTCGGGCAAGTTGGCGGTCATTTTCTTCCACGACTTGCCCTTGTCTGTGCTCTTGTAGAAATAAGGCTTGTAATCGCCAAACTTGTGGTTGTCGAGGCATACATAAAATGTATTGGCATCGAAAAGATCGGCTTTGATGTCATTGACGAATGCCGTAGCCGGAGCTCCTATGGAAGACACGGGTATTTTACGCCAAGATCCTCCGTCATCTTCGGTCACCTGCAGTAGCCCATCGTCTGTGCCGGCATAGACTAAACCTTGTTGCACGGGAGACTCTGACAGCGAGGTAATGGTGCTGTAGTTTGACATGGCGTAGATGTCCCAGGCATTATCCCAGCTCTGCTTTTTTCCCATGATGGGCTGCTCAATACGCTCCAGATTTTTAGTGAGATCATCTGAAATGGCCGTCCAGCTATCCCCACGATCGGTAGATTTCCAAACGCGCTGCGATGCGAAATAGAGCGTTTTTGGATCGTGCGGACTCACTAAAATGGGTGCGTCCCAGTTGAATCGCTCCACCGGATCATCCTCTGCAGGCTGCGGTTGGATGTAAACGATCTCTCCCGTGGTTTTGTCCACCCGAGTCAAATTGCCTTGCTGCCATTCGGCATACACAATGTCAGGATTGCCCGGCTCAGTAGCGGGCTGGTGGCCATCGCCAAAGAGCACCACATACCAATCTGAATTCATGATGCCGTGCACATTGTCGGTGCGCGATGGTCCGCCTTGGGTATTGTTGTCTTGCGTACCACCATAAATGTTGTAGAAGGGTTCGGCATCATCTACGGCCACTTTGTAATACTGCGTTAGTGGCAAGTTGGTCATATAGCGCCAGTTTTCACCGAGGTCAAACGACTCGTACAATCCGCCATCGCAACCAACTAAAAGGTAGTTAGGGTCATTGGCTCGGAAAGCCATGGCGTGGTTGTCGCTGTGTTTGTGTTTCTCGGGCATTCGTGTGAATGTCTTACCGCCATCTTCGCTCACTTGAGCACGCACGTCCATCAAATAGAGACGATCAAACTTGTGTGGTGAGGCATACAACTCTTGGTAGTAATGCGGTCCTGTAGCCCCAGATACTGCTGAGGACATTTTCTTCCAGCTGGCGCCATAGTCTTCACTCCGATACACCTCACCCGTTCTTCGGTCTCGCTCAATGGCCGCGTAGAGTACATTCGATTTTTGAGGACTCATAGCCAATCCGATCTTACCAAGGTTTCCCTTCGGCAGTCCTGATTTGAGTTGGGTCCATGTTTTGCCGCCATCGGTGCTTTTGTGGAGTCCCGTGCCAGGTCCACCGCCCATATAAGCCGCCACCGTTCTGTGGCGGTCCCAAGTAGCCGCGTAGATCACCTCCGGATTGTTTGGATCCTGAACAATATCGGTGACACCCGTCCATTCATCATTTCCAAGCGTACGCTCCCAAGTCTTTCCTCCATCGCTCGACCAATAAAAACCGCGCTCGCCTCCGCTGGTCCAAAGCGGTCCTTGCGCAGCAACATAGATAATATTCGAGTTATTCGGATGCACTATGATTTTCGAAATGTGTTCAGACTTTTTCAAGCCCATGTTTTTCCATGAATTACCACCGTCAAGGCTTCGATAGACACCATCGCCAAAACTGATGTGTCGGCCGCCTACGTTTTCTCCAGTACCTACCCAAACGGTTGATGGCTGCATTGGATCAATGGTAACGCATCCGGTGCTATACACTTTTTGCTTGTCAAAGAGTGGTTTCCAGATGATGCCGCTATTATCCGTACGCCAAACTCCACCTGAACCTACGGCTATATACCACACGTTCTCGTTTTCGGGATGAATGGCAATGTCCGCAATGCGACCAGACATGAATGCCGGCCCCAAGCTTCGGAATGTTAGCCCCGTTAGCGTGGAATCAGAAATCGGTTTGTTTTGTGTTTTCGCTGAGAAGGTTATGAGAACCAACAGGATAGGTAGAAGGTGTTTAATCATGGAATAATGGATGTGTACATCTAGATTTACAAGAATAATACTCCCAAGAACAAAATCTCCATTGTTAGGTTTGATTTTGGGAATAAGTGATGAATACCGAATGAACAAGATTGAAATAGGAAAGAACAGAAGACGAATCGATTTGAATCGCGTGTGTATATTGGTTTTTCTCTGTGTTGCTCAATTCTCCCAAGCCCAAACCATCGCACAGGATAAAATGCAACAACTTCAGTACATGATCGGAGAGTGGGAGGGTACATCAAAACAAATCAAGGATGGAGTAGTGGTGAGTGAAGTGCCTGCCAGTGAATCAATTAAGTATGGGTTAAACAAACACATCATCACCATCGATTTAACCTCGGAGAACCTGTTATTACATACCGTCATTACCTACGATGAGGTTGCAGATACCTACCTCTATCATCCCTTTTCTATGCAGGCCAGCGGCAAGTACCCAGCCGAGTTTGAAAATGGGAGACTGATCGTTTCACCCACAGAAACAGTTCGATACATCTTCACTCAAACTCCAGAAGGAAATTTTATAGAATATGGTGAAAAGCTGATCGATGGTCATTGGGAGCGGTATTTCGAGGATACCTTTTGGCCATCAGAATAGTAGATAAATATAAATGAGGCATATGCCTTATGGAGTAATCTGTTGTGGTGGTTTTCCTTTGGTTCGAATCAAATAATTAACCAACACATCATGAAAACACAACTATTCATTTTGGGATCGATTGTTATGGTGACTCTATCTGTTCATGCACAAGATTGGGCCACTGTCTATTCGGTCACACTCAACGATATGGCCGTACACAATGCTGCCATCTATGGTACCACATCGGGATCAGGACCTGTAAAATCGACCAACGGAACCGATTGGGAAACCATAGACAATGGCCTAGGAACCTGGGGCAAATTTAGCGCTGCTCTTTGTCTTACAGTGTGACAATGGGCACAACTCACTGAATGACCCTATTTTCGGCAGGAATCATTTTTCTATTCAAACTCGAAAGCCAAAATCGTACATCCTATCCGTATTAATAGTTGCTGCTGCTGCTGATATTAATCAACAATAAAACAGCAACTACAATATAATCGGATCATTACTTTTAGGTCTAATAATTATTGGATTGAAGCACTGCGGTTTAACATTACTATTTTTATCAATTAGCCTATTTGGTTGGTCTCAATCGCAGGTTCAACTTAAAGTGCAATCGGGCAAGTTGATGAATCATTATTATATGCTTATTCCCGAGGACGATGGTTCTGTAATCGAGGTTTACTCCGATTTTAAAACCGTCTATTTCTTAGATAGTCGCCATGTGATTGACGAGTCCGAGGAGTCTGTCATACAGATGAAAAAGCTTTGGTACGATAACGAGATCGAGATTCAAAAGCTGGACACCTGTGATTCTATCATCAATAAAATCCGAAATGTCGGCCTACATAATCGTACCTCGAACTTTTTGCTTGCCGTAGCAAGACATCACATTGGTTATGATCAAAAAGACTTTACACACGGCCTTGCTGAAAGCAGAGTTGTGGATGATCCATCCAAAATATGCTTTTCTAAGTTTAGCAAATTAAACACTAAATGGTTCAGTAATCAATTGGACAGATTGGATAGCATTCGTCATGAAAAACAATTGCGACAAGAGCATTTTGAAGCGCAATCTGAAATTTCGATCAAAGAAGCCAATGCCTTTATAAGAGATTTTAGTCATTGCACTTGGGATTTTAAATCCTTGTTGCTCATCATTACAAAGAGTCCAGATAGCTTTCTATGCGCGGTCAATGGCTTAGATGAAAATGATTTCCTGTACTTAAAGTTTAAGATGAAAGACGCATCAAAAGAGCAGAATGCTCTTGAAGCTAGAAAAGCTTTGGCTGATTCGGAGACTAAAACTCCCAGGAAAAAGCAACTTATTCGGAGTTTGAAGAAATGGAGGGGGTAAGGATGTTTTTCTGATTGCCTGAATAAATAGTTGGTATGTAATTTCGCAATCATGAAAAAACTGACACTCATCCTTCTTCCGTTGGCTTTTGTATCCTGTGTTAAAGAGCCAACTGCATGCATAGATATCACACCCAGCGATGAAGTGACTGTATTTGATGAAGTAAGTCTGACCTCGTGTTCAGAGGAGGCGGAATTTGTTCAATGGGAAGTAGAAGAAATCCAAAATGGAACGCTGACATCGTATTACTATGGAGAAGAGTCGCTAACATTTGTGTGGGATGATCCAGGTACTTTTGATATTTACCTGACGGCCAGTTCTAAAGAGTTTAAAAAGGAGGATTTTGCTTCGGCCCAGATCACAGTAGTTGATGTGTGTTATGAATGTGACAACGGTAATAACACTTCGGAGATATGTTATGGTGACTATGAAGAGAAATCCACGTTTGATGCGGCTTTAGCAAATTTTGAGGAATCTGGTTTTACCTGTAATAAGAAATAGGGTTAAGCCCGTATCTGACCAATTTTAATTTGCATCATGGTGGCGATGGACGTGGCTCTGACTTTGGCTTTATCGGCTATTAGACCTACATACAAACTGTCCACAGTATGTTTAAAAAGGTTTAACCATTGAACGAAATGATGCTTTTCCATTGGCTCTTTGCTGTCTAAGGCAATATGCTTTGCCAGCGGATCACCTCGATAGTCGCTTGAACCAAAAAGTACCGCCTCCCAAAATTGATACATAATTGACATGTGCTCATCCATGTTAATCTGAACCACTTCAGTAAAAAACTTTCCAATTACCTCATCTTGCATGGCCCGAGAATAGAAAGCATCGATCAAGATTTTAATGTCCTCTTTTGATGATATATCTCGCGTACTTTTCATGGAATGACAGAGTTACTAGAAAATCAAAAGAAATCCTTCATTCTTCCTAAGAAAATCGAAACTCAGCAAGGTTTTTTTCGTAAACGAACTTTTTGCGATAATTCAGATACTTGCAATCTATAATAATGAATTCATGAAATACCCTTTAAGATACTCGATCATTCCCTTATTCACAAGCCTATTCATTTTTGCCTCATGTGGCGAAAAGCCAGAATCTGTTGATGGAGATAACGGAGTGGTAATGGCGGAACCTTCTCAGATATATGAAGAAGTGAAACCAGAAAAGCCGGCTCAAAAAGTAGCCCCGAAAAAATCAGATAACCCAGAAATGAACAAACTCAGAGAGAAGTTTCAGCCAGGTTCGTGGGAATATGAAGTGTTGGAATTCATTGAGTCTGAGGAAATGACGGCTACCTTCAATTTGGATAAAGTGCCTTATGAAGGTGAGGAATTACCTGCGGAGGCCGCTATTCAACTAGAGAATCTAGCCGAAATAGCAAGTTCTTTTCCTTATATAAATATTGAAATTCAAGCACACACTTCAGCAGCCTCGAACGGTGCCGGACGTGTGGCAAAGAAAACTACCTAAAAGGCAAGAGCACTGCGGGTAGCGACCAAACTCAGCTTAAAGGGAGTAGAAAATAGCCGTTTGTCGTCAACAGGAATGGCAGATGAAAGCCTCTTAGATGGATTTGATCCTGAGGATAAGGCTCATAAGCGGATCATGGCTGTGTTAACGAAAAGCAAAGACTTTTAGTCAATTCTCTAATGCGGAGGAATCCAATTGAATCTTTCTACAAGGCTTTCACTGACATGGATGTAGAAACCATGGTCAGCCATTATCATGATAATGTGTGGTTCGCGGATCCTGCCTTTGGTGCGTTGAAAGGCGAACATGCCAAAAACATGTGGCGCTTGCTCATTTCCTCTCAAAAAGGAAAACCCTTTATCGTAAAAGCGTATGATATAAAGTGCACTGAAACAGAAGGCTCAGCGACTTGGGAGGCCGAATATTTGTTCGGACAATCTAGGCGAAAAGTTCACAATGTTATCCACGCTAAATTCAAATTGCACGATGGTAAAATCATTTCTCATCTCGATGAATTTAATCTACATCGTTGGGCTACACAGGCCATGGGCTTTTCTGGATGGTTGATTGGTTGGACAGCATTTTTTAGATCAAAGCTCAATAAACAGACGAATGCCCTTCTGAATAAATACGAGATTAATCAGAATAAGTAAATTCTCGACAGACGTTTCTGAGGCGCATACCTTTGTGGCCATATGAGTAAATATATTTTACTGTTTTTCTCGTTTATTACAATCGCTTTGAGTGGCCAAACTCAAGATTTTGGCGTTGAGAAGGAAGAAGTGATTCAAAAGGTGGATAAGGATTCTATTTATACCGATCCTTACAGGTTAACTTTTCGAATTCGCCCGATCTCTTATTTGTTATTTCCAGTCACTACGGGTCGTTTGGCAAGCTTCAATGCCAGAATTGACTATGTATTTTCTCGAAATATTGGTGTAGGAGTTGAAGCCAATTATTTTTTTCGCAGGCCATTTCCCAATTCCCAAATTCGATCTGATTTCTTTTCAATTCGAGTTGATGCCAATTATTATTTCCATAGAAAGTCAAACATGGATAAATACGCTGAAGGATTTCATATTGGACCGTATTACAAGTTCAAATACGAGGATGAATTTGATCCTTTCGACACCAGAAACTTGGGTGTTACTCGATTGTTCAGAACCAGTCATATTTTCGGACCCATAATTGGGTATCAGTATGTGAGTAAACGATTTGTCTTTGATCAATCGATAGGTTTTGGTGCAGGCATCGGCAATTCAAATGCTGGTTTGTTTCTCATGCCGGATTTTCGTTTGGGATTGAGCATCGGAACCGTGGTTTTGCAATAACATTGCATTATGACAGATTTAGACATTGCCAGCGCGGCTGAACTAAGACCTATTCAGCGCATATCCGATAAGCTCGGAATTGATGAAAACGAGTTGGAATTATTCGGGAAATGGAAGGCCAAACTCCCATTACACCTGATGAAGCAAGAGGATGTTTCCAAGGCAAAGTTGATCTTAGTAACTGCCATTTCGCCCACACCAGCTGGGGAAGGAAAGACTACCACATCTATCGGTTTGACCGAGGGTTTAAACCGGATAGGAAAGAAAACCACAGTCGTACTGCGTGAACCATCCTTAGGACCCGTATTCGGAATGAAGGGTGGTGCTACAGGTGGTGGATATAGTCAAGTAATACCAATGGAAGATATCAACCTCCATTTTACAGGTGATTTTTCGGCCATAGAGCGAGCGCATAATCTGCTTGCGGCCTTGATTGATAATAACATTCAAAGCAAGAAGCGCAGCCTAGGAATTGACCCGCGAACGGTAGTTTGGAAACGCGTCATGGATATGAATGATCGGTCGTTGAGGAAAATAGTGGTTGGTTTAGGTGGAGTAGGCATGGGGATTCCTCGTGAGACTGGCTTTGATATCACCGCAGCGTCTGAGATAATGGCTATTCTATGCATGTCTCAGAATTTAGAGGATTTGAAGACTCGAATGGGTAACATTTTCATAGGTTACACATTTGATAAACAGGCCATCTATGCGCGTGACTTAAATGCTCAGGGTGCCATGGCAACGTTGATGAAAGATGCCATAAAACCCAACTTAGTGCAGACATTAGAGGGAAATCCTGCCATCATTCATGGAGGGCCATTTGCGAATATTGCTCAAGGAACCAATTCGATTATAGCTACAAAAATGGGGATGTCGCTCTCTGATTATGTGGTGACTGAGGCTGGTTTTGGTGCCGATTTAGGGGCAGAAAAATTCTTTGACATCAAGTGCAGAACCGCAGGACTGAATCCTAATGCGGTGGTCATTGTTGCAACGGTTCGGGCTTTAAAATATCATGGAGGAGTGGCAGTAAAGGAACTAAACCTTCCAAATGCGGATGCAGTGAAAAAGGGAATCGTAAATCTAGAAAAGCATTTGGAAAATGTAGCTCAGTTTGGCGTTCCTGCTGTTGTGGCTATCAATCAATTCAGTTTGGACACTCAGGAGGAATTAGATGTGATTCAATCTTCATGTGAGCGATTGGGTGCGAAAGCCATTTTAAGCGACCATTGGGCGCGAGGTGGTGAAGGGGCTGAGAACTTGGCCAAACATGTTGCGGAGTTAACTTCTAGATCGGATAATGCATTCAACCCCATTTACGATTTAGCGATGTCTGTCGAAGAGAAAATCGAAGCTGTATCAAAGAAAATTTATGGCGCTGGAGCAGTGGAGTTTACCAGTAAAGCAAAGGGTGATTTAAAGAAGATTGCGGATCTCGGTTTGACAAATCTGCCCGTTTGCATTGCTAAAACGCAAAAATCTCTTTCAGACAATCCTGCCTTAATAGGTCGCCCAGAAGGTTTTACTATCACCGTTCGCGAAATTGAAATTGCGGCAGGAGCAGGATTTCTGGTTCCTATTACTGGAGATATGATGCGTATGCCTGGTTTGCCCGCTGAACCCGCTTCTGAGCGAATTGATATTAATGCACAAGGAGAAATTTCAGGTTTGTTTTAAAAACTAGTTTTGCGCCCAATTGCCAGAAAAATGAAAAAGTCATTACTCCTTTTAGCGATTATTTGCTGTGCTACATTTAATGTATTCGCTCAACCTCCGGTTGATGTATATCAGGTTGTTGCACCTTCAAATCCAATGAATTGCACCAATACAACATTGACAATAACGGGCTGGAATGATGCTGGGAATTATTCTCTTCAATCCATTTCGCACTTTTATGGAAATGATACCATTTGGATAGACATAAAATATACATCACCACAAATTGTGATAGGTGTATTAACACCATGGACCCATTATGTGAGTCTAGGAAATGTGCCTTATGGTAATTGGGTAGTTGTAGCGCGCGGATACCTAGGTGGTGTTTGGCAATCTGAGGCAAATAGTTGGCTTCCCGTGGATGCTTGCTGTCCTTCTTCAATCCCACAATTTGATTTTGTGGAAGACACTGTATGTGCTGGATCGTCCATATCGGTTACAAACAATAGCATTGGCAATAATCTGAGCTATTTCTGGGAATACGAAGGAGGCACATCAACGGCTGCTACACCTACCTTTTCTATCTCAGAAGGGGGCGAATACGATGTAACGCTCACTGTAACAGGTGACTCCTGCACTGATTCCTTAGTAAAAACCATAGAGGTATTGGATTTACCTTTAGTTGAACTTGGTAATGACACGGCAATTTGCGATGGAGATTCGCTCGAGCTGTCGCTTCCGGCAGGCAATGATTATTTGTGGAGTGATGGAAGCATAAGTTACCAAAATATATTTGGTACGGTAGGCAGTTTGGCGGTAACGGTCACCAACGATGATGGTTGTTCAAAAAGTGATACAATCGAAGTGACGGCTGTGCTACCGAATGTGCCAGTAAACCTTGGTCCGGATAAAACCGTGTGTCCTGATGAATCAGTGATACTAAGCGCTGGTGCGGGAGGTACATCATACGCATGGTCCACGGGCGAAACCACTCAGTCCATTAGTGTCAATCAAGAAGGGAGTGTTTTTGTGACGGTGAGCGAATCGGGAAGTTGCGATGGCGTGGATGAAATAGTGATAAACTGGCATACCGTGGATGAAGCCGAAATAATGTTGTCTGCAGACAGTTGCCAAGAACGTCTCATTTGGCTAGACCCAAGCACACACCAAGTGATCCAATGGAGTGACGCCAGCTCAGACACAGCAATGTTGGTTACCACACCTGGCTATTATTTCGTCACAGCTGAAGACAACAATGGATGTGAATCAAGCGATAGTGCTTGGGTGAATATTGTAGATAATCCAGTTTTTAGCCTTGGAAACGATACATTCTTGTGTGGCAACCAGACCATAACGCTTACCACTGGGATATCTGGAGATCACCTTTGGAAAGATGGTTCTACGGGAATCGGATTCACAGTTACTCAAAGAGGAACATATTATGTTTTTGTGACAGATCAAAATGGCTGCACTGGATCGGATACCATTAGGGTAAATGATTGCTTGGGTGTGTCTGAAATGACTGCTAAAGAGATTCAATTTTATCCAAACCCAACTCAAGATGTCATTCACATTGTTGGGTATCCAAATGCTCCGTATCAATTAATGGATCAAA
>Ga0181607_10002639_pt1 | contig 15797 bp, 8 predicted proteins | sample 041ome_9_FD_132420 | JGI IMG/M metagenome (GOLD analysis project Ga0181607, IMG submission 132420) | Coastal salt marsh microbial communities from the Groves Creek Marsh, Skidaway Island, Georgia - 041413US metaG (megahit assembly) | ecosystem: Environmental > Aquatic > Marine > Intertidal zone...
AGAGCGAATTGGTTCGTTGACAAGAAAAGCTCGTTAACCTCGTTTTACCCCCAAAGACGAAAGGGAAAAAATGATGATGTTTGCTTTGTCATCGACGACTTCCTACTGCGCCGGGGCGAAACTGAAGACGACGACGACAAAGAAGAAGCAACAACGAGTCGTCCTTCTCGCCGCAAAAGCCTCCTCTTCTTCTTCTTCGTCGTCTTCTTCGTCCAACGATAAAGACGACGAAAGGGAAGAGGAAAAGGAAAAGGAGGGGTTTGTTCCCCAAAAAGGTGAAAAAAAGGAGGAGCAAAAAAAGGAAGCTGACGAGGATAAAATTTCGTCGTCTGCTGAGTTTTCTCAACATCAAAACTATTTGGCGTTTGATTCTCCGGAACTGCGCGTCTTATCCGAACGCATGCGTTTGGTGGAAATTGAAACGATCTTATTGAGAGACGAATACAACAAGATGGTCGTGAAAGCGATGCGAACGCCGAAAGATTTTATCGAATGGAACGAACGGAACGGGTTTAACGAGAAAGGGGAGAGTTTAGCGGAGAAGCAACCGAAGAAGAAACGGTTGGAAACGGAAAACGCGAAGAGCGCAGGCGGCGAGGCGAAGAAGAGGAGAGAAGAGATTGACGAACGCATACGAAAGACGGACGAGTTCTTGAGAGAAAAGATGAACGGGTCGTCTCTTTTACCGGAGGGGTTCCTCCAAAAGATGAGCAAGGTTTTGGGCGACCAGAACAGTTTGTTTTCATCCGTGGAGGAAATTTTCGAGAAACGTTTGGGCGAGGAGCAGTATAAGAAATATTTAGAAGAGAAACAACAAAAAGCAGCCGATGAGAAGAGCAGTATGATTACTAACGTGGCGTTGGTGAACTTGAACTGTGTGGAAGACTTCTCGCCGCTGTTTGTTCTCGTCTTTCACCACGGTCACAACAGCCCGGAACAGGCTGGTATTTATTCTTTGCAAGAAAAAGCGACGCCGGAGGAGTTACCGGTGGATACGATTTTGGCATTCATGACGAAGGAAGATGCGGAGAGGTACGCTAAATTACTCAAGTCATCATTAGGTACGGTACCGATCGTAGAGTCGGTGACGAAGAGCGAGTTGGCGCTGACGTGCAGAGTCGGCGGACATCGCTGCGTAGTTTCTAATAAAGGCTACGAGTTGGCGCCGCCCAAGGAAAGTTTACGCGTGACTGATTGGGAACGATCAAACATGTTACGATCGGGCGCGTGGAGAGTTGTCGGCGAGGACGACACGTGCACTATTTCCGACGACGATTTGAGTTTAGATTGGAAGACGCAAGGCATGGAATTGATGGCTTCGTATAGAGAAGAAGCGAAGAGAGAGCGATTAGAAAACGCGCGAGAGAGATTAGAACGGTTATATCGTAAAGGAACTTTGGGAAAGAACGAGGAGGATCACACCGACCCGGACGATCACTCCGAGTAAGAAGAAAGAAGCAGAGAGGAGGAAGAGGAGGACGAAACGGACCACGTCTGAACAAGACGACGGTTACATTCATTCATTCATTCATAATAATATAAAACTTTGTATTTCAATCGATAATAATAATTAAATCGAAAGCTCTCATCACTTTTAAAATATTTACAACAATTTTAAGCTTTAGTCGCTCGAGAACGAGAGGATCGACCAGAAGCGCGCGCTTTTGTGGCGGGCTTTACTTCTTCCTCTTCGACGACGTTGACGTTACCAGCGTTTTCGTCGTTCTCTTCCTCTTCTTCTTCTTCTTCCTCTTCCTCATCTTCGTCTTCGCTAAAGTCGTCTTCTTCTTCCTCCTCTTCCACCTTGACCTCTTTTTCTTTCTCGACCGGCTGTTCCGTCTCGTCTTCAGCTGGAGCAGCATCCGGTGCCACGTCCTCACCTTTACCTCCTCCTTCTTCCTCAACGACGGGCTTCTTCTCTTCGCCTTCTTGCATTTCTGCTTCTTCTTCCTCCTCTTCGCTCTCCGCCCGTATGACTTCGACCTCTTCCTTCCCTTCGGCTCTGGCGGAGACGTTGTACGCTGCCGCCTTGTCGGCGTGCGCTTCGGACATCTTCGCGTCGAACTCGTCGATGAACTGTTTGAACTCGGTCGATTTTGCCACGCGTTTCATCTTGGCAAACATCGACTGGAAGTTCTGCGTCGTCTTGGCGTCGTACAGGCACTCCTCGTACATTTTCCAGGACTCGGTGAACTTCTTGAACGCCTTCTCGGAAGTCTTGAGCTGAGAGATGCAAAACGAAATGTCTCGCGCCGGTTTTGCAGAACCCGCTCGCGAGGCTTCCGGGAATCGCTGGACCAATTTGTCCGCCAACGCGTCCGCTTGCTTCTCTTTGTCGATGAATCCACACAATCTGCGCATGATGCGCTCGAACGCTTCCTCGGAAATCTCCGCGTCGCTGGAAAGTCTCGAGAGAAGGTCCGGCAACAAGTTGTAGATCGGGTTGCCGTGCTTTTTCGCGAGTTCTGCAAAGAACAAGCGCGCAACAGATGAAACGCGCGGGTCTTCGTCTTCCAAACATCTCGCCATGGCGGAGATGTGACCTTTGACTTTCATCATGTCGTTCAACACGAGATGCGCGAGCACCGTGACGGAGTGCTGGCGAACCTTCGACGACGGATCTCGCAGCGCGTTCCCCCACTCTTTCGTGCCGTACAAGTGCTCCGTCCACGGTTCCAACGCGTTCGGGAATCGAAACGCCAAATCGCCGAGAGCGACGGTAATCGCCGCTCGAGCGTGTACGTCGCGTTCGTCCTTGACGCGCGTGAAGAGCAGCGGCAAGTGCGTCTCGCAAAAGTCCATGTCCAATGCCATCAGTCGAGAAAGCGCCGCAACAGCCGCACCTCTGACGACCGATGCGCCTTTCACAACTTTTTCGTTCCCGCAAAGTTGGACGACAATCGGCGCGTACGCAGCGATGACGCCACCGAAACACTTCTTGTTTTTCTTTGAGAAACCGAGAAGTTCTTTCTCGGCGTCCTCTCTCGCGTTATCCAACGCGGCATCTTCAGCCACCGCACCTTGGCCAAGTGCCGCTGCTAACGCCGCTTCTTCCCCGGTAGCAGCGTTGTCGTCTTTTTGCGCCGCAGATTCTGCCGCCGCGTGAGCAACGCGGTCTCTCCCGATTCGCGCTCTGCGTACGGTACGCGCGAGACGTTCGCAAAACACCAAGTGGCGCACGGCACATTCGCCAAGCATCCAAAGAAAGCGGGACAAAGCCGTTCCAGAAACGTTCGAGAAGTCGTTGACGTTTGCTTCCTCTTCTTCTCCGCCGTCTTTTTCTGCTCCTTCCTCCGTGGCTTCTTTGTTGTTGTCGTCGCTATTAGTCGTCGTCGATTTCGCGCCAAACGTCGCCGTGGCGTGACTCTTAATCAGCTTCGCGCACCACGATTCTGGATCCGGATGCAACGCGTACACCGCCAACAAAGCTTGCTCAGCGCACGGGAACCAAGCTTTACCACTCAAAGGCGATTTTGGGTGTAACACTCTCGCGAGGCCGACGAACACTTCCGAGTCTAACGAAAATGGCCCCGCTTCCGTCGGGCGGCACTGCGCCAACGCCGCGCACGCCGAACGCGCCAAAATGGCCGCACCGCGACCGCTGTGTATCTTCTCTGTACCAGCAGCAAGCATGGCGTCCGATAAACACTGCGAGACGACGTCGGCGCGTTTGGCAAGAATCTGTGCGGACGTCTCGTTGGCGTCGTCTTTGCACATGCGCAAAGCGTCCAACGCGGCTGCTCTTCGCGTGAAATTTTTCTCCGTATCCGCGGCATCGACCCACAACGCTTGCACGATTGCACCATCTGGCGATAATCGTCCATCTCTGGCCAACTCGCGAAGGCATACTTCGAGCGAGGCCAGCTCACCGAGATTGGACGTGCCCGCCAAATTCGCCAACTTCACCGCGGCGAATCGCGGTCCTTGGCCTTGCCCGTCCGAGGCGAGGTAAAGTTCATCGCACGCCTCAATCGCCGCTTGCTTTACATGCGGTTCTTGAGAAAACACGAGCTTCAAAACAGATCTCGCTGCAGCCGTCGAGTTGTCGACGCCGAACTGCTTGAGCTTGACCAAGACGCGCGCGGCTTCGACGCAATCCGTCGCCGTCGTCGAGGACAACAAAGCGACAAAAATTGGTACGGACTGCGCGAGTTGCATGGAAAACCCGAGCGCTGTTTTCAAAGCAGCTACCATAGTTCTCACGGCTTCGATACCACCAGCGAGGTGTTCGTCTTCCTCCTGTGGTTGTTGCGGGGGAACTTTCTCAGCTGGCGTTTTCGCCGGCGCGGCGTCTTCTTCGGCTTCCTCTTTCTCCTCTTCTTCCCCATCCGTGCCTTTCGCATCAACGTTCTCTGAATCACCGACGTTTCCTTCCTCCTCCTCGGCTTCTTCATCGATACCTTCCAAACGTTCCGGGGTTTTCTTTTCTTCGCCTTCTTCTTCTTCTTCCGGTTCCGGCGTCGGTTCCATCTCCTTCAACTTGGCCTCGTACTCGCGCAAACTTTCCGCGAACGCCGCCGTCGGTAGCTCTGGCGCGAACGGGTTAAATCCTAACATTGTCCCGATCAAATTCATCGCCGCTTTTCGCACCAAACCACCTTTATCGTTCAATCTCCCGATGGCCAAATCGCACACGATTAACCAGTGCGATAACGGAATCGCTTTTTGCTCAGCCATTTGCGCCCACGTGTTCAAAACTCTCGCTCGAGTAAACGCGGAAACGTCGTGCACGCGCTCCACCAACGCGTCCAAAAAGCCTTGTTTCGCTCGCAATAGCGGCGCGGACTGGTCCACCACCGTCGCTTCGTTCACCGCGCCGACATCTTTGTGCGCGATTAACAACCGTCCCAAAACGGACACCACCGCCGATCGCAGCGAATACGCGTCACCGTCCAAATGCGCAATCAACAAAGACACGTTCCGCATCGTCGTCTTTGGCATGCGATTAGCAATCTCTTCCAAAAAGTTCCCGACATTTCTCACCCCAGCCGCATCGGTCAACTGCCTTCTCTTGTATTCTCTCGGATCGACGCCGCCAACTTCTCTCAATATCGCCGCCGCCAAGCGCGCGTCGTCGTATCGATCCGCCGCATCTCCGCACAAATCCGCAATCGCCGTGGATAAATGGTCGTGCTTATTCAAGACGTGCAACAGCGCAGTCACGACGTCGTCCAACGCCCCCCATTTACTGGCAACAGACCCGACCATTTGAAACGTCGCGCGTTTCGTCACCTTTGATTTCAACGACGTTGGATTCTCCAAACTCGCCGTCGCGACGTTAATAAACAGCCGACAAAACGCCTGGTCCACCGGTTTCGGTCTGAACACGCGATACAAGTCCACGTCCAGCGCACCGTTCATGACGTGCGTCGCGCGTTCTCGTTGCTCGTCCCACTTCCACTCGACCAGCTGCCCTTTCTTCGCCAAGTTGGACTTCTTCTTCGCGCCGCCAACTTGCTTCTCCACGATCCCCATCGCTTGCGTCTCCTTCGCCTCTTCTTCGCTCGTGTGCATAACTTCCGCGAGAAAAAATGAGTACGCTTTCAAAGCCGACCTCAACGGTGCCATCTCTTCCTCTTCCTCGTCGCTCGCGTTCCCGACGCACAAGGCGGTTATCGAGGCGCTCAAAACGCTCAAATTCGCGCACAAACTGTCCAACACGCGCACGCGCGACATCGTCGGTAAACTTCGAAAGTTTTGCACCAAATGGTACACGTCTTCGAATATTTCCTGGTCGAGCACGCGCGTGGGTTCGTTTTCGGTCAGTTCGAAGCACACGCGTTCGACGGATTCGTTGGACTCGTCCAACTCGAAATCTCTCTCGCGCTCGATGCGATACGAATTTTCTCTTCTTCCGTTCTTCTTTTTACCTTCTTCTTCTCCGAAAAATGCATCGTCCTTCTCCAACAAGGAGGCGAAGTTTGTCGGTAATTCAAACTCTCCCTTCATCGTCGCCTTCTTTTCGCAATAATAACGCGTGAGCGTGTGTTTTAAGTGTGTGCGTGTCTTTCCTCTTCTGCGAGAAAGAAAGACTCTCGCAAAGTGTTTTGAAGAGTTTTGTTTTTTTTTTTTCTTTCCCCTTCTTCACTTTTGAATAATTTAGGGTTTGTGTCATTTTTGAACTTCTCTTTTCGTGTGTTTGACCTCTTTTTGCTCGCTCTTAAAGTGTGTTTGCAAAACTTGTTTTGTTGCGCGGTTGTTGGAAGAGGAGAACGCGAAGAAAAAGACTTTGGGGAAGAAAGAAGTTCGAGGCGCTTCTTCTACGTTCTTTTCTCTTTTGAAAGAGTGTTGACGTGTTTTTTCTGCGCGTAGAAAGAAGAGAAATTCTCGGGAACAAATTCTTCATTTCCCACCATCATAAAAAGAGAGAGAACACATCATCGGACACGAAGATGGTCGCGACGAAGAAGAAGAAGCAACAGGTGAATTACAAAGAAGACTCCTCTGAAGAAGAAGATGAAGAGAGTGATTCAGAAGACGACGTCCCGTTAGCCGCGCTGAAGAGTAAAAAACCAGCAGCAAAAACAGCAGCGGTAAAGAAAAAAGCAACACCACCTGCAAAGAAGAAAACAGCAGCAAAGAAGAAAACTCCGGCGAAGAAGAAGAAAGCGCCCGTGAAGAAGAAGAAGAAGACAAAACCGACGACAGAGACGGCGTCGAAGAAAAAGTACGAATTCGCGGGCCAAAAACGGGACCCTCCGGACGAGGAAGATTCTTTGAGGAAGTTTTACGTCTCTTTGCGCGCGCAACGGCCGGATTCGATCATGGCGGAGGTGTGGTTGATGGAACACGGTTTGTTGGAAGACGCGAAAGCGCACGAGAAGGCGCACAAGGCGTTTATGAAACGGAAGACGGCGCCGAACACGAAGAGTTCGATCGCGGGGGTCGTACAACCGAGACGGTATTTGGACGAGATTGAAAACAAAAATGGAGCTTTGGGAGGAGGAGGAAAAGGAGGAGAGGCGAAGAGCGAGGTGAAAAAAGAGACGCCTTCCGCGCGGAAGCCCACGCCGCCGGCGTCCGCAAAGAAACCAAACGAATCATCGGCGATGAAAAAGAAACCTAAAGTAGAAGACCAAAACGAGGAAAGTTCGGACGACGACGTGCCGTTGGCCAAGTTAGCCGCCGCCCAAAAGGCGTAAATGTGAATAGAGAGAGAGTTATTACGAAGATTTTGTGTTGTTGTGAGAAAAAAACGCTTCCCTTTTGGATATCTTACACGTCACATTAATCCAGAACGCCGAGACATATACACATACAAATATCAACGACAGCACACAGTATAACGCAAGAATACTACTCGCAAGAAGAACGACTCAAAAATGGGGAAGTCAGAAGTATATCTCACCTCTTTCGACGTCTCCCCGGTGGAGTATTTCGACCTGATGCTCGACACCGTCGTCCAACAAGAGATACACACCTCGAAGGACGGCCTGAACATGTCCGTCTGGCGCGCGTCGGACGGACCACTCCTAGGCGTCCCAAATGGCACATCTCGAGTCGTTTTCAGCGAACCTGATTTGAAAGTGCCAAAGTTTTTGAAGAAGTGGGTGCAGAAAGCGCAGAGTTACAACGAGTATTCGGATTTTTATCCTCCCAAGTTGGGGGGCGATGGTGATGACGGTGAAGATGGTGGAAAAGGAGCGAATCGAGCGAGAACGACGAGCAAGCGCGAATGTGTGGTCGTCCCACACGTCGGTGCAAACCGGATGACGATGACGTTTACGGAGTACTACACGGAGCACGAGGAATCGACCGCGCGAAATCCGAAATGTTTAGTTCGCTCGGAAGTTTTCGTGGAAGTGAGAGCGCCACTCATCGGCAGCAAGATGGAACAGTGGATACTGAACACGAGTCGAGAAAAAGTGGAAGAACGCGACGCGTTCGTGAGACGGATGTTAGAGAAGAGTAAAGAGAAGAGAGGGAAGAGTAAGGGTTTGGAGAAGAGAGGGAAGAATGAAAAGTGGCGGAGAAAGTTTTATAGCAGTCAATGGTTTGAGGAAGATTCGGCGTTGGAGGAATCCGAATCCGCGTCGGTAGAGGAGTCGCGGATAACGAGCGGGAGTAATGATAATAGTGAAGTAAAACTGGAGAGTTTAGAATCGTTTCCGATAAAAACGAGGACGAAAGGATTGCGACGGGTGTTTTCGGCGCGCGATTTAGCATTTTAGTACAGAGCACGTAAAGACTATTGTGAGACGTATTGTTGTAAGGACTTTTACTTTCGCGGGCAAATCTATTTATACTTCACAACCGATTCGCAAAATAATTTTTGCGCGTGGTTACGAGCGAACTAGGATTCCTATCATACATCACTACTTCTATGCAAAGAGCTATATACTATGACGCGAGAGTCACTCCATATCGATATCTCCTCCAAAGTTATCCATCCAATTCGTATACTTGGACTCGACGACGTTCAAGAGCACATTGGTCTTCTCCACCACGTTCGCTTTGCGCTCCTTCGCGGTGGCGTTACCACCGGCTAATACGGGTAATTCGCCGTACCATTGCGCGACGGAGAGACCGGAGAGACAGTAACACGTGTGATAAAAATCAGCCGATTTACCAGGTTTATCCCTCAAACCGCCTTTTTCGCTTTGACAACATCCCAAAATCCATCCTTGCAACGCTCTGGCGTTGAACGATAAACGGGTGCGAGCGAGTGGTTTCTTTTGAATCTTTGCATCGTCGTCGTTGTTTACCTCGATCGTCAAACTGTTTTCTTCTTTCAAGTTACACATCTCTGCCGCGGTATCGCGCAATGTTCCAAGAAACAGACATTCATCATCATCACGCGTGGAAGTACCAATCGCATCACCAGCAGCGTCCATCCCATCTTCGTCCCGATTACTCGCGATGGGTGGAACACTCGTCAAATCTTCCATCGTTCTCTCTTCGAACAACAACTGCTTGGACTCCTTTCCACCTCGAACCATCTCTAAGAGAGGGAAACTTGCACCTATCCAAAACGAATAACACCCGTCGCACAATTTATTCGTCCTTCCGTTAAAGCCACCTTCCACGCCGCACTGTCGATGTACCAACCACTCCTCGAATGCGTCCAAATCCACGCCAATCTTATACTCACTCTGCTTTATCTTCTTCTTATTATTCTTCGCCGTCGTTTCATTCTTCTTTTTCTCAACCACCATATCACACAATACCAAGGTCGCAATCCCACAATACGCGTACCCACCGTGCGCTTCCGCTCCAGGTTCACCGGCAAACCCACCCTCGTGCGTCTGACACTCGGCCACGTAATTCGCCACCCCTCTCGTCAACTCTTCATCCAACACTTTACACAAATGCGCCACCGCAAGCGCACAATACGAGCCTCGCACGTCGCTCTCCCCATCCACGTGCATCGCAAAGCTTCCCACCACAACATCTTCCCCATCTTCTTTTCGCGTCGTCGTCGTCACCGTCTTCAACCGCATCAACCACGCTCGCAGTTTCCCTACGTCCACGACCGCCATCGCCTCTTTCGTTCCGATCGTCACCAACGCGCTCATCGCCGCGTACGTCGGCGCTAAATGCGCTAACTGTCCTGGTCCACCTCCAAACCCACCGGACTCGTGCTGGCACGATGCTAAAAATTCCACGACGTCTGCTCGTAAATCTTCCTCCAAATCGAGCTCGCCGAGAACACCTAACGAGTGCACCAACCAATACACAATCCACGTTCGAGAACTGTTCAAAGAGACGTACGTGGGGTGTAATTCGCGCACGTTTCGCAAGCAATACTCCACGTGCTTCGTTCGCTCCAAGTTGAATGTGCGTTTCGTTCTTGAAGAGGAGGTCGTAGGGGAGGTTCGACGAGCCCCGCAGACGTCTTCTTCTTCATCATTTTTCAAATACATCTCCCGAACAGTTTCTTCCAATTCGGTTTGCAAGACGGTCGTTTCCGAGTCTTTAATAACGCTGTTGCTTATGTATTCATCATCAAAAGAAGCAAAAGTCGCAGCAGCAGCAGTAGGCGCGCACATGAACATGTTGTGCACTTCGTCTTCTTCTTCTTCTTCTTCTTCTTTCCTCCTCATCCTTTCGCGAGTGTACTTTTTGTGCAGAGGAAAAGGAGAGAGTGTGAAGTGCAAACAGAAGAAATAAACGTTCTCGCGAACTCAGTGCTACCGGTACTGGTGCGTACAAAATACAAAAAGGAGAGAGTGTGAAGTTCTGAGCAGAAATATTAAATGTTCGCGATTGATTGAGTTCGCCAAAGCTACTACCGGTACTGGTACGTACAAAATACACACACAACTCATAATACACGCTACGCTCTCTGTCTCGAGCGCTACTCTAATTTTTTCAAAACTTCTCGAAGAACTTCTTGAAGTATTCCACGCTTACAAACCGGACGACGTTCAGCGGCACCTGTCTGGCAGTGGTCGGGACCAAGCCTTTATAGAGCGCGCCGACGCCTTCGCTTCGGACGGTTTTAATCAAACAATCGAACGTCCCGGCGTACGGCATCTTGCCGGTTTTCTCGTCCGCTTTCATGCTCATCAATCTCGATTTGGCTAAATCTATCGGGTTCGAGGTCAACGCGGCGACGACGCCGGCGGCGAAACTTGCCATCGTTTGCGTGACTAATCCGTTTCCTAAACTCGGCGCGACTTCTAAAATCGTGTTTTTACTCTTGTCGTATACGGCCATTTGCGAAGCGGTCACGATCATCGCTCGGTTCACGGTCGGCCCGGAGCCTCTCCAAAGCGCGAACACGCCTTCATCTTTCGCAACTCTAAACATTGCGTTCAAACCGTTCGTGTAGTTTCTCCTCAAATGTTCCGGCAACCTCCCGTCCGCTTGCATTCTTACCATCGCCAAATCCGCCGGGTTCCCGACGACCGCGCCCATCGCTCCGGCGCCGATGCCGCACGCCACGAACTGATAAAACGGTAAACTCTCGTCCTCTTTTACGTTATCCCCCCCGTTGTTGTATTTCCTCATCGTCGCTTTCAAAACGTCGTACGTGCCAAACTTGGTCCCTATAAATGTTGCCTGCCTTAACAAAGACGCGGAGAGACCTTTATACAAGCCGAAAGCGCCTTCTTTGCCCAACACCATAGCGCCGGTTCTCAACATTCCCGGTGGCTTAACATTACTACTACTACTAGAACTACTACTACTCGATCCTAACGCTGAGGACGCGCACTCCCCGTACAGCTGCATCCGAACCTTCACCAAATCGATCGGGTGTGTCACCGCGCCCGAGGCCATCGCCCCGAGCGACCCGCTCGCGAATCCTTTCCACACCGCCGCTTGTTGTTGTTGTTGTTGTTGTTGTTGTTGTTGTTGTTGTTGTGGGTGATGATTATTTTTCCCATCATCATCATCCTCTTCTCCACCACCCTTTTTGCTCTTTGTCTTCTTCATGATGATACAAATAACAGTAATAAAAGAATAAAACGATAAATACTAATACTACTACTGATAAGAACAACAACAAACAGACGCGTCTCTCTCTCTCTGTCCTCTCGCTTTAATCAAGGTATTACATGAATGAGGAGCGGACGATGTTTTAACAAAAAAAAGATATCCAAAACAAGGGGCTGAAAAGACTTGAAAACCCTAAACAGCTCGGCCGCGACCAACTTCAGTATTTTTTTTTGCAAGTCCGTCACTTCGAAGGGTTTCCACGAAGGGAAAAGTCAAAGCGAGAACTCATCCCAAAGCCTTCCCTCGAAGTCCCTTGTCCCTTTCTACGATTGAAAGAGAAAGGAAGAGAGATCAAAACGTTTTGATCGTTCTCGTTAAGAAAAAGGCTTTGGGTTCATCGAACTTTGTGCTCTTCGTTATATAAATCGACGACTGGAAAATGATCATCCAAATGTGTTTTATGAAAGAAGGTTATATCAGGCATTTAAAGTTGTACCCGTGCGAGCGCGTAAACAAACGTGACGTCGTAAAAACGGGATATACCACGGAAAGGATGGTGGAGGTTCTCCCACCTTTACACGTGAAGTAAAGCGAATTAAGTAAACATTCGTACATTATTATCGATGAGGGTACGAGAGCTCGTTTAAAGTAAAAGTATCGCCCAAGAATTGAAATTGGAGAATCCTCAAAACTCACATGGGACTCACTAGGGCAACGAACGCTACACGCGCGCGACCCGAAGACACACCGCCGAGAAAGAATTGAGAACGTTTTCTGTTATTTTGTCAGCGTTCATTCTAGGTCACAGCTTGTGGTTATTTTTAAAAGTCACCGGTTGTGTTTTAAAAGTCGTGAGAGGGTCCGCGAGAGCTATTTTAAACGACGGCAAAGTCACGGCGCGCTGAGTGTCGATGCGCCGCTGTCGGGCCGCCCCTTTTACGCGTAGTGCGGATGTTGTCGTCTTCTCCGCATCTATACCTCGTGGATAGCTTTCCTATTTCTGGGAGAGGGTCTCCTCGGGTTTAGATCAAGCACGACTGGTAAATCCTTGAGCGAGTTTTCATGTTTGCGCGGAGAGATTGCATCTCTCGGCGCGAGCGGAGTTTCTTCGTTCGTAGGTGGATATTCGCGCGGCGTGTTTTCTGAAAGTCAACACGTCGAGCTCTTGAGAGCGCCTAATCGACTGCTCAAATCTGGCGAAGCGATTATCGAGGATATGTTGTTGATATAAAGTTTTATCATCCGATCAATTCAAAGCAGTACAGTATCTCCGTATTGCTCTCGAACGAAGTGCACACAAACAAGTCTTGGCGGATCCGCGTGTGTGTTCTTACTAAATCAAAAACGAAAGTTTAATCTACAAGAATTACGGAATTATAATGAACCAGATTACACAAAAACTTTGGAGAGCGCTTATGTACTTTTTGCGAATGAATGATAGATATGATGTGTGATACTATGAGTATGATATACAGTTGTAATAAACAATAAAACGATCGATGATATATCCGAATCTTTATCACAAGCATACACGCGCGCTTATCTCGTATCAATTACTAATTTTCGTGTTGCTTTCATCTGCTCTTAGCAAAGACGAACGTTGATGCCCTCGAACATTCCACAATAACGCGTCTTTCATCGCCCGAAACCAATCCATATTCTCGCTCGTCCGACACACGCTCGCGATCGGATACTGCGCGCACCTAATAACTAACGTCTCTCCTCTTTTCAATTCCGCGTGATTCTTTCCGTCAAAGGCAGCCCACGGCGCCGCTCGCGCGTCTTCGGGCACTCGCACCGTCAACACCACCGAATCTGGCAAAACGAGCGGACGAAACGAGAGACTATGCGGACAGACTGGCGTAAAACACATGGCAGAGACGCCGGGATGGACCATTGACCCACCCGCGGCGAGACCATACGCCGTCGAGCCTGTTGGTGTGGATACGATGATACCGTCAGCGAAAACTTTCGTCAACGGCGAACCGTCCACTGCGACGTCCAACTCGACCAAAATCGCCGAAGGACCTCGGTCCACGACGACTTCGTTCAGCACCGACTGTTTACTCTTCTCCTCGCCGTCTTTATCGAGTATGTGCGCGATCAAACGCGTGCGCAAAGAGACGCAAAAATCACCCGCCACGACGTCTTTCAACGTTTCACGAATCTTTGACTCTTTAAACACGGTGAGAAAGCCGAGCGATCCGAGCGCAAACGCCACCACCGGCGGACAGGATTTCGGGAACAGATTGGATACCCACAAAAACGTCCCGTCGCCCCCAAGAACAACCACAAAGTCTATGATTGCGCCATACTCCGCGGCGCTGTTGTAATTGTAACTAAAACTACCACCACTACCGTTCTTCATCTTCTCCTTCGCCACATCTTCCGTCGATGATGGTGATTCTGCCTTCTTCCACGTCTTCAATTCCTCCTTAAACTCCAACGCAGCGTTGTTTTTCTGCCTCTCCAACTCCTCCGGTTCCATCCATACGTTCACATCCAAACCGCGCAACGTCTTCACCACGAACGGTAACATCTCATCCGTCTTATAATCCATAGGTTTTTTCACAATCAGCGCGTTCTTCGGCTTTTCTTTCCACGTAAATTTCGAGTGCGGCGTCCCGTGTTGCCGCACTCGAATCGTTCTATCTTTCGGCGCGATGAGCTCGCACCCGTCGTCGTTACACATTAAAAGCTCAAACGGGACTTTCTTCGTCCCACCATTCATATGCGTCGCAACATCACTCGAAATACCCATCACTCCTCTTCCTTCTCCTCTCCTCGTGGCCGAAGACGACGACAATCTCGGCGACGCCGCCGCCCTTCGTCTCTCTCTCGCCTCCTCCGCGTCCTCTTCTTCCTCGTTAATCCGAACCTTCTTCGCGAGCAAACGCTCCAAAACCTCCACATCTTTTCTCGATAACGTCGTCTCTCCACGCGAGCTATTATTATTCGTACTCTCATCCCTCTCTTCTTCTCCTCGATGATGAGTATTCGTCAGTATTAACTTTTGCGACTTTGTTCTCTTGGTCGCGAATTCGTCCGAGAAATTCTTCCTCATCGTCCCAATCGCGCCGTCTTGGTTTTGCAACAGAAACTTGGACGGACTGAACGATCCGATCGCGTGGTCGTTGTCGTTGTCCTCTCCTACTTCGTCTTCGTTCTCCTCCTCCTCGAAAGGAAAGTGAAACTCCTTCTCCAGCATCACTTTCCGTAACACGCGAAGTAACAGTTCGTTTTCACTCATCAGCGCGCGCTCTTTATCTTCATCTCTTTCCTCGCTCTTATTCGTAGTATTGAGGGAAGAATAATCGCGAGAATACCGCTCGCGCTTTAACGCGTCCAACGCCTCTTCGAGCGTGGCGATGTGCGCGTCGATGTTTCCGTGTCCGTCGCTCATGAGTAGTTTTGTTTTGGGGGAAAAGAAGTGAAGACAAAGTAACGCCTTTGAAGCGCTTAAAGTCGATGTCGCGTATGCGCATGTATACGTACTACTTTTAAAACGATTTTGTTCTTTCTTTCTACGATAAATAGTTGTTGTTGCTACGTGCTACGATGATCATCACATGTTATTGTTGTTCGTATTCTTCTATTATTCCTACCCCGACGCCGCTCTTGCGTTTCTCTCGTTCTCGCTCATTCTACCACTCCTCCTCCGACTCGTCCTCCTCGTCGAACGCGCTCTTCTTCCTTTCAAACGTGATGCTCCCAACCTTCTTCTCTCCAATCCCGCTTTCCGAAACCGTGTTCAACATATCAATGAGCATTTGTTCGGAAACTTTCCCGAGTTTTCCTTGTCGAGAGGCGTTTAAAATCATCCGTTCCACGCCTTGCGCTTTCGACGGTTTCACCAGTTTTACTCGCGCGAGTCGTTCGCGAGCGTTCGGTTCTAAAACGGACGCGAGAAAGGCTTGCCGTTCATCTTCTAACTGTTGTTCTTGGTTGAGTCGTTCCGATTGTTCTTGGGCGGAGGTTGGGGCGTTGGTGAGATCTATTCCTTGTCCTCCTTGTTGTTGTTGTTGCGCTAAGGCTAAGGCTTGTTTCGCTCGCGCGTCGTCCTGGAATGAGACACAGAAACGGAAAGAAGTCAACACGTTTCGCGGGGAAACAAAAGGATTCACGAGAGAGATATTTATACATATAAAACGCTTCGCGCCAAAAACGAACTTTTCGTGTGCGTGTGTGTGTTCACGACGCGTGGAAATCAACAAACGCGCACCATAATACTCCTTTCTTCTTTGTCTTCGTCTTCTTTGCGCTTCTTGAGTTCTGTGTGTGTGCGCTCTCGCTCTCTCCGCGCGCATTTCAATGAGAGGCAAAACGAGGCGAGAGACGAGAACGAAAGCGAAAGAACTGTGCACTGCATCTGTTTAGGGTTTAGGTATTCGAGCAAAGGGGAAGAAAAAACAAAC
>Ga0181607_10002644_pt1 | contig 15787 bp, 15 predicted proteins | sample 041ome_9_FD_132420 | JGI IMG/M metagenome (GOLD analysis project Ga0181607, IMG submission 132420) | Coastal salt marsh microbial communities from the Groves Creek Marsh, Skidaway Island, Georgia - 041413US metaG (megahit assembly) | ecosystem: Environmental > Aquatic > Marine > Intertidal zone...
CAGTGCAAGATGCAGCTGCTGGGGCACAAAGAGCATAGCCGCAAAGAGTAACAAGGCGGGCACAACCGCAAAAATATAGGACGATGGGTTTTCACCTTGCTGATGTCGTGCTGCGAAATTCCAGTGGGTGCCTGACATATACGCAAAAATCACAATACCATATGAGATCTGTAATTGCGCTCCAAGCAAATTGGCAGGTAAGGACAAATGCGAGAACTGAGTTACAGCACCCCATAAAAATGGAAGCGTCCCTGTAAAGCCAAAAACATAAGCAAGCATTGTACGTTCTGCATTCATTTAGTCTGTCCCATCTGTCGTCTGGCCTTAGAAATGATGGTGTTTTGACACATAAAATCAATCGTACAGGATTTATTTTATAATGATCAATGCTCGGGCTAAATCATCTTTGTGCTCATGATCAGCGCTAACGCCATAAATCGCTACAGTACGGGTTTCATATGTGTCGTATTGATCTGCCATTGTGCTCAAAATATGCTCAAATTGAAGCGCACGCCAATGGTGTTCGTTTACCGAAATCACGATATAACCGCCTGTTTTTGTCACGCGCAAAAGCTCACCAATCGCATCGGGACCCACGTGTCCTAAAGTAAAGGTGCCCGAACTGACAACACCATCATAGGTAGCATCTTCAACAGGTAAACTATCGGTTACATCTGACCAAAAGATACGCCGATACAGATTCTTCCTGGCGGCAACATCCAGCATCTGTTGTGATATATCCGTCGCATCCATGTCGTAGGGTCCAAGTGGAACCAACACTTCGGCCAATGCACCTGTGCCTGCGCCGATGTCCAACACCTTTGGCCCGCCGCCCAACGCGTGATATGTTTGTCCAACTTGGTGATGCAAAATATAATCCATACTGGCGCGATACCCGGTGTCATAGGTGTCCGCCCAGGCAGCATAAAGATTTATGTTATCCTCTGGTGTTTCCAGATCATAAGCGGCTTCTAGGTTTTCAACACCTTCAAACGATTTATGCATAGCTTCCTCAATCAAAAAAAATCAGGGTAGCGGAACTGGCCATCATCGCCGCCATCACTGTCATAAATGTGCGCCAAATCACGGGGCGCTGTAAATAACCTGCCAACAGATGCCCCGCCGAGGTCCAGAACAAACACACAAATAGATTAATCATACTAAACCCAAGGAATAGCCGCGCAGCCTCGGCCCAAATGTTTAGTTCAATGGAAAACCCAGCAGACGCCGCAAGAGCAACGGCCCATACTTTTGGGTTTACAACTTGGAACAGGATAGCTTCAAAAAACGTGAATGGACGATCACGGTGCTGTGCCGTGGCTCGGGATGCATTGATAAGTTTCCAAGAAAGCAAAAGGATCCAAAGCGCAGAAATCACTTTGATTGTGAATTCCATCATGGGTGCGGCGAACAGAACGCTTTGCACACCCAAAACACTAGCTGCGGCCAGGAGCCCCGTACCAATCGGAACCCCCAATAGATGTGGCAGGGTTGCCCAAAATCCAAACCGTGCCCCTGATGTTGTCAGCAGTACAACATTTGGCCCGGGCGAGAACAGTCCCGCAAATATGAATACTAAAAGGGGGAGTGAGGCCGCGATGATAGTCAAAATCAGACTGCGTTCGGGGTTAGCCTTTTTTCCGCAACCCGCGCCATGATCGATGCCCCCACGGGCAAAACCTCAAGCCCCAAGGTGAAAGATGGATTATGCAACCCAACTGTGCCAACATGACCAACGCGACAATAGGCGCCCGGAATGGATTTCAACATATCCGCAAAATCCTCGGACCCTGTTGCGGGCTGAATTTTGTCTGATACATGATCTGCGCCAACGATATCGGCGGCTGCATCCAAATAGGCTGAGCTAAGGTCGTGATCATTTTCCAAGACTGTAAAGGCGTGGCGGATGTCCAATTTTACGTCTGCTTCATAAGCCGTTCCGACCCCTTTGCAGATAGCCTGCATGCGATCGCACACTAGATTGAATATATCATCTTTGAAGTATCGGATCGTCCCACACAGATGCGCCGTTTGCGGGATTACGTTATAGGCAGATCCTGCATGAACCTGTGTGATGGATAATACGCAGGTATCCAATGGGGGGACATTGCGGCTGATAATAGCATTCAAATCGGTGATCAGTGAATTCGTGATTTGAATAGCATCTTTGGAATTTTGTGGCATGGCGGCGTGTGCGCCTTTTCCTGTGACGTGAATGTCAAAAAACGCAGCACCCGCCATCGCCGCGCCATGACAGATTTCAAAGGTCCCGGGTTTTCCATTGGGCGAATTGTGCATCCCAAAAACTTCGTCACAGGGGAAGCGATCAAATAGTCCATCCTCAATCATAGCCTTTGCACCGCCCAGACCCTCTTCTGCGGGTTGGAAAATCACGATCACTTCGCCCTGAAAATTGCGCGTTTCGGCCAAATGTTTCGCTGAACCCAGCAGCATTGTCGTATGCGCATCATGACCACAGGCGTGCATTTTGCCATCAGATGTCGATTTATAAGGCAAGTCGGTTTCCTCATGAATGGGCAGGGCATCCATATCGGCACGTAAACCCACACGGCGGTTTCCTGCATGCTTTCCTCTGATGACGCCAACGACACCAGTCACACCAATTTCAGTATGCACCTCATCCACACCAAAATCCTTCAGGTATTGGGCCACAATTTGACTTGTTCGCACCTCTTCAAATCCGATTTCAGGGTGTTGGTGGAAATCCTTGTAGATCAATTCCATCTGATCTGAGAAATTTGAGATGACTGGCAAAATATTCATATTGGTCCCCGTGCAACTATGCGTTTCGCGCCCACGTTACACTTGATTTTAGGCAGGTCAATTTAGTTTGATGAAATGACCCTAACAAACAGGGGTGAAAGAACCACGCCAATGAGCGCAATTTACATCACGGGCGCGGGCGTCAGCGCAGAAAGCGGGATTCCAACCTTTCGCGGGCAAGAGGGGTTTTGGACTGTGGGCAGTATCAACTACACGCCCCAAGAAATGGCAACGCGCGAGATGTACATGAGTTTCCCAGACGAATTTCTGCTGTGGTATTTTCGACGTTTCGCATCCTATCGTCATGTGACGCCGAATGACGTGCATCATTGGCTGTCCGACAAACGATTGATTACACAAAACATTGACGGGTTGGACGGTAAGGCGGGCAATCCCGATTACATCCCAATTCACGGACGATTGGATAAGGTTACCGTTTCGCATCAGCAGGGGGAATTGGTGCCTTTGCTAGATGCGCCTTGGGAACAGGTGGTTGACGCCTGTCCTGATTTAGAAAATGATCAGGCGGTAAAATTGGCGCTTTTGGATGCATTCAATATTTCCAAAACTTCGCTTGTGCCAGAAATGGGGCGTTCGCTGAAACCCTTTGTTTTGCTGTTCGATGAATATTACACGGATCTTTATCGAATGGGTGAGGCGGAACATTGGATGTCGACGGCCACGCGGTTTGTTTTCATAGGCACATCCTTCAGCGTAAATATCACGAACATTGCGCTTCGCACTGCAATTAAGAGGGGGGCTGAAGTAGACGTGGTTGATCCATCACCAGTCGATTTGAATATCGGCCGAGTGACCTATCATGCGATGAGCGCGGCAGAGTTTATCGCAAAGTCCTAGTTCGCCAGAAAAAACGTTGCAGATGCGCTGGCAACCGCACGTGCGCTGGGCATAGCGGTTAGCGTCGCTTCGCAAAATATCAGGGACCGGCCCTGTTTGATAACGCGAGCTGTGCACCTGATCCGCTCTCCCGTTGCGCCGCTTAGGAAGCGGGTTTCAAGATTGGTGGTCGCCACAGGTTTGAACCCATCCATCGCCGAAAAACAGGCAAACACCATGGCGGTGTCGGCAAGCGAGCTAAGCGCCTGACCACAGACGATCCCGCCGACCCTTTCGATATGTGGTGTGATGGGAATCTCCAATGTTGCACCCTCACTGGACATATCGCTCACTTTGATGCCCATATCCAAAATCCACTGGGCGAAATTGTCCCTTAAAAAGTCTTGAGCTGTTTCGATTGCAATCATGATGCGCCCTCCAATACATTCGGAACGTCCACCCATGAACCTGTGTCCGAAGAACGGATGGCGGCGTCAATCACCTCGGCCACGGCCAAGCCATCGCGGAATGTTGGAAAACGTGCTTCGCCTGTTTCAATCGCCTCGAGGAAATCCTTAGCCTCAATAATGATCATATCCTGATATCCTGTACCGTGACCTGGGCCCTGACAGAACGGCAGATAATCGGGATGCTCAGGACCCGTTAGGATTTTGCAAAACCCGCGCTCTGCCTCTGGTCCTTTAGCACGATACAGCCAGATCGCGTTTTGATCCTCTTGATCGAACCGAATAGAGCCTTTGGTGCCGTGTACTTCATAGGCATATCCCATTTTGCGACCCGTTGCGACTCGACTGGAATAAATGTGTCCCATAACGCCATTTTTAAAACGACACATGATTTGAGCGTGATCGTCATTTGTCACCTGACCCCCAGGTCGGGATTTATGAACTGTTTCAAACTCTGCCATCACGCGCTCAATCGGACCCATCAGGCGCAATGCGGCGTTTACAGGGTGGGGTGCCAAATCACCCAAATTGCCAGTGGCCATACCCTCGCATCGCCAATTTTTGGGTAAATTGGGATCGGACAAAAAATCCTCAGTATGTTCACAGCGAAACCATGTGATGTCCCCAATTTCTCCGTTTTGGATCAGATCATGTGCAAAGCGAGATGCAGGGGTGCGAATATAGTTAAACCCTACCATGTTTGGCACATTCGCGGCCTCGGCGAGTTCTACCATGTTGCGCGCACCCTCTATTGTGTCAGCTATCGGCTTTTCGCATAGTACTGGTTTGCCCAATGCGATCGCCGCGCGCGCGATCGCCTCATGTGTATTTTGGGGCGATGCGATAACAACTGCCTCGACCTTGGGATCATGTACCAGATCATGCCAATCCCGCGCAGCGCGCTCAAATCCGTAGTTGGCGCGATAGCGTTCAGTGCTTTCAGCAGAGGATGCCGAGATTGTCTGCAACACGGGACGCAGCTTGGTGTTGAATACGGCACCAACCGCGGCCATTGCCACGCTGTGCGCTTTACCCATATAGCCGCCCCCAACAACGCCGATTCCAATTTTTGTCATATCCATTCCCAGGTTAATCAGTGTTTTCGGACAGAGTGACGATGGGGCAATATTATTCAAGTATTTTTGTGGAATAGGCGAGATTCCCTGGAAAATTTGTGGACATATAGGGAGGTGCGGAACAGTTCCCATTTCCTTTGCAGTCGCAGCATGCAGATGGAAAAAGGTGAATGATTTCAGTGTCGATCACTAGTGGTGCAGTTGCAGCATTTTAAAATGTATACGATTGTATTCATATAAGTGATTGATTTTATTGAAAAAAAATATTTCTACGCTATAATAATCATGTCAATAGTAAGGATACCTCATGGATCAGTTGAATTTATCAGTATGGGCAGGAAAAACAAAAACGGATCATGATTGCATCACGCCAGAGCGTGCCAGAATGATCCATGCTACTGTGGGGCTGGCCGGAAGTGATGCACCGCAGACAGGGGATCCGATGCCTGCGCTGTGGCATTGGTGTGCCTTTGGACCAGATGCAATGACCCGTGACTTGAAAACTGATGGACACGCAAAAGGCGGCGACTTTTTGCCTCCGATCAAATTGCCACGTCGCATGTGGGCGGGCGGTGCATTGGAATTTCATGCGCCTCTTCGGATTGGGGACGCGATGTCACGTACCTCGACCATCCGCGAGGTGGTGGAAAAAGAAACGGGTGCAGGACCCATGGCATTGGTGACGGTGGATCATATTATTTCTGGTCCCCAAGGTGTCGCGATAACTGAGCGTCAGGATATCGCCTATCTTGAGATCCCGAAAACATATACCCCTCCGAAAAAGCGGCCCATTCCTAGCATGGCAGATTTTCAAATCGATATGGACATGACTAGTCCGCTGTTGTTCCGATATTCTGCGGTTACCTTCAACGCGCATCGCATTCATTATGATGCTGAGTATGCACGGAATGAAGAAAGCTACCCGGGACTGGTAGTGCATGGTCCGCTTCAGGCGACACTGCTGATGCAAGCGGCTGTGCAGCACCGTGGAGCGATGCCACAGTATTTTGATTTCCGCGGGGTACATCCAGCATTCGCGGGCCAAGACTTCTCGATCCTGGGTGTGAATGATGATGCCGCGACCATGCGCCTCTTTTCGGCGTCCGCGGGACATCAATGCATGCAGGCGACGGCGATCTGGGGGACAACGGTATGAGCGGGATTTTAAATGGAATGCGAGTTGTCGAAGGATCGGCATTTGTTGCAGTCCCCCTTGCAGGAATGACATTGGCGCAAATGGGTGCCGAAGTGATCCGTTTTGATCGCCTAGAGGGTGGTTTGGATGCAGGGCGCTGGCCCTTGGCCCCGAATGGCCAAAGCCTTTTTTGGGACGGTATGAACAAGGGCAAAAAATCGATTGCGATCGATATGAAAGACCCGCGTGGGAAAGAATTAATCACGCAGATCATTACCGCACCTGGCGAGGACGCGGGCCTGTTTTTAACAAACCTGCGTGTTCTCGGTTGGATGGATCACGAAACGCTATCACAGCACCGTCCTGATCTGGTGTCTGTGACGCTAAGTGGGGACAGACATGGCCGCCCGCAAGTCGATTACACGGTAAACCCCGCCCTTGGCATACCTGATATCACAGGGCCAGAAGGGTCAAGCGATCCAACGGCAAATGTCCTGCCTGCGTGGGACTTGATTGCAGGCAACATGTGTGTTTCGGCACTCCTTGCGGCAGAGCGTCATCGCCTGCGCCACGGCTCAGGGCAGGCAGTTGATCTGAATCTGAAGGATGTGGCGTCCGCTGTGATCGGCCACCTCGGGATGATCGCAGATGCAACCCTGAATGCGCAAGAACGCGGGAAATCGGGCAATGCGCTATATGGGGCATATGGGCAGGATTTTCTGTGTGCGGACGGGCGTCGCATCATGATCATAGGACTTACTGACCGTCAGTGGCGTGGGATTGTGAAGGCCACCGACAGTGCTGAGTTGATGCAGCGTTTGGCACATGAAAACAACACAGATCTGAATGATGAAGGCGCACGCTGGGCGCTGCGCCATCAAATAACTGCTCTTCTCTCCCCATGGTTCCAAGAGCGAATTCTTTCTGACATTGCGCCCCTGTTTGATGCAGCGGGCCTAACGTGGTCAGAATTTCGAACAACCAAACGCGCCTTGGACGAGGATGCGGATTTAAGCGCTGACAACCCAATGTTCGTTGAAACAAAACAGGGAACCAGCGGGTCTTACTTGGTCCCAAAATCGCCCATGATGTTTGAGGCCTGTGAAACACCGAATGCGGTGAAAGCGCCGCAGTTGGGGGAACATACCGAAGAAATCCTAGGTGATGTAGTGGGGATGACGGATCAGCAAATTGCGCAACTGTTTGACGGTGGCATTGTTGCGTCCCCTAAGTATAATAAGCGTGCGGCCTGATAATAATTCAGGCCAACATTTTCGTATCACCATCCACGGCAATTGCCTGGCCAGATATGCGGCGTCCCGATGGCGAAGCGAGATACATAATTTGATCTGCGATATCCTGAGCGGTGACGTAATCCTTGATCGAGGTATAGGAAAAGGCATCCTGCTCGACCTCATCATAGGATTTGCCTAATCTCTGAGCCTTCGCGGACAAAACATTGCGTTGCCGATCCCCCGCGACCAGCCCTGGCAAAATTGCGTTCACACGAATTTTGTCAGCGCCAAGTTCAATGGCCAGTGATTTCGTCAGACCTATCACCCCCCATTTTGCGGCCGCATAGGGTGTGCGATAGGCAAAACCATGTTTCCCCGCAGCAGAGGAAAGGTTGGTAATTGATGCATCCCCACTTTCACGCAAGGATGGGATGCACGCCTTGGAAAAATAAAATTGACTGTTCAAGCAGATGTTTAAACAGGCATGCCAATCTGTGGCGTCAATCTCTTCTAAGGGGAGGGTAGGACCTGCGATGCCTGCATTATTAATCAAACAATCCAGCCCACCTAGGTGATCAATGACGGCGCTACAAAAGTCCTGTACCGCCGTTTCATCACCCACATCCACCACCTCTGCCATAACATTTGGCATTGCTGTTTTTAGGTCGTTTACAAAGTCAGGATTGATGTCACATGTGACCACCCGCGCGCCTTGTGCCACGAATCCTTCGACAATCGTGCGTCCGATGCCAGAGCCACCCGCGCTGACTAAAACACGCTTGCCCGCAAGATCAAAATTCATACCCCATGCCCCTATTTAGCTGCCCCAATCGGGATTCAGATGGGAGAATAACACATCAATCTGTGAAAAGGGTAGGATTTATGAAATGTATTTATCCGGATAGGCTAGGATCAGCGCACGTTGGCAGCGAACAAAGCCGCTTAGGTCATAGATGTTAGGATTTCCTTTCCATCTGCGCAGAACACTTTTCACGGTCTGTTAGGCCGTATTTCTCCTTGGCTGGTCGTAGGGCAGGGTGAAGCAATCTCCATTTAATGTCGTGAAGCCCCTGTAGGACAACCGTTCGCACATCAAGCAGGCTATTGGGATCTTGTCCTGCTTCAATGCATTATCTGACAGAGATTGTGGGATCGTTTCGCGGCGTGTCTAACACGGACTAAATCACAAAAGTCGTATCACATGGGGCCGCGTTGGGGGCAATATCGGGGGCGCCTGAGATAAAGCCGTTTAGATGACATTGCATGCCATCTTTCCTTTGGAATTCGGTACATTTTTGGTCGTTATGAATAAAATTCTTTCTTTCATAATATTGTTATGCATAATAACATAAATTAGGAAGAATTTAGTCAACGCATCAGGAGCGCACCCTTTGGGACAGGACATTCTAAAAATCTCAGTTGAGGGTGCAATTGCCACACTGGTTATGAACAGGCCGGAAAAGCGCAACGCTATGTGCGAAGAACTGTTGCATGCGCTAGAGTCATTTTTTTCAGCTCCGCCGAATGGCGTGAAGGTGGCAATTCTAACAGGGACGGCGGGGCATTACTGCTCAGGTTTGGATTTGTCCGAACATGTGCATCGTGAACCTGAGGAGAATTTTTACCATTCCCGTCACTGGCATTCTGTGATGGAGAAAATTCAATTCGGTGGGTTGGCTGTTGTATCGGCTATGTTTGGTGCCGTGATCGGAGGCGGCATGGAGTTGGCAGCCGCAACGCATGTGCGGATTGCTGAACCATCAACCATTTTTCAATTGCCCGAAGGCCGCCGTGGTATTTTTGTGGGCGGTGGTGCAACAGCCCGCGTAGGGCGGATCATTGGTCCTGATCGCATGACAGAAATGATGCTGACAGGACGCAAATATTCGGCGGATGAAGGCTTGACCCTAGGCCTAGCGCATTATTCAGTTGGTGAGGGTGAGGCCATGTCGCTTGCCCAAACACTTGCGGGTAAAATTTCGCGCAATGCACAATTTGCTAATATGTTGATGTTGCAGGCGATCCCTCGGATCAATGATATGGGACGGGATGATGGTTTATTTGCGGAAGCCTTGGCCGCATCAATGTCGCAAACAACACCGGACGCCCAAGAAGGCTTGCGCGCATTTTTGGAAAAACGTGCGCCAAAGTTTCGATAGGCAGCGCACTAGGAGGTTCCATGACCAAGATCAATGATGGCACACTGCGCCGTTTTGTTGGCTATCACCTCAAGCGATCCTTTAACGTGATCCAATCAGATTTAATCGAAACATTGCGTCCCTTTGATCTGCGTATGTTGACCTATTCGGCCTTGGTTTTGATTGTTGATAACCCGGGTTTAAACCAATCGCGTCTGTCACAAATCATGGATATTGAACGCCCTAATTTGGTTGTAATCATTGATGAATTAGAAGAACGCGAACTGATCACGCGCGACCGGGTGCCATCGGATCGCCGCAGCTATGCGCTCCATCCTACAGAAGCAGGTCGCGCACTTTATCGTGAAACACTCGACGCCGTGGCACAGCATGAGGCCAAATTGTTATCGGGGATCGCGCCCGAAAAATTAGAACAAATGATCGCAACATTAAAATTGATCGAAGCCGCAAAACAGGGACAGGCGTGATGAAGCGTACCTCAAATTTTCGACCCCATGATGTTTCAAGCGAACAGCACAGTGATGGAACCTTAATATTGCGCTCAAATGCTGAAATGGGCGACGTGGTTGATACCTCGGCGGATTGGCTACATCGTTGGTCAAATGAAGCACCAGAGCGCATATTTTTGGCCGAACGCAGCGGCGTGGGTTGGCGCGAAGAATCATATAAATCTACTCTGCAAAAGGTACGTGCCATTGCGGAGAGTTTACTTTCACGTGGGATGGGGTCAGATACCCCAATCCTGATCATGTCGGGAAATGGTGTGGACCATGGTTTGCTGACCCTTGCTGCGCATTATGTTGGGGTGCCCACGGCGCCAATCGCGGAACAATACGCCCTGATCCCTGCTGCGCGTGAACGTTTGGAACATGCGGTTTCATTGGTGAAGCCCCGCATGGCCTATGTGGTGGATGCGGACAAATTTGCCCATGCGATCACGACTGATGCGCTCTCTGGCGTGGAAATTGTTGCCAGCGACGTTGGATCACAATCTGGTATCACAGCCATGGACACCCTTCTGCACGGAGACAGTTGCGCTGATATTGATGCCGCACGAGATCAAGTGACTCCCGATAGTGTCGTCAAAATTTTGATGACCAGCGGATCAACCTCAGCCCCCAAAGGGGTTATGACCACACAGCGAATGATGTGCGTTAACCAAACCCAAATCGCCGATTCATTGCCATTTTTGACCAAACGCCCACCCAGCGTTGTGGATTGGCTGCCATGGAACCACGTCTTTGGCGGATCGCATAATTTCAACATGATGTTAGCCAATGGCGGTAGTTTTTATATTGATGATGGCAAACCGCTTAAGGGATTGTTTGATCGTACCATCGAAAATTTGAAAATGGTCACGGGCAGTTTGGTGTTCAACGTCCCCGTTGGTTTTGGAATGCTGCTACAAGCACTACAATCCGATCAAGTTTTTCGTCAAAGATTTTTCCAAGATTTGGATATGATCTTTTACGCAGGTGCCTCTCTTCCACAGGAAATTTGGCAAGGTTTGGAACAAATGGCCTTTGATGTGAAAGGCGAAGTGCCCTTGATGACATCCTCTTGGGGCCTCACAGAAACCGCGCCTGCAACGATGATCCAACAAGAACCGACCGATCGATCGGGTGTGATCGGCGTGCCTATGTCGGGGGTTACGTTGAAATTGGTTCCAGAGGAAGGCGGCCGCTATGAAGTGCGCGCCAAGGGGCCAAACATTATGCCGGGATATTACAATGATCCACAAAAAACGGAAGAGGCGTTTGATGAAGAAGGTTACTTCATCACAGGGGACGCCATGGTGTTTGTTGACCCCGATAACATGAACGCAGGCATGCGGTTTGATGGTCGTATCTCTGAGGACTTTAAACTGTTAACAGGAACATGGGTACGCGCCACCGCGCTGCGCATGTCACTGTTGGGTCATCTTGCGCCATTTGCAGCAGATTTGGTCATCACAGGTCAAGACAAATCCGATATCGGTGTTCTGATCTTCCCTAATAAAGAGGCGATTGAATCGGCGGGATATGCATTAGATGAGCTGGATCTCATGTTGAATGATTCATCGCTCCTGCACGCGCTTCGAGATAGTTTGGCAGCATGGAATTTGACGAATTCTTCCTCCTCCACGCGGATCGCTCGTGCGGCTTTTGTTGCCGAGCCTGCATCCTTGGTTGATGCTGAAATCACCGCCAAGGGCAATTTGAATTTCCGTAAGGTTTTGCAACGCCGCTCTGCAATACTTGATCACCTCTACAACGGATCGCATGACGCTGTTATCGTTCCAAAGGACTAGGATATGATTGATCTAGAAAACATTCGCGCGATTGATATACATACGCACGCCGAAGAACCCTGTGGATGTCATGCAGATGATGGGTATGATGATTTACAGGCCACCATGGCACAGTATTTTCGCGCTCCTTGGAAACATCCTCCCACTGTAAAAGAAACGGCGCTGCATTACCGAGAACAAAACATTGCTGCGGTGATTTTTCCGGTCGATGCCGAGCGTGAAACGGGATACCGACGCTATGCAAACGAAGAGGTTGCCGAAATCGCGGCAGAAAATAATGATGTTTTGATCCCATTTGCCTCCATCGATCCGCATAAGGGTAAAATGGGACAACGCGAGGCACGCCGCCTGATCCGTGATTTTGGGATCAAAGGTTTTAAGTTTCATCCCACGATGCAGGGGTTTTATCCCAATGATCGCATGGCTTATGGACTTTATGAAGCGATTGCAGAAGAGGGTGGAATCGCGCTGTTTCATACGGGACAAACTGGTGTTGGATCGGGGATGCCGGGTGGAAACGGAATGCGCCTGAAATATTCAAATCCAATGCATATGGACGATGTTGCGGTTGATTTTCCTGAGATGAAAATCATCCTTGCTCACCCTTCTTTCCCTTGGCAAGAAGAGGCTCTGGCAGTGGCGCAGCATAAACCAAATGTGTATATTGATTTGTCAGGCTGGTCGCCAAAATATTTCCCAGAAATCTTGGTTAAATATTGCAATTCGATCCTACGCAAAAAGGTGTTGTTCGGCTCTGATTGGCCCATGATTACGCCTGAACGTTGGCTGTCTGATTTTGAAAAAATCGCGATCAAGGATGAACTGCGCTCCGATATTATAAAGGGCAATGCCGCGCGATTATTGGGTCTTGCGTAATTCATCATGACACCCTTTGTTGCACCGCTGGATGATATTTTATTTTCACTGCATCACGTGGCACGTGCGCCGCTGGTTGAAGCATGGGATCACGATTTTGCAGCCGAGATTGGCAAACATTTCGCGGCCTTTGCCGAAGGTGAAATCGCTCCCATTGATGAGATTGGCGATCAAGAGGGGTGCCGATTGGAAAACGGACGTGTACGTTTGCCAAGTGGCTGCAAAGAGATGTATGCCGCCTATTGTGAACAAGGATGGCCGGGTCTAACGGCGCCCGAAGACTTCGGTGGACAGGGGCAGGATGCGTTAATTCTGGCAATCACTTCTGAAATTTTTTCGGGTGCCAATCACAGCATGCAAATGGTGACGGGTTTGGTTCCTGGGGCCATTCGCACCCTATTAAATTTTGGTAGCGATGCGCAAAAGGAACGGTTTTTGCCATCACTGGCCTCTGGCAAAACGATTGCGACAATGTGTTTAACCGAAGCCTCCGCAGGATCGGATTTATCACGGATCTCCTGTCGGGCTGTTCCAGACGGAGCGCGCTGGCGCATCGTAGGAGAGAAGATTTTTATTTCGGGCGGGGATCAGGATATCAGTGATGAAATCTTGCATCTGGTTCTGGCACGCACCTCGGACAATGGGGTCAAAGGGCTGTCACTTTTCCTATGCCCTTCAACCAAAACAGATGGGACCCGAAATGCGGTCAAGGTCACGCGGATCGAAGAAAAAATGGGGCTTCATGCCTCGCCCACCTGTCAGATGTTATTTGATAATGCAGAAGCCGAGTTGATCGGAGAAGAGGGTCGTGGACTGGCCGCCATGTTCACCATGATGAATCATGCACGTGGAGATGTGGCCCTGCAAGGGGTTGGGCATGCCGCGCGCGCGCATCATATCGCTTCGGCCTATGCGACGGATCGTGTGCAAGGGCGCCTGGCCGATGGAACACCCGCACGGTTGGATCGGCACGCGGATGTGCGCCGCATGTTGGATGCGATGGATCGCTATGCGCTCTTTGGACGCGCAATGACGCACATGGCCTTTGTCGCAATGGAACGGGGTGATAAGGACGCATTGGTGGAATTCCTAACTCCACTTATCAAGGTTTTCTGTACCGAGGCTGGCATGCGATCAGCCGAACTAGGCATTCAAGTTTTAGGCGGTTACGGATTTTTGCGGGAGTACAGGATCGAACAAACCTATCGCGACGCGCGGATTACTGCGATCTATGAGGGCGCAAATGGCATCCACAAAAGGATGTTGGCTACGCGCATGGTCCAAGGTTCCAGTGCAGATGCATTTGAACAGATGCTGATCGAAGAGGGAATTGATACAGATGTCTTGGGGCAATGGCAAAGCATCCGCGCCGACACGATGAAGCATGCAGATCCCGCTGCAATGGCGCATCGCTATATGCAGGCATCAATTGATGCCATGCAGGCGGTTGTGCATAAACGCATGGCACTCTGTGTTGATGCACATCCTGACCCCGACCGCATTCGCCGCGTTTTGGCGTTAGTCCCCGAACTTTGGAGCGGAATGTAGCGTTTCTGATTGCACGTTGAAAATCCTGCGCTAAGTTTTGGACGTAGCTGATATTGCAGGGGGCAAGATGGATCGCTTTGACGATATTCGGGACGGCATTCGCGCTTTATGCGCACAATTTCCCGCAGAGTATCATCGCAACATTGACCGAGATCGTGGATACCCCGACGCATTTGTTGAGGCGCTGACGCGCGAGGGGTGGATGGCTGCCCTCATTCCAGAAGAATACGGAGGATCGGGCCTTGGACTTGCCGAAGCCTCCGTGATCATGGAAGAAATAAACCGCGCAGGTGGCAATTCGGGCGCCTGTCATGGACAGATGTACAACATGAATACTCTGCTGCATCATGGGAGCGAGACGCAAAAAAATGATCTTTTGCCAAAAATCGCAGCAGGTGAAATTCGCCTTCAATCCATGGGGGTCACAGAACCCACAACGGGAACGGATACGACCAAGATTAAGACCACGGCCGTTCGCAAAGGCGATCGCTATGTGATCAACGGGCAAAAGGTCTGGATCAGCAGGGTTCGCCATTCTGATTACATGATCCTTTTGGCGCGCACTACGCCGCTGGATCAAGTCAAAAAGAAATCCGAAGGCATGTCGATTTTCTTGGTTGAAATCAAAGAGGCGCTCAAGAAGGGTATGGAATTGCGCCCGATTGAAAACATGGTCAATCACGAAACGAACGAACTTTTTTTCGACAATCTGGAAATTCCTGCCGAAAACCTGATCGGGGAAGAAGGACAGGGGTTTAAATATATTCTGACGGGTTTGAATGCCGAACGTGTTTTGATCGCCGCAGAATGCATTGGGGATGGGTATTGGTTTACCGATACGGTCACCAAATATGTGAGCGAACGCGAAGTGTTCGGCCGTCCCATTGGTCAGAATCAGGGGGTGCAGTTCCCTATTGCCGAAGCCTATATTGAAATCGAGGCCGCAAATTTGATGCGATACAAAGCCTGTGATTTGTTTGATGCGGGCGCGCCGTGCGGCGCTGAAGCGAATATGGCAAAATATCTGGCTGCCAAAGCCAGTTGGGAAGCCGCAAACGCCTGCATTCAATTCCATGGTGGATTTGGCTTTGCCGCAGAATATGATGTGGAACGCAAATTCCGCGAAACGCGCCTGTATCAGGTTGCGCCAATTTCGACGAATTTGATCCTGTCCTATGTGGCCGAACATGTTTTGGGCATGCCGAGGTCCTTTTAATGTCTGCGATGAAACCCCTTAGCGGTTTGACCGTGGTTGCCATTGAACAGGCGGTTGCAGCCCCTTTTGCCACTTGTCGTTTGGCCGATGCAGGCGCAGAGGTTATTAAGATTGAACGGCCCGAGGGCGATTTTGCCCGTGGTTACGATAACGTGGCTTCGGGG
>Ga0181607_10002645_pt1 | contig 15787 bp, 16 predicted proteins | sample 041ome_9_FD_132420 | JGI IMG/M metagenome (GOLD analysis project Ga0181607, IMG submission 132420) | Coastal salt marsh microbial communities from the Groves Creek Marsh, Skidaway Island, Georgia - 041413US metaG (megahit assembly) | ecosystem: Environmental > Aquatic > Marine > Intertidal zone...
CCAGAATTTCTTAGAGAAGGGCATGCGCTAGAAGATAACCTTAATCCCTCAAGGGTGATTATTGGGGGAGAGGATAAACCTTCAATTTTATATGGCGAGCTAGTAAAAGGGTCTCTTAATAATACAGTGCCTATAATTTATATGGATACATGTGCGGCTGAGTCAGTGAAATTATTTTCAAATACTTATTTGGCAATGCGAGTATCATTTTTTAATGAACTAGATTCTTTTTGTATAGATAATCATTTAAATACGCAAGATATTATTAAGGGAGTCTCTTTGGATAAAAGAATAGGAAATTTTTATAATAATCCTTCATTTGGCTTTGGGGGTTATTGCTTGCCTAAGGATTCAAAGCAACTTCTTAGCAGATTCAAAAGCACGCCTCATCACCTTCTTCAAGCTATCCAAGATTCAAACAACACAAGAGCTAAATTTTTAGCAGATAAAATTATTGATAGAAAACCTAAGATTGTAGGAGTTTATAAACTAGCAATGAAGCAGGGTTCTGATAATTCTAGAGAGTCGTCAATATTTAACGTTATCAAAGAACTGATAAAAAGAAATATTACGATTAATATATTTGACCCTTCAACGAAAATCTCAGACATCAATGGCACAAAATTAATCACTGATTTTAAACAATTTATTGAATTTTCAGACTTAATTATAACTAACAGACTTGATAATGATATTAAGCCTTTTTCTGATAAAGTCTTCTCTAGAGATATTTTCTCTTCTGATGATTAACTAATCTTTTTATGAAAATATTAATTACTGGCGGTGCGGGTTTTTTAGGATCTAATTTATGCAAGTCCTTGGTAAAGGATGGCCATGATATTATTTCGGTTGATAACTTTCATAGCGGAAGAGAAAGTAATTTTAAATATATAAAAGGTTCTACTAATTTTAAAAGCATCAATCATGATATTCGATATCCTATAAAAATTGTTGAGGAAATTGATCAGATCTATCATTTAGCATGTCCTGCTTCACCAAAGTTCTATCAATCCGATCCAATTTTCACAACTGAAACATGTGTTTTAGGATCTTTAAATATTCTTAATCTTGCTTTAGAAAAAAAAGCAAAAATATTATTTACATCTACAAGTGAAATTTATGGTGACCCAGAGGTTCACCCTCAACCAGAATCATATAAAGGGTCTGTAAATCCAATAGGTATTAGAGCCTGTTATGATGAAGGTAAAAGATGTGCTGAAAGTATATTTTACGACTTTCATAGGATGCATGCTTTAGATATCAAAGTAGCAAGACTATTTAATACCTATGGGCCTTTAATGAGATCTGATGATGGAAGAGTAGTCTCAAATTTTATTTGTCAAAGTATTGCTGGAAGTCCAATCACAATATACGGTGATGGAACGCAAACCAGAAGTTTTTGTTATGTTGATGATTTAATTATTGGGCTAAAAAAATTGATGGAGAGTGGTTCAAATATTTTATACCCAGTTAATTTAGGAAATCCAGATGAATTTACTCTTCTTGAACTCGTTGAAGAGTTAGAGGTAATTTTAAATACAAAATTAACCTTAAACTTTCTACCATTGCCATTAGATGACCCTAAGATTCGAAAACCTGATATTCAAATTGCCCAGACTGAACTTGATTGGAAGCCCTCAATAGCACTGAAGGAGGGTCTAAAGCAAACCCATGAGTATTTTGTTAATGAACTTAAAGCTTAGGTTATATCTAAAGTAAACACCTTGATATTATTTGAGCATTTTATTCTAAGATATAATCTTACTTATTAAATTTAGGAATTTTATATGCAAAATGAAAGTCAAAGCGAATATTCAGGGTTAGAAGAATTACTAATTTCTGAAAGTATGCCTAATTACAATTATTTTATAGTTACAACTGCAAAGAATGCTTTCGGTGATCCAAGTCAATTGGTTGATTTCGGTGCGGGAATTGGCACTTTATCGCTAATTTTTCGAGAGGAATATAATATTAATCCTGTATGTGTTGAAATTGATTCAAAAAATCAAGAGTACCTTTTGCAAAGAAAGTTTCAGTTTTTTGAAAATTTAACTTCCATTCCAAATAATCCTGATGCTATCTTTTCATCGAACGTCTTAGAGCACATTGAAGATGATGTTTCAATTTTAAAAGAAATGAGAAAACAATTAAAAGATGGGGGGAGGTTGTGTCTATACTTGCCTGCTAAAATGCTTTTGTGGAGTAAACTTGATGAGGCAGTAGGTCATTACAGAAGATATGAAATTTCTGAATTGAGGTCTAAATGCAGAGATGCAGGATTTAAAATTATTAAAATACATTATGCCGATTGCGCAGGTTTTTTTGCCTCACTCTTGATGAAATTCTTGGGATATAATTCTAAAAATGGTATTGGCTCTATAGAGTCTATGAAGTTTTATGATAAATATTTATTCCCCATATCTAATTTTCTTGATAAGTTAGGATTTAAATATTTATTAGGAAAAAATATAGTTCTCATAGCTGAAAAGTAATCATTTTTCTTGCTATCTTGTTATGTTGATACCCTGAGAAAGGGCAATGCAGTTATTTAATTAAATAAGCTTTAGAGTATTTTAAATAAGTTTATGCATTAATTATATTTTTTATAAACTTATTGTATGCCGAAATTTCTTGAGGATTATTTTTTACAATTCCTGTTAATAACAAGGTCATCAAAGTAAGTGTCCCAGTTTGGAGAAAAACAAGAACAAATACGCCCATTACAATCGAAAACCAACCTGGAGTTGCTATGCCTATAAACTTCAGAAGTACAGCAACAAAGCCTCCAACGATTGATAAAAATGCAACAAAAGCACAAAATATACCAACTCTTACAAGAACTTCTTCTGAGAAGATCATTATCGCTTTAAAACCATGTAAAGCAAATCCAACAAAATTAAGTTTTGATTGACCAAAATACCTGCGCCCTCTATCTACAGGGCAGAAAGATATTCTAAGCTTTGAAGACAGGATTGATGCTGCAAAGTGAGTCCAGATTTCTGGCATTTTTACTAGTCTATGAAGGCCCTCTATTTTCATTGCTACAAAGTTTCCAAAACCAATGGACCTGCCAGTTAATAGTCTAAAAATAAACTTATATATTTGATAAAAAAATTGAAATTGAATAGCCTCAGATCTACCTCTTCTTTTTCCAACGGCTATGTCAACATCCTCCGATTTCAAATCATTTAATAAGGGATAAATAGTATCTGGTTCATCCTCTCCATCTGAATCCATTACAACAACTCTGTCTGCCCAATCAATATTCTCAGCAACATACTGCAAGCCAATTGCTATTGCTTTTTGGTGACCAACATTTTTAAACAACTGCAGGATAACCCCATCAGCCTCAACTTTTTTTAAAATGTCAATGTGCATAGGCTTATTAATGGAACCATCGTCTACAGCAACAATATATAGTCCATCTTTGAATCTATCTTTTAGTTTAGATATAAGCTTTTCTGCTGACTCTGTATCTTCATATATAGGAGTAACCACAATTATTTTTTTCTTCATAAGCGCATATATAAAAGAATGAAAGTATTAGTTTCATAATATACTATAATTCTTAACTTAATTTTTTACGAATGCCTAAGTTAGCCTTTTTGGATATTTTTAAATGTTGTATACAATCAATAAAAATGAAACTTCAAAATTTATAGTAAATGGAATCTTTGCAGCTCTTGTTCATTTCTTTTTTTTAATAAGTCTGACTACATTTACAGACGCCAATTATGGCTTTTCAAATTTTATTGCATGCATATTTGGTTCCATGACTTCTTTTGTAGGTAATAAATATTTTGTTTTTAAATTTTATAACCAAAGCACTCATACTATTATTCAGTTGTATAAGTTTTTATTGCTTTATCTTTTTTTATGCTTAAATGCAGGACTCGCCTTATATTTTTGGACGGATATTTATGGATATTATTTTATATATGGGTTTCTTGGAATTACTGTTATCAATACAATTTTAGGTTTTTTAGCAAATAAATTTTTAGTATTTGGTACTCTCAAGTGAAAAATAAACTACTTTTATTCCTTCTAGCATTAGCTCTCTACATTACTCTTTTCTTTATAATATATATCATTCATATACATTTTTTTGGCATAGACGTAATCTTATATGCATCATTAATGGACTCTTTTATTGCATTGTTTTTTTTCTTGATAATTTTTTTCTTTTCTAAGCTATTTAAAATATTTAACTATTTTGAAACCCTTACCACTTCCTTTATCTTGCTTTTGCTAGGTTATTCATTTTCTATTACCGTTCCAACAGTTATAGATCGATCTCTTTCGTTCTATTATCTTGAAAAAATTAGACAGCATGACGGAGCAATAAAAAAAAATTCAATGCGTGAAATCTTTACAGGTGATTTTGTAGATGAATATAAGGTGGTGGAAATGAGATTGACTGAGCAATTAAGCTCTGGGACCATTCTCATAAAAGGAGATTGCATTGTGTTAACCAGAAGAGGATACATTGTTACAGCTTTTAGTGATTTTTTTCGAAGAAATTTATTAGCTAATAAGCGCTTAATCATTGATGAATATTCAGATCACCTTACTGATCCCTTGAAAGATAGCAAGCAGAATAAAGATTACTTTTGTGAAAAGTCTTTTTATGAATAATCATCATAATTAAAAATAATTTCATGAATATACAGTCACATATAGTCTCCCAAAAGAGTAAATTTTTTCTTATTTTTTGCTTTGCATTTTTATTTAGGTATATCTTTTCAAGCCTTTCTGGCATTGATAATTTTGATGGACCTGACAATCATAGATACATGATTCAAAGTGATGAAATTTTGAATGGGAATTTTAACTTAGAAACAAAACTATTTATCACAGCTCCATTATTTCCATATCTTCTTGCAATATTTAAATGGATTTTTGGAACGAAATTTATTTTTGCTCTCGAGGCTTTCCAAATTATTCTTAGCTCAGTATCGGCAGGTTGCTTAATGTTAACTGCCAAAATTATCTTCAAAAGCAATAGGGTAGCGCTATTATCTGGATTCATATTTTGTATTTATCCAATCACTTTATATTATTCACATCAATTTTCTCAAGAATCAATCTTTCAATCATTATTTATTATTAGCATTTATTTCTATTGTTTATACATTTCTGATTCAAGAACTAAATCTTTATTACTTTTTACAATACTATTTTCATTAGCACTTCTTACAAAATCAATAATCTTGCCAATTTTTCCATTACTGATAATGTCAATAATTTTTAAATTTAATCTTTCAAGAAAAACTATCTTTCAACTCTCTCTTTCTCTTATTACCATCTTTATGATTACTCTTCCGTATGGTGTTTATAACAAGGTGGTAAATAATTCTTATGTAATATCTTCTAGTGGGCAAGGAGGACTCTTTTTAACAGGCCATAATGATGATTTTTACACATATGTTACTAACCCTCCGCCATTAGACTCTCCTGAATATAAAAGGTTAAAAAATATGGAATATCATATTTTTGATAAGCTGATCTTTGATGTTAAAGATCAAGATCATAAGTCTCAGCAATCTATATACCTCAATGCAGGTATAAAATGGATGTTAGAAAACCCCAAAAAAGCATTTCATCTTAATTGGGTCAATGTAAGAAATTTTTTGATGCCTGGTTATAATATTTTTCACCATCCATTTCATTTATGGTTGATTACATTTTTATTGAGTTTGCCAGTATTTATATTTGCATATATTGAAATAATTAGAAGGCTAAGAATGGATCCTCTAAATCATCTTGCTATCTCATCTATTTTTATTGGAATGCTAGCAGTCTCTATAATTTTTTATGCTCAAAATCGTTTTAGAGCTGTGACAATTGAGCCTTATTATTTAATGTATGCTTGCTCATTTGTAATTTATTTAATAGAGGATAAATTAAAATTTTTCCAAAAAAATACTTAACTTTATATAAATAATGGTTAATTTTTTTTTAATTAGTTTGATCAAGAAATTATCATTAGGTTTTTCTATTATTTTCTTTATTTTTTCTATTTTTTTTCAATTAAAGTTTGTAAATCATGATTGGATAAAGCCATCCACACTTCAATATTATCAATCGACTCCAAAAAAAGAAATTTTTAATAAAAATTTAGAGTTTTTAAATTCCATGAATGAATTAGAAAAATATTTCATAGGAACAATAAATAAAAAAAAACTTAACGATATTGAATCTGTAATTTTTGCTGATCAGTTGCTAAGGGAGAGATTTTTTCATCAAGATACAATTATTGCGCTTCAGGATAATTGGTTTTTATACATTTTAAATTTTTTTTCTAGTAACCGAAATAATAGCATTTACCTTTCAAGCCTAAGTCCAGATTATATTCTTAAATCAAATAGTGCTATTTGTAATCAGCAGGCTATTATTTTTCAGTCTTTAATGAAAGCAATTGGTATAGAGTATCAATCAGTGCTTTTTAATATCCCAAGGCATCCTGTTTCTTTTGGTCATTTTGCTTCGGCAGTTAATGTTAATAATCAGTGGCTATATATCGATACTAATTTGGAGCCTGATTATGAGATTAGAGACCCAACCATTTTTGAGAGGTTGTTAAATGGGGATAGGGATTTGTTTAACAATCTCTATCCAACGCATACTGTAAAAAACATCCCTGATGGCTCGATTAGAATATTATATAAAAATAAAAATCCTGCATTCTGGGGCAGGCTATTTCAAGACATTTGTTATTTTATCTCTAACTATGCATGGATTTTGCTTTTATTGATATATTTTGCTTCAAGGAAGTTAGAGTAGCAAAGAGCTTATATCAAAATCACCTTTAGAACATTTTGATAATGCAATGCAAGTTTAGCCAATGGATAAAATGCTAATTGGCTAAAGGTTTTTCTTAATAACACCGACAAATTTTTTCTCAAATTCTAAAATACTAAACTTGAGATTATTTTCAGTAACAAATTCCATGAAGGCAGTATTATCCTCTATATCATCAGATATAAATATTCCTCCTTTTTTTAAATTTTTCCAAATTATTTCTTGTGACCACTTTCTTCCATAATAAGATTTGTCAGAGTCATAATGAAAAAGTTCAATACCATTTTTCATTTTAGAAATAGTTTTAGGTAGGGCATATCTATCTGGCTCTCTTCTAAGTTCCCAGTTTTTTCTATAATTCTTTTCTATCGCTACACCAATTAAATCATAGTCGGTTTGTTTTAACATCGGCATATCAATTGATATCAGCCGCCCATCTCTTTTAGAAATTGATTTTAATATAGCAGCAGAAGACCAACCATAAGCCACTCCCGTTTCTACGACGTTTCTTATTTTAAGTTTTTCACAGATTGTATAAATCAAGTCAGTATGACCTGGCCCACCAAAATCTGATGCTGAGTTATCTATAATCTTTGAAATTTTCCATTTGTAATCTTTTGTGAAAGCTTCTTCAAGAATCAAATTTTCTTCATTGATCCCAATACTTAATAAACATTCATTGATTGTCGAAATATTGTCTTGACACCATCTTTTAGCAATCTTGATATGCCTATCAGAATCCTTGATTGGCTTAAACTTAGTTATAATTAGTGAAAAAAGTGTAGAGTAGTATTTAGGTCCTTTTGATAAAAACCAAAAAAAAGATTTTATATCTTCAATCATATTTATGCCTGTCTTTTTAAAAAATTGTACGGCGAGTTGCTCAGAAATCTTAGTTTTATTTTAACATATAGAGAATTAAATAAGTCCTATTAAAATAATAGACTTTATATGTATAAATTTAGTTTTTTAACCAACATATAAAAACACTTTGCTTTATAAAGCGTTTAATAATATATAATTACAGCATTTTTAAGACATAAAAAATTTGTAAGGAGTTAGGTTGAGAATATTCTTAGATATTGGGGCACATCTTGGCGAAACTTTAAAAGAAGTTTCAAAAGAGAAATATGCTTTTGACCGAATTATTTGTTTTGAACCCTCCAAATCTTGTATAGAAACTCTAGAAATATTTGCAGCAAATGATCCTAGGGTAGAAGTTCTGCAAATAGGCCTAAGCAACATTACTGGAATTGAAAAGCTATATAATTCAGGAGAACTTAATGGCTCTATTTTTGCAGAGGACAATAGCGAAGATATGAACAGCGAATCAATAAGCTTGGTTGATGCAAGTACTTGGTACTCAAAAAATATAAGCCCCGATGATTTTGTAGTTATTAAGACTAATTGTGAAGGCAGTGAAGTTAATATTGTAGATAGTTTTTTGAATGGCAATACATTCAATCATTTTTATTCACTTTTGATTACTTTCGATATTAGGGATTATCCTTCACTTGCACATCAAGAAGTTGAGATTAGAAAAAGGCTGAAAGCAACAAATTTTGTAAATTTTTGTTTTTCAGACGATATTATGATTGGACCAACTCATGAAAAAAGAATAGAGAATTGGCTCACATCTTTTGGGATAGATATGCCTCAAAAATCACAACGCGATCTAAGAGAAGAATTCAAAGAAAACTTTATTAAATTTTCATCTAAATCAGGAAAACTAGCAAGATTAGAAATTTCCCTTAAAAGAATTTTTATGTATCAGCGCCTACCTAATTTCATGAAAAATCTTTTAAGGCTAATCAAGCGCATGTTAAAGCTTAATAGAGAAAGGTCTCTTGATCCTTAAATTTATACATTTAAACTACAAATCACTCTTTTGTTTGAGTAAAAACCTATGAATCAGAAAAATAATATTGATAAAAAAGTAGTTAATGATTTTGGGAAGGAGTGGAAGGCATTCAATCATCAAGATATTGATAGCTCTTTGCTTGACTCTGCTTTCAAAAGTTATTTTCATATATTCCCATTTGAGGGCCTCAAAGATGCAGAGGGTTTTGATATGGGTTGTGGTTCTGGTCGTTGGGCAAAGTTTGTTGCCCCAAAAGTAGGTTTTTTGAATTGTATTGATCCCAGTATCGAGGCTATGCAAGAAGCTAAAATAAATATGAGTAACTTCCAAAATTGCTCATTAGAGTGCGGAAGTGTTGATAATAATCTTTTAAAGAATGAGTCCCAAGATTTCGGCTATTCTCTTGGTGTTCTTCATCATATTCCTAATACAGCATTAGCTTTAAAATCCTGTTCAGATAAATTAAAATCCGGAGCTCCTTTCTTGCTGTACCTCTACTATAGGTTTGATAACAAACCAAGAGGTTATTATTTTATTTGGAAGTTTTCAGATTACGCAAGAAATTTAATTTGCAGACTGCCATTTGCAATTAAATTTTTAATTTCTCAGTTAATCGCTTTATTTATTTACTTTCCTTTGGCTAGAACTGCGCTCTTATTAGAAAAAATGAGTTTTGATGTATCCAATTTTCCTCTGACTTGGTACAGAAATGAACCATTTTATATAATGAGAACAGACTCTCTAGATAGATTTGGTACGCGGCTTGAGCAGCGTTTTACTAAAGATGAAATATCTAAGATGCTTATTGATGCAGGTTTTGAGAGAATAAAGTTTAGTGACAGAGAGCCATTTTGGACTGTTCTATCATACAAAAGATAAAGACATCTCAAATAGACTTATTGCCTCATTATTAGTGGCTATAAAAAATCTATTCCTATAATTACTTCATTAGAAAAATTGTTTTAAATAATTATTATAAGAAATTAATTTTTTCTTATTAAAGCAATTTTTTGCAAGAATTTATTTGATAAAATCAAATTATTATTAAGTCTACAATTTCAATGTTTTCAAATTTTTTAACAAACCTATATAAATACTAAGATATCATGAAGTCTATGAAAGCTCATACAGCTTGTTTAATTTGCTTAACAGATTTTATAGATCACAGTTTGGTTTTGCAGCATCTCAAAAAAATGAAAGAGTTATTAATTTCACTAGAAATAATTGTGCAAAAAGTAATCTATTTAAACTTAAATCATGAATCCTGAGATCAGTATTGTTGTCCCCACTCTGGATAACTATCAAGATCTTTGTTATTTAATAAAGAGCATCAATCATCAGACATTGCTACCAAAAGAGATAGTTATTTCCGATTCCAGTTCTTCCAATCTAATTGAAGACAGCATCGCTAAAATTGCATCTGAGGTGCCAATTGTTTATCTTAGAGTCGGAAGAGCTTACCGTTTTGATAGATTATTAAATCTCCTTTTTTCTTTAAAATTTTTTTGGAGATTTTCTCCTAAACTCCCTCCTGGTAGGGCATTTCCATATGAAGCAACCAATGCTGGAGTGAAAAAAGCATCCTTTGAGTGGATCGCATTTTTAGATGCAACCACTATTCCTAGAAAATCATGGCTAAAAGATTATTGGAATTTTCTTTGTGTACATAAATGTGACGTTGTATTTGGAAATACTAAATACTTTGCGAATACAAAGTTCCAAAAAATTTTACGAGCCTCAACATATGGCAAGAAAGGTCACGAGACTGCTCCAGGATCAATCATAAAAAAAATTGATTTTTTAGATGGGCATGAAATTATGGAAGGTGTTAGGTCTGGAGGGGATGTTGCTTGGAAAATTAAGATTAAATCTAATTTTAAATACTTTTCTCCATCAGAATACTATTTGAAATATTCAAGCTTACCAAAAACCATTTTACCTACTTTGAGGAAGTTTTTCATTTATCAAGTTTATGGGTCTATTGTAGATATTCAGCATTCTGTAAAAAGTGTATATTTAGGCTTAACTTTAATGTTAAGTTTGATTATTGTTCCAAAATGGAACTATATCGTTGGATGGGATAGCGCCTTTTTTATTCCACATATTACTAAAGTATTTTTTATATGCTTTCTGCTAATTTGCACAATAACTTTGTTAATAAACATAGCTTTTTTTCGTAGATTTTCCAGAAACAGTTTTTTGGTAAATACTTGTAAGCTTATGATTTTCTTTACTATTGCCTATTCAGTTTTTAATTGGAATGCTGCTGTTGCTAAATGGGTGGAAGATTCAGTTTGGTATATACCGCATATTACTAAAATTTTTATTTTTTGCGTAGCTCTTGCTTCATTTATCTATCGAGGTATTTACTTTCCACTAAATAATAAAATTAAGTTCAAGTTTCTATTTCCCTTTAATTGGATTTTAGTTGGTATATTAGGAATTATACTTGATCTTGTAAAAGCTCCAGGGTATCTGCTGGGCGGAATTCTTTCCTCAATTATTGCGGGCAAATCATTTAAAAAAACCTTACAGTGATAGATTCGCAAAAAAAGAAAATGATCTTACTCAGCGGGAGTGGAGATACTGTGGCTTGGTTTAGATTGGACCTTCTTAAAGAGTTTCAAAAAAATTCATATGAAGTGTTTGTTCTTGCTCCAGATATCAGAGAGGATCTTAGGCCATTACTAGATGAGATGGAAATCCACTTTATTTCAATTAAATTACATCGTAAAGGATTTAGCTTACCAAATTTAATTTATTCTATTTTTGAATTAAGAAAACTTTTTTTCTCAATTAAGCCAGATTTAATTCTCTCATATACGCACAAGGCAATTGTTGCAGGTTCAATTGCTGCAAGGTTTTCTCAATTTAAAAATATATACTCTCTAATAACAGGTACAGGGCACTTATTTGATGATAATAATAAAAAAGAAAAATTTATAAAGTTTGTAGGAGTTCAAGCATTAAAAATATCTCTTAAATTTAATAAGGTAATATTTTTTCAGAACCCAGATGACAAAAAACTTTTTTTAACTAATAAGATAGTTACAATTAAGCAGGCTAGGCTTGTAAATGGTTCGGGCATTAATCTAGAAAAATTTAAAATTTCATCATTGCCAGCTGATCCTATTTTTTTGTGTATGGCTAGATTAATAAAATCTAAAGGCCTTTATGAATATGCTAAAGCTGCAAAATTAGTAAAAGAACAACATTCAAATGCTAGATTTTTACTGTATGGGTATCCTGATCATCACAAAGATTCCATTGATGAAGTTGAAATACAAGAACATTGGTTTAAGAAATATGGTATTGAATATTTTGGCTACGCCAGTGATCCTGTTGCTGCTATTAAACAGTGTAATGTCTTTGTTCTTTTGTCTTACAAGGAGGGAACTCCCCGAGTGGTTTTAGAAGCTATGGCTATGGGTCGACCTATAATTACAACTATGACCCCTGGATGCAAGGAAACTGTAATTGAGGGGGTGAATGGATTTCTAGTGCCTAAGCATGATTTTAAATTGACTGCTAACGCGATGATTAATTTGATGGATAAAGATTTACGATTCTCTATGGGTGCTGAGTCCAGGGCTTACTGTGAAAAAAAATTTAATGTTAAGGATATAAATATAAATATGCTTAGTGAGATGAAAATAATTTAATGAATATGTTAAGTTAGATATATGGACGTAACTAAAGCAGTATTGGGAAGAAAATCAGTTCGTGCATTTACTGATCAATTGGTGGATGAGTGTATAATTCACTCTTTATTAGAAAAAGCTTCTCGCGCTCCGAGTGGAGGCAATTTACAGCCTTGGAAGATTCTGACTTTGAATAATGAGAAGACAAAAGAATTTCTTCACTTTCAAGAGAACTATACCAAAGAACATACATCTGATTATTCGATATATCCCGAAAACCTTAAAGAACCCTATAATAGCTCCAGGAAGCTAGTTGGTGAGCAAATGTATTCTTTGATTGGTATATCTAGGGATGACAAGGAGGCCAGGATAAATCAAGTCATGAAGAACTTCTCTTTTTTTGGAGCACCAGCTGCCTTATTTTGCCTTATAGATCAACAAATGGGACCACCTCAATGGTCAGATTTGGGAATGTTTCTTCAGAGCTTTATGTTGCTTGCTTATGAAAAGGGTCTTGGGACCTGCGCCCAGGAGGCTTGGTCTTTGAGATCTGGTATGGTTAAAGAATTTTTTGGCATAGATGATAATTATCTTTTATTCTGTGGTGTTGCAATTGGGTATGAAGACTTAAATCATCCAATTAATCAGCTTAAAACTATCAGACAGCCATTGAGCGAGTGGGTTAACTTTCAGCATTCCAATCAAACTAAAAAATAAAAATAATCTATTTTTTATATAATTATATCTTTCAAAAGTCTTTGCCAGCCTAAATAATAATAGTATTTTTTATAAAATACAAAAATTAATATTTTAATAAACTTCTTGTAATAGGGTTGGTCAATTAGTTTTATCCTATCTTGTGTATAGTTTAAAAGTAATTCGAAACGAGCTTTTTGACTTTTAATTTGAGCTTTATCAAACAACTGATCTGATTGATTAAATTTTTTTTCAATATTTTTTAATAACTCTAATTCTTGATTCAAATTGAGAGATCTTACATTATTTCTATGAATTGAAATCGTATCAAGGAATGTAATTTTTTTTGGTGAACTTGCAATCCAATCTGAAACATTATTTTCATGCCGCCTAAAAATTTGCAGAGGCATTTCAATTATTTTTCGAACCCCATATGCTAGACTCAACCTATTGATCCAAACATCATATTGCCCTTGGATTGGTAAACAGAAATCTAACCAATCTTTTTTAATGGCCGTACATGATCCAGTGCAAAAATTTCTATCAAGATCCAAAAGTAATTTTTTAATGTTCTTAATTTTTGATCCAAAGTTTTTACTCAAATCCTCATTTGAAATAATTTGATCATTTATGATTACTTTTATTAATTCATTTTTTTTAAAGGAATTCATCACTTCTAAAATTTTTGTACTGAACCATTTGTCATCTTGATCACTGATAAATATTAAGTCTCCCGTGCATTCAAAAAAGGCTCTTTCAAAGTTTTTATTAACACCTAACTGATTGGCATTTTTCAATACAGTTACTGGAAATTTTGCTTCATCTTTTATAAATTTATTAACTATTTCTAAAGTATTATCTGTTGAGCAATCATCTGAAATGATTAACTCATTTGGAAGGTAGAGCTGTTCATTTATACTTTGAAGCTGTTCATATATGTATTTTTCTCCATTTCTCGCAGCCAAAGCAATTGAAACTTTCATATGTCTAAATTATCTCAAGATTAATTTATTAAAATCATTAACAATTTTTTCTATGCTAAATTTTCTATTACAAATATCTAGTGATTTTTTTCCTAGTGTATTTATTAGCTGAGGTTTATTGATAAATACTTCCATTGCTTGTTTTAATGATTCGGGATTTTTATATTCAACAAGTATTCCATTATTATCAATACATTCCCTGCATCCTGGAACATCACTTAAAATTAGAGGTAGCGAAAGAGATGCAGCTTCAAGTGCAGCTTTAGGCAACCCTTCACCATATGATGGAAGAACAAATACATCTCCATTTTTATAAATTTTTGAAACTTGACTATGGTCGAGATGGCTATGAAATTTAATATGACTTAATTTTTTGATTGAGTTATAAAATTCTACTGAGCAATAATCCTCAGCACCAATATGATATTCTCCAGCAACTAGAAATTCTATATCTGGATAGGTTTGATTAATCATTTTTGATGCAGTTATGAATTCTACTATTCCTTTTGATTTTGCCAACCTCCCAACAAAACAAAATCTTGGCTGCACAGTATTATAATCTGCTAAATTGTTTTCTAAAATGTTAATGCCATTTCCAAATATAATTGTTGAATTTATTTTTTTGATTAGACCATTTTGAATAAATAATTGAAGGTTATCTGGGTTTTGAAATATAAACATTGATTTATTTTTATCTATTACAAATTTTATATTTATCGCGAGTATCGATTTGAAGAGTTTATATCTTAGATTAGGCGTGTTATAAAAAGGTCCAATTCCAGAAATAATAAAATTCCATTTGCATTTTGAGTTATATAGTCTTGATATGATTGCCCCATAAATAGTAAGTTCCAGGGTAACTAAAAAAACACAATCTGGACCAATATTCTGAATTGCATCCTTTAACCCATTTAAATATTTAAAAAAATATTTGAAAGTTAATTTTTTACGTTTAGGGAGGTGAATCAATTGAATATTTTGATCCTCTATTTCTTGAATTGAAGCTGTGCTAACACCAGATAGATCGGTTACCAAAAAAATATTATGTTTTAGAGCTAACTCTTTAAGTAATTCATGTCTATGTGAAATAAAAAAACTAAATGATGTTATGACAAAGCAAACTTTCATATTTGATGGAACAAAATCTTATGAGCCAATTAATTAACTATGATTTATTAACAAGATACAATGTATTATGCCTAATGTTAATTAAAAAGAGATAAATGAATTCAATCTATCGCTGTCTCAAATCAATTCTCTCAAAGAAAGAAATAACGAAATTATTTCTAATTACCGCGTTGCTAGCTATGATTGCAATCATAGAGGTTGTGGGTGTAGGTCTTATTGCATTTATCTTGGTTAATTTTGGTAACTTAAGCACTGTAATTGAGACCACTGCTTACTTATCACCATTCTTCGAACTCTCAATAACATTGGGCTTATCAGCGTCAATAATTTTCAGTTGTTTCGTAATTTTTTATTCAGTTATCACACTTTTTCTTTCAATCTATATCATAAAATTTATAAGTTTTTACTCTCAAATCCTTGGTGCCACAATCAAAGATAAAGTCACCTCACGATTTCTATCAATGAACCTTGAAGAGATAAACACAATTTCACCATCTAAAAGTATGTCAAGAATTATTTTTGATAGTGAGCAAGTTGCAGATAGTATTTATTTTTTAATGCATTTCTTTAGCAAATTTTTTCTTGCGTCACTAATAGTGCTTTTTTTATTATTTTTTAATGCAACTCTTACAGTTATCTTTTCTGGAATTTTGATGTCAGTTTATATTTTTATATTC
>Ga0181607_10002646_pt1 | contig 15784 bp, 10 predicted proteins | sample 041ome_9_FD_132420 | JGI IMG/M metagenome (GOLD analysis project Ga0181607, IMG submission 132420) | Coastal salt marsh microbial communities from the Groves Creek Marsh, Skidaway Island, Georgia - 041413US metaG (megahit assembly) | ecosystem: Environmental > Aquatic > Marine > Intertidal zone...
GTCCTGTGGCCCAATGGATAAGGCGCCGGTCTACGGTTTTCGAGGACCCTTTATAAACACTCCGTCGAACGAGCCGTTCGAGTTGCAAACCGGAGATTCCAGGTTCGATCCCTGGCAGGATCATGGTTTTTTTACATACGAACGCGTAGGTGAGATCGAGGGCGGCGCTCGCGGCGTTGACGACGACCCACTCGACCGATCGGAGGCGACGTACCGAAGAACTGTTCGACTCGAAGAAGAGGCGCACGGAAACGACGACGACGAGGACGACGAGGACGAGAACATCACGTATAACTCTTCTTTTTTTCAGATATTTTACACATTTTTTTATTTATTGCATCTCACTACACCCTAAACCCGAGTGTCCATGATGACCCATAAATTTCGCCATCCACGACGGTCGGAACGAGGCGACCCCTTGAGCAAACCTCCTCACATAACGAGACTCGATCGTCTCAGACTCGAACGCCGCATCTGTCTGTTAGTTGGTAGCACGTTTTGAAACGTTTTTTTGGCACAACTGGATCACCAATCGCATCAACATCGACGTTGTTTTCGGTACAGTTTTGATCAATACCGTCGTGGTTACAACCGCGGCGCGCGCTGCTACGTCGCGAGGTTCGGTTCGCTATTCCATGGGCTCGACGCTCGCGCACCCGTCGCTCATCTGCGACGCGCCGCCGAGACCGCATCGCGAGATGCCGGCGTACAACGCGTCCGGTCCGGTGTCGCTGAGACGCAACAGCGTCACTTCGTATTTCAACGCGCTGTTCGCGGGAATCGTCGCGTACGGCGACCGCACCGCCGCCGACCCGAATCCCAACTCGGGCGGCACCTCGAACGTTCTCGTACCGCCGACGCGCATGCCGCGTATGCCCAAGCGCAAGCCCTCGGGCACCCCGGGCACCGGGGCGTCCGAGCTCAGATTGACGACCACCGGTCTCGCCGCCGCGGGCGCTATGCTCACCGAGCCCACGCCCGAGGAGCTCGTCGCGTACACTCGCCCGCCCAGGGTGGTGTCGAACACCGCGCCGTCGCTCGCCAGCGTGCCCTCGTACTTGACCAACACCAAGCTCTTGCTCGTCGCCTCCTTGGCGCCGAATCCCGCGACGTCGCGCACTATTTTCACCGACGCTTCGTCCGCGAAAGCCGCGCGGCGTCCCAACGCCGCGGCGACGGACGGGGCGAACAGCAAACACGCGCGGCGGGCGACGCCGCCGACGGCGTCGCTCGAGTCCCGAGCTCGCGTTCCAGCGCACGCGACGCGGCGTCGCGGCGTCACCGCGACGGGCGGCGCGCGCGCGACGGGCGCCATGGGTCGAGGTGTGAGGCGTCCGAAAACGTACGCGCGGCTAACTAGGATTACAATCGCGCGTCGTCGTCTAAAACCACGGACGGGCTCGTTCCGTCTTCCGTCAATCGTCTTCCAAGGGAACCTTGACCGCGGGGAGCGTGTCGACGCGCGCGAGCAGCGCCGCGAACTCCTCGAACGTCACCCCTCCCGCGTCTTCCTCGCCCCCTCGCATCTTTCGCAGCTCCCCGAACGCTTTAGAGATCAATTGATCGAAGTCTTCCTGCGAAATCGAGCTTCCGACCAGGTGTCTCGTGATGGTTTCTAAGTCGCTCCTCGACACGACGCCGTCTCGATCGACGTCGTAGCAATGAAACATAAATCTCAATCGCTCCTCTCGCGTCGCCTTGGAGCTCAGAGCGCTGATCATGCGCACAAAGTCTTTAAAGTTTTGGTTTTGGAACATCTGCACGATTCTCGGCGCGAGCGGGGAGATGGCGAGCTCGGGAATCGCCATGAGTTCGTCCTCCGTGATGAATCCTTTGTGCTTCTTGTCGAGCGCGCGGAAGCGCTGATACAGCGCTTGGATCTCGCGCGAGGTGAATTTACCGCCACAGTGTTGCTGAACGTCCTCGATGTCGTACTGCGTGAGATTGAGCGAGCTCGCGGTGAGACCCATGGCGGCGAGCGCTTTCGGGCGAGAGGCGCGCACTGCGGGACGCGCGTTCGACGACCGCGTTCGACGACGAGGAGGACTTGGGAGTTGTGTTATTGAAAAATGACTCGTGATTCGTTCGCGCCCGTTCGCTCAGAGCTTGCCCGTGATGGACTCGATGAAAATTTCCAAGCTGTCCGGGTCTCGGCGCTCCGAGCCGAGCTTGACGTACCCCGAGCGGCCTTTCGGGAAGAGCAAGAGCGTCGGGAACGATTTCATCGACAAGTTTTCTTGCGACCACTCCTTTTCGTCGCGATCGGCGCGGAACTTGGCGAATTTCACGCCCTTCGGCCCGAGACGCTCGGCGGCGGTTTCGAAACCGCTCACCATGCGCTGACAAAACGGACACCACGGCGCGTACAGCACCGCCAGAGTGGTCTCGCCGTGCGTCTTTTCGTCCTTCAACGCGGCGATGTCGTCTCGAGACAAGTTTCGAATCGAGTCGTGCTCAAAAATGTCTTCTTCCGTCGCCTCGCGATCGTCTTGCTTCGCCTTTTCCTCCGCCGTCAAGTTGCCGCTGTGCAAGCCGCACTCCTTGTCGCTCGCGTCTTCCCACCACCACCGTCCTTCGCGCTCTTGCTGTCCCGGAAGCACGGCCCGCGTGCACGGCGCGCATCCGATCGAGACGTACCCACGCTCGTGCAACGCGTTCACGGGCGTGCCCATGACGCGCAAGAAATCCCACACCTCTTGCGACGTCGCGTCCGTGAGCGGGTTAAACTTGACCAAACTTCCCGCGCCCCCGGCCGCGCCCTCGAACACGGGATCGATCTGGCACGCCGGCACCGCGTTTCGCGTACCGGGGCTCTGATCCTTCCGCTGCCCCGTCACCCACGCCGTGAGCGTCGCCAGCTTCGCCCGCAAAGGCTTCACCTTGCGCACGCCGCAGCACTCCTTGTGTCCGTCCTCGTAAAACGAAAACATCCCCTTCTCGTTCACCAGCGCCTTCACCGCCTCGCTCTCGGGAAAGCAATACTCAATCTTTATGTCAAAATGTTTCTCAACCTTATCGAACAGCTCGTACGTCTCCGGATTCAACCGCCCCGTGTCGAGCGAGAAGACGCGATACGGCCGCCCCGTGAGCGCCGCGTACTGAATCACCGCCACGTCCTCCGCCCCGCTGAACGCGATCGCCAGCCCGTCGCCGTACGTTTCCAGCGCCTTATCCATGATCTCCAGCGGCGTCGCGCGCGCGCGCTCGAGCGCGTCGCGCATGCCGTCGACGTCCGCGTTCGTCGCGCGCGAGGGCGCGCGCGTCGTTCGCGCCTTCGTCGTCGCGCGTCGCGCCGCGCGTCGCGCGCTCGGGCCCCGGAGCGCGCCGCGCGCGCGCGCGCTTCGCATCGCGCGCGCCGTCGCCGTTCGCGCGCGTCCCGTTCGCGCGCCGCGTCGCCGAGTCGCGACGTCGAAGGCGCGGCGCCGCACTCGTCGACGCGTCGCGACGATGGCGGCGTCCCGCGCCGCGGTCGTCGTCCGCGACGGCCTGCACGACCTCCTCGGGTACACCGCGAGCGCGCTCGAGGCGTTCGTGCTGGACAAGGCGCGAGAGAGCGGCGGCGACGCGCGCGCGCTCGAGGCGGCGCTGATCGAGTGCGGATGTCCCGACGACGAAAAGACGCGCGCGTTCGCGCGCGCGGTGTGCGCGAGCGCGTCCGACGACGCGAAAGGGAGCGCGGCGGACGCGCGCGGAGGCGCCGCGGCGTCGACGGGCGTCGCGAGGGCGGCGACGAGGGATGATTGGACGGCGACGCGCGCGGCGGCGACGTACGAGTTGTTGGCGGAGGAGAGCGAGAGCGAGCGCGAACGCGAACGCGAGGAGGACGACAGAGCGAAGCGAAGGGCGACGAAACGAGCGAAAAAGATGAGGAAGAAACGAGGGAAGGACGAGGGGGCGAGCGAGAGCGAGGAGGACGCGGAGGCGGTGGAGACGCGTCGGCGAGCGCTCGCGGGGGAACGCGAAGACGAATCGTACGCGGCGCCGTCGGCGTCGGAGGAAGACGAAGAGACGAGGAAGGCGCGAGAGATGGAGGAAGATTTGCGAGAGCGCGATGAGTTTGAACAACGCCTGCGGGCGAAGGATGAGGCGAAGACGAAAAAGTTGAGCGGCGATCGAGGACCGACGGAGGCGGAGCGCGCGGAAGCCGAGCGTCGAGGCGCGCATTTGGAGACGGATGAACAGCGCACAGATTTAGTGCCCGAACTCAGAAAGGTATCGCGGCAAGAGTACTTGAAGAAACGCGAGCTTCAAAAGCTCGAGGAGCTGAAAGAATCGATCAAAGAGACGGAGTACTTTTACGAAGGCCAAGACGTGACGGAGGAGCAGCGCAAGGATTTAGAAAAGAGGAAGAAGGTTTACGAGCTCGCGATGGAGCAAATCAATAGCATTAACGACGCCTTAGAGGAGCGTTACTCTATACCCACGGCGTACGACGATCCGAACAAGCCGAAGTCCACGAACGAACGGTTCGCGGTGGCGAGACAACGATACAAGGAGCCCGACCCCGAGGACGACGCGAATCCTTTCAAGGATCAAGACCAGTGGGAGGCGCATCAAGTCAAACAAGCGCAGGCGCAGTTCGGAGCGAAGAATAAGAAATCTGAAGTCAAGGAGTACGACTTGGTGTACGACGATCAAATCAAGTTCATCAAGGATGAAATCATGGCGGGCGACGGCGTGTCGAGCGGAAGCGAGAGCGAGAGCGAGAGCGAGAGCGAGAGCGAGAGCGAGATGGACGAAGAGAAACGCACCAAGCTCGCTTTGGCGGGAAAACTCGGGAAAAGGGCCAAGATAGAAGCCGATCGCAAGTCGCTTCCGATTTTTCCATACCGCGAGTCTCTCATCAAGGCGGTGGAGGATCACCAAGTCGTCGTCATCGTCGGCGAGACGGGTTCGGGCAAGACGACGCAAATTCCGCAGTACATGTGGGAAGCTGGTTTCGGTGGCAAGACGCAAAAAATCGGTTGTACGCAGCCGAGACGAGTGGCGGCGATGTCCGTCGCGTCGCGCGTCGCGGACGAAGCGGGCGTAAAGCTCGGTCACGAGGTTGGCTACACCATTCGTTTCGAGGACTGCACCAACGACAAGACGCGAGTCAAGTACATGACGGACGGGATGCTCTTGCGCGAATTCTTGGGTGAGCCAGACTTGTCGTCGTATGCGGTGATGATGGTGGACGAGGCGCACGAGCGCACGCTGCACACCGACGTTCTTTTTGGCCTCGTCAAGGATATCGCCAGATTCCGACCGGAGATCAAGCTTCTCATCTCCTCCGCCACGCTCGACGCGGAAAAGTTTAGCGAGTACTTTGATTTCGCACCGATTTTCAGAATTCCCGGTCGTCGATTTCCGGTGGATATTCTCTACACACAGCAACCCGAGGCAGATTACGTGGACGCCACCGTGGTGACGGTGTTACAAATTCATCTCACCCAACCCGAGGGCGACATTTTAGTCTTTTGCACCGGTCAAGAGGAGATTGAAAGTTGTGAGGAACTGTTGAAGACGCGCATCCACGAGATGGAGAAGAAACCTCCCGAGCTTATCATCGCGCCCATTTACGCATCGCTGCCAAGCGACATGCAGGCGAAGATTTTCGAGGACACGCCCAAGGGATCGCGAAAAGTCGTCCTGGCGACGAACATCGCCGAGACGTCGCTCACGATTGACGGCATCAAATACGTGATTGATCCTGGGTTTTGCAAGCAAAAGAGTTATAACCCACGCACGGGGATGGAGTCACTCGTCGTCACCCCCACATCGCAGGCGAGCGCGTTGCAGCGCGCCGGTCGCGCCGGTCGTACATCGGCGGGAAAGTGTTTCCGTCTATACACGGCGTGGAGTTTCCAAAACGAACTCGACCCGAACACCGTACCCGAAATTCAGCGCACGAACCTCGGGAACGTGGTGTTGATGTTGAAATCACTCGGAATCAACGATTTGATGCACTTCGACTTCATGGATCCGCCCCCGGCCGAGACGTTACTTCGAGCGCTCGAACAATTGTACGCCCTCGGCGCGTTGAACGATAGAGGCGAGCTCACGAAACTCGGGCGCAAGATGGCTGAGTTCCCTCTGGACCCGATGCTTTCGAAGACGCTCTGCGCGAGTGACAAGTACAAAGTAAGCGATGAAGTGATGACGATTTGCTGCATGCTGTCGTGCGGAAACACGGTATTTTATCGTCCCAAAGACAAGCTACAGCTCGCCGATCACGCGCACAAATCCTTTCACATCGGCAACGTCGGCGATCACATCGCGTTATTAAACGTATACAACTCATGGCGTGACGCCGACTTTTCTGTCACGTGGTGTTACGAAAACTTTGTGCAGCAGCGGACGATGAAAACGGCGCGAGATATTCGAGAACAGCTCGAAAAGCTCCTCGAGCGCGTCGAAATCGAGCCGTCGTCGAACACAAACGACCTCGACGGCATTAAAAAGTGCATCACGAGCGGATTCTTCTACCACACCGCCAAACTGCAAAAGAACGGCAGCTATAGAACGGTGAAGAATCCGCAAACCGTGGCCATCCATCCGTCGAGCGGGCTCGCGAAGGAGCTTCCGCGCTGGGTCGTGTACTTTGAGCTCGTGTACACGTCCAAGGAATACATGCGGCAAGTAATTGAAATCAAGCCCGAGTGGCTCGTGGAGATCGCGCCGCACTATTACAAACGGAAAGAAATCGAAGGAGAAACCATCAAGACCGGCAAGGCTGCCGCGGGGAAGAAATCAGACGTCGTCTTGGCGTGACGCGCGCGCGCAAAGTAGAAAAATTAGCGAAAATTTGTAGAAAACGTTGAAGGAATGTAGAAAGATATCATTACGGTGACGAAAGAATCGCTCTGCTGGTTGCATGGTGGTGGTGATGAAACCTAATGAATGAGAAAAACGATATCGTCTACTGCGCCGCGTTGGAGATCGTCTCCGCGAGCCCGAACAACACCGGCGGCACGGCCAGGCACGCGCCGACGACGCCGGCCCCGACGGCCCACTCGGAGGCGTTCTTCATCTCGCCTCGGAGCGCCTTGGCGAACGAAATCTCCGCCGCCGCATCGATCGTCGTATCGATCGGCTTCACGATGAACGGAATCGCCGCCAATCCCAACAACGTGGGCAAGATGCGTTCGACGTCGAGTCCCTGCGCCGCGAGCGAGTCGAACGCGCTCACGTCCGCCTTCGCCAACGCCAAATTCGTCGTCGCCACGACGACGCGAATGAACGATCCCGGCCAAAACACGCTCGCGAGCATTTGCCAAGTCAGGGTTTCCGTCGCCACCGCCGCGGCTTGGTTCGCGCGATCGCTCGCCCCCTCCGCCTTGTTCCAGCGCTTGACGCCCTTATCCACCGTGTCCGCCAGCACGTACGTCGCCGCGATTCCATACGTCGCCGGCACGCCCCAAACCGGCAACCACGCCACGAACGCTTCACCGCACTCATTCGCGTACCCCATGTACCGCAGCAGCGAGTCCCGGAACACGTCGTACTCCTTTTCCTCGGAGACTTCGTGCGGCGGCGCCGCGCCCACCGCGCTCTCCCGCGCCTCCCGTCGCGAGTCCGCCTCGACCTCGTCCTCGGTCGTCACCGCTCGCGGCGTCGCGCCGCGCGACATCATTCGCGTCCCGAACGTCGCGCGTCGATCGCGCGCCGTCGCGCCGCCGCGTCGCTCCGTCGCGCATCGCCGCGCCGCCGCTTGGCCTCGAGCCCCGCGCACCGTTCGCGTCGCCCTCGCGGCGACGACGGCGAGCGCGCGCGCCGAAATCGCGGTCGTCATCGAGCGCGTAATTCTCCCGAGCGCACCGCGGCGCGCCGTTCCCGATCGACGCGTCGACGCGCGCGCGCGGGTCTGACGACGCCCCGCGCCGCTTCGACGTCGACCGCGCGCGATTTCACGAAGATCGACCGCGCGCGTCGTCGTCGCGCCGTCTCGCGCGCTCGAACGCGCGCGCGCGCCGGGAATAATTTTGACGCGTCGATCGGCGCGGCGCGCGCGCTCGGGCGCGGCGCGGTCGACGCGCGCGAGGACGCGCGCGGCGCGGTCGACGAATCTTAGACTCTTGTCGCGTATTGTAGCGCGCGCGTTCGAATCCGACGCCGCACTCGACGCCGCCGCGCGCGCGCGCGTCCTCGAGCGCGCGCGGCGTCGAACGCGACGGCGACGACGGGACCGCGCGACGGCGACGCGACGGCGCGGCGCGATGGCGACGAACGAGACGGTGAAGGTGGTGAGAAAGGTGCTGCGCGCGCGAGAGCAAAAGGCGACGCGCGCGAGCGATGCGGTCGACGCGGGGGACGCGCGCGCGCGCGCGACGGCGACGAACGATGAGTTGGACGCGACGGCGACGGTCGCGGCGCGGGAGGAGGCGTATAGGTTGGCGCGCGAACGCATCTTTGGCGACGGGGACGAAGGCGAAGGCGACGACGTCGCGGACGAGACGACGACGACGACGACGACGACGACGACGACGACGACGACGACGACGACGAACGATGGGAACGATGGGAACGCGCTGGACGTGAGAGGCGATGGCGCGGACGCGTCGATGGGGCGGGAGCGCGGCAACGGTGGGTCGGGGATGTCGGCGAGCGCGCGGGCGTTCGCGCCGAAGAAGGCGACGCGGAAGGATCGGTGGGCGGACTCGTTCGATCCGGATTTTATTCGCCGCGATCCGAGCGTGGGGTCGGCGAGGATGGTGCCGATGAACGTCCCAGGGGTGATGCCGATGATGATGCCGCCGCCGATGGGTGGGATGACGTGGCAACAAGCGGCGCCGAGCTATTTCGCGCCGCCCATGCCGCCGCCCATGCCGCCGGGACCTCCGCCGCCTCGCCCATCGCGGGAACGAGGCGACGACGTCTGACCTAGCCGATACTGTAATTTAGTAAGTCAATCTAGTGTTGTCGCGGTGCGTGCGCGCGTGCGCGCGTTAATGAAACAATCTTTGCGTTCCGTTACAAAGCGTCGAATCCGCGCCTCGCTAAGAGAGGGCGCGTCTCGTCGTGTCGCGCGGCGTGTGACTGTTCTGGTCCCGCGAGCGAATGTAGCGTGACGCGTCCGAGATGTTCGTCGTCCGCGTGCGCTCGCTCGCCGGTCTTCACCGTGCTAAATGTGTCGCCCCGTTTTGTACAAATGAATTCGCTACGTCGCGACGAATTCTCCGTGGAGAGCCCCGAGCTCTCTCTTTTCCCCTCAAACGTCCTCACTCACGCCTCGCGTCGCACATTCACGTGACCTTCACGAATCAATTCATCCAAATTCAACGTTTCGACGTCAGACGTCGCGTAAAGTACCTTGGCGGTGCGATTACGCTCGTTGAGCGAAATCACCTCCGCGCGATACCACAAGTTATCGTCCGGCCAAAACAACTGTGGAGGCGGCGCGCGCGCGCGATCACGTCAGTCTTCGCATCCTCGTTCATCTTCTCACGCGCATCGCGTCTTGTCGACGCGTGACGCGACGCGTGACGAGACAAATCGCCTCGAGTGCGCGTCGGGCTCCCTCGTCTCGAGGGTTCCGAAAACGACGGTTCGCGCTCGCACCTCAATTTGCGCGTTCTTCAGCGCCGTCAGCGCTTGATCGGGGTCTAGGATGAACCCAGAGGATGGTTTCTTAAAACCTTGTGCGTCCATCTGCGCATCGAACCGAGGCGTCGATCGCGTCGTCGTCAGTCGTCGTGGTCGTGGTCGTCGTCATCGTCGCGAAGGAGCGAATCGCGTCACGCGCGCATTCGTCACGAAATCGCCGCCAGCGCGCTTCGTTCGCACGCACCGGGTCCACTTTATGCTTCTTCACCTTGGAACTATTTCCCTTGACGTCCGCGAGCGCGGTTTTCGCGCCCTTCCCCGTCGCGTCGCGCCCGTTCGCCTGCGCACCGCCATTCTGACGCGCGCCCGCGCTCGTCGGTTTCTCTTCGCGTCCGTGCGCCGCGCTGAGCGTTTCGTACACCGTGGGCACGGCGTTGATCTGCGCGAAAAGTGCATCACTGATCGTCGTCGTCGTCCCGCGTCGCCGTCAGTCGCGCGCGTCGTCGTCGAACATCGCGTCGCTTCGTCACCCGCGAGGGTCGCATTCGCGTCGTTTCAGCGGCATCGGCATCGACGACGACAACGCGCTCGACGCTCGACGCACCGTTTCTTGGCGTCAAACTTGGCGCCGTAATAAAACGCCACCGCCATCAACCACGCATCGCTGTGCACGGCGACCAACGCGAGCCAATCCTTACGCTGCGTCGTCGAAAGCACCGCGCATCGCGACTTCGTCAGTCGGTCGTTCGCGCGCGCGGTCGTATCGAATCAAATCGCATCGTCGCGCCGCATTCGCGCCGCGTTCGCGCCGCGCGCCGCGCGGATTCGCGCGCATCGAATTTACCTGCATCCCATCGCGCGCGAAATTAATCCCGAGCGCCGGTTCCGGGAGCTCGGGCGGGACTTCTTCGGCGGGTAATTGCACGTCCCACGTCCCGTCGGGATTGCCGTACAGGCACAAGTTTTCCTTGTCCGGGTCGCACTGCGCGTAGAACGCCTCGACGTCTGCGTGGTTCGACGCGGGTTAATCGTCTGCGTCGTCGTCCGCGTTCGCGTCGCGCGCGCTTCGTCGCGCGCTTCGTCGCGCGACCGCGATCGCGTCCCGGTCGCGTCCCGGTCGCGCGGCGTGCGAATCCGTCGATCGGCGCGCGCGCGCGTTCGTACCGCGCGTCAGGGCCTTGACGAGGCCGTCGCGTCGACGGGAAAAGTTTGCGTGGACCTCATCGACCGTGCGCGGGGCCTCCATGGGCGCCGGGCAGGCGAGGCAGCGCGGGAATGTCGCGACGGCGCGGTGGGATTTGAAATACGTTTGGGAAACACGTGGATTCGCCATCATTTGGCGAAATGTCGATTTGGGACGGGGACTTCGCGGCGCGCGCGCGGAGACGCGATCGGAGAGGGAAGGCGCGCGAAAGCGTGCGTTACACGTCATACGCGAGTAAATCGTCGACGTCGCCGACGCCGATGGCGATGAAGACGAAGTCGCACAGCGCGGCGACGAGGCGAGGATGGGGGAGAGGGGGGCGGCGGGCGAGCGTCGCTGCGAAGCGCTCGCGCGCGGGATGGATCGGTTCGAGGGCGTCGATGGCGGTGATGATCCAGGGTGTGACGACGTCGGGGGCGGTATGGAGTAAAGTGGCGAGGAATGAGGCGGCGGGGCGGAGGCAGGCGCGAGGGGTAATTTCGGCGCACGCCGCGCGGAGGATGGCGTTCGCCGCGAGCGGGCCGCGGGAGAGGAAGTATTCGTCCACGCGACACGCATTGGCGACCCAGGGTGCGGATCGCTTGGCCTTTTCACCGGGAGAAATGATCGCGTTCAGCAGCGCCAAAGATGCGCGCACGGGGGCGTACTCTCGCAGCTCGAGCGCGGCGACGGAGAGATCGAGCACGTCGAACAAGGTTTCGTTCGCCAATCCCTGCGCCGGCGCGAAGATAACGAACGTCCTAGCGGTGGAAAATAAAGCTTCAGCGAGATCCCAATCATCTGATCCCGATCGCACGCCACGCACGGTCTCACATGCTATTTGGGAGAAAGCCGCGCTCAACGTCGCGCCGACGTGCGGGGCGCTTGGCAACAACTCGCTCGTGCCACTCTCGGGCGAGCTGATCGACGCCACCTCTATCGCGGTGGCGATCGGCTCGAGCAAGGACGCACACTTAGTCGCCATGAACGTGCGCGCGATGGATTCGAGCATGGGCACGATCATGTTGACTGAACTTTCCTTGGCGCTCAGAAGCGCCGCGACGTAAATCTCCGCCGCAGCTTTAATCACGCTCGGCGCTTGCCACGTTCGCTTCGCGACGATTTCTTCCAGCGTCGGCCACGCCGCGGCTAAAACGGAGATGGCAGGGTGCTCACAGCTCGACGCGATCGTCGCACTCGGTAAAAATTCTAAGAATCTCACCGACGCCGCGATCAAGGCGAGTTCAGCCGCCATCGCTCTCGCCGCCGAGGCGTGCGCGATTTGGTTCGGAGGAATCTGCGGCGCCATTTCGGCAGCGATCCGTTTGCATCGCGCAAGCACAGGAGCTATTAACCTCGCGCTTGCCTCCGACGCTTGCTGCACGGGCATCGCCGCAATCACCCGCGCCAATCCTTCGGTGACCGACGCGCGACCGTCCTCGTCGTCTTCGCTTTCAAAAGTCAATCGCACGTCCGCGATGCATCTTTCGGTGTGTTCTAACAGCGCCGCAAACGTGGATGGTTCCTTCAAATGTCGCGCACACCGCGAACACACTGATTTAAACGCTAAAGCCGCCCGCGACCACGCGGGAGGATGCGGAAAAGACGACGTGATGTACATCAAAACGCCGCGCGCGCGCGCGGCTTGCGCCGCCGAGTTCGCGGGAGGGCCGCGACGACCGAGCCAGTTGGCGTAAGACGCGATGAGGCGACACGTACCCGCTCGAACGAGCTGATGCGATGAGAACAGACCGCTGTTGTCGGTCGTGTGCTCAGAAATCGTCGATAGAAGTTGCGCGAGAAACGTTTCGATCTCCTCCGAGGGTGCGTCTTCCAAATCGTCGTTGACGCGACTCGCGGGAGCGCGCAATGCGAACGCTCCCGCCTCAGCGGCTTGCCAATTTTGCGCGGCACCTAACGCGCTACCAATTATGCTAAAGTATTGCCCACGCAAAACGCCGTAACAGTTGTCGAGAAGATCGGCGACGACGTGTTCGCGAAATCGCTCAAACGTGTCCTCGTCCTCGTTCGCGACGGCCCAGGTGGTGAAATCGTCGGGCAACGTCGCTTGTTTCAGTAACACCTCCGTCAAACGCGCGTGCATGGGCGCACGCAAGCTTTCGTGCCTCGAAGACACTCCCACAACATCCATCATTAAGAAAAAATCAACCGCCACCTCGGTCACCTCGCGACCGTGGCGCTCCATGAGCGACAAGATGAGCGACACGAGCGCCAAGGAATCTTCGTCACCGCGCGCGAGCACGCTCACGCACCGTTCGCTCAACGCAACGGCGACGAGACAAATATTTCGCGCGAGCGAAACGCCGTCGTCGGAGTCGTTTGCCGCGCTCGCGTGCGCGAGCAAACCTCGCGTCACCGCGTTCATCGCCTGAAATTCCTCCGCCTCGCCGCCGCTTCGTCCTTGGTGTAAATCCACCAAAAAATCCACCGCCGCCGCTCCGCACCCGCCGCTCTCGATCGCCAAGCACTGCAAGACGTCCCCGAAAAGTTGGCCGTGTCGCACGGCGAACTCAGTCGGGGACAATCGCAATCCGCCGCCGACGTCGCCCGACGGATCCAACTTTAACCACCCGCGCGCCGCGCGCACGCACGACGCCTTCAACGCGTCCGTCTGTCGCGACCGCGCGCTTCCACACGCGCTAAACACCTCACGCACCGTAATCAAAACCCTCTCTCCCTCGTTCGCGCACGCCATCGCGAGTTCCCGTCGACTCGACGTCTCCGCCTCGTCGCACGCCTCCGCCGCGAGCGCCAACAACTCCATCCCCGCCCGCATCGCGCTCGACCCCACCCCGCTCGATCGCACCGCCCCGAACGCCGTCTCCACCACCTCCCGCATCTTCGCGCTCCCCATTCGCGCGCCTCCGCGCGCCAGCGCGAGTCCCAACCGTCTCGCCGCCGTCTCCGTCGTCTCGTCGTTCGCCGTCGCCGCGAACGCCGCCGTCGTCCGTCGCATCATCGCCTCCCGCGCCCCCTCGCTCGCCCCGTTCCACCGCTCCCTCGAGCGCGTCGTCGCGCTCAGCGCGTTCGCCGCGTAATACGCCACGTTCGCGTCCCCTCGCGCGCGTTCGAGCAGTCCGAGCGCGACGCTCGCCGCGCGCGGGTCCTCCGACAGCGCCATCAGATGCGCGTTCGCCTCGTCTCGCGTCGCTCGCGTCGACCGCGCGTCGTACAGCGCGACGACCGCGGCGCGCGCGCGCTCGATCGACGCGTCGTCGGCGTCGCGCATGGCGCGCGCGTCGCGCGTCGCGCCGCGATGTGCCGACCGATGGTCGCGGATGGATGCGACGCGACGCGACCGCAGACGCCGACGCGGCGCGCCGATGCCGCGCGAGGTGCGCGAGGGCGACATCGCGCTCGCGCGCGGCGCCGCGCATCGGGCGTTCACGCTCGTCGTCGTGCGCGACTACGAGGGCGGTCGAGTGCTGCTGGGCGAAAAACTGCGCGGATTCGGCGCCGGGTGCGTCCGCGACCGAGACGAGGCGAAACGCGCGATGACTGACGAAAACGCGACGGGCGTAGGTATTACAACGGATTCGGGGGGAAGGTGGAGCGCGGGGAGACGGTGGAGGCGGCGGCGGCGCGAGAGCTGACGGAGGAGGCGAACGTCGAGGCGACGAACATGACGCGGCGAGGGGCGCTGCGATTCGTGTTCGACGATAAACCGCTCGAACCGTGGTTGGTGCACGTGTTTCACTGCTCGCGGTACGACGGGGAGATCGCGGCGAGCGATGAGATGCGACCGGAGTGGTTCGATTTGGACGACGTGCCGTTTGAAAATATGTGGGCGGACGATCCGTACTGGTGGCCGTTGTTTTTGGAGGAGAAGGAGTTCGTGGGGACGTTTACGTTCACGAACACGACGACGCTCGTGGATTATTGGATTCGGGAGACGAAGGATCTGATGCTCGACGTCGAGGCGATGACGGCGAACGAATGACGGTTCGTCGTCGACGACGGCGGAACGCGCGTTCGCGCTCGAATGTAAATCATATGTAAATCATCGCGTCGTCGAAACTAAACGGGCGCGCTCGACGTCAGTTCTTCGAGCAAGCGCTCGACGTCGACGCGGTCGAGCACGAGCTTCACGCCGACCTGCGCGGCGAGCTGCTCGCGAAGGAACGAGATCGATCCTTTCCATTCGATCTCGTCGTCCCGCGTCGCGACGAAAGCCGCGGCGACGCATTCGGCTTGCGATTCGGACGCTTCCCCGTCCGCGGATCGCGACTCGCGTCTAATAATACCGAGTCGCTCGGGCGAGATGGAGTCCCCGCTTTCGTCGGCGTGCGGCGCCGGCTCGAAGGCGTCGAGAGACTCGCCTTCGATCTCGCCGCCGCCTTCGATCTCGCCGACGTCCTCGGGCGGCGACTCGTCGATCGAAGATTCCCCGCGATGGACCTCGAACAGCGAATACACGCTCTCCGAAACCCCATTCCCGTCGTCGCCGTCGTCCTCGATCGCGTCGTCGACGACGCCGCGCGCGCGTTCCGGGCTCTCCGCGCCCACCATCGCGCGCTCCGCGCTCGTCACGTCGACGCGATACTTTCGCGTCAGCATCGGCGGCGCGTCCGCGCGCTCGTTTCTTCTCGCCACGGCGCCCACGCCGTCGGGCGCGAACGTCAATCGCTCCATGATCGCCGATCCATCGACTCGTTTCATCGGATACGCGTGCGCGACGCGCAATCGAACCTCCGCCGTCTTCGTCTCGTCGTCGCGCTTCTCGTCGTCGTCGTCGCGCGTCACCTCCAGCGGTTTCACGGTCACCGCGCGCCTCGACGTCGCCAGCACCAACCCCGCCCAATCTTTATCGTGCGTCCGCATCGACCCCGCGACGAGGACGACGCAGTAATGCCGCGATCGCGCGTTCATCGGGTACGCCGCGCGCGCGTCTGCGCTCGGCGGCGGCGACGGCGCGCGCGCGGTGAGTCCGAGCGTCCGCGAGTCCGCGCGAGCCGCGCGCGCGTCGACGCACCGTCGAGGAGTTTCGCGCGATGCGCGCGCAGGGACGAGGACGACGCCGCGTCGCCGTCGCGTCGCGTCGTCGGCGCCGAACCA
>Ga0181607_10002648_pt1 | contig 15777 bp, 18 predicted proteins | sample 041ome_9_FD_132420 | JGI IMG/M metagenome (GOLD analysis project Ga0181607, IMG submission 132420) | Coastal salt marsh microbial communities from the Groves Creek Marsh, Skidaway Island, Georgia - 041413US metaG (megahit assembly) | ecosystem: Environmental > Aquatic > Marine > Intertidal zone...
GTATCAGAAGAATAATCGTCCACAAAGTGTACGCAATGTAACAGTGGAGGATATTCAGAATTTATTGCCTCATATCCAGGATGTTAAAAGGATAGACTTCAAAGGTGGCGAACCAATGCTTGCCAAACATCATGACGATTTCCTACAGTGGATGATTGACAAGGATATGACAGATGTACACTTGCTGTATACAACAAACGGTACAGTACGCAATCCTGGTATTATAGAACTGTTTAGCAAATTTAAACATGTGAGTCTAGTGTTTAGTATTGAAGGCACAGGTACTCGCTACAGTTACATACGTGGCGGCAAGTATGATATTGAACAGATTGAAAGCAACATGGCGGCATACAATGAATTGCCTAACGTAAGCATCAACTTCAACGTCACTGTACAAAACTACAACCTGCTTAACTTAAAAGAGCTCAGAGAATTGCTGTTCACTTGGGCAGATAAATACTCGAGAGTAGACGCAGGTAATGCGTTCACTACAATCTGTAATCAACCTGATTATCTGAGTCCCCTTAATGTTCCTGATAGTATGCGAGATACAGCATTAGAGCAACTTGATGGCATTGATGACTTCAAAACACTTTGTCGTAGTTTACGGACTCGTAAGTTTGACACAGACAAGTGGCAAACATTTATAGACTTTACTCGAGACTTAGATGCTCTACGTGGTGAACATGTAGTAACGCATTGTCCAGAATTTGGAGAATATTTTGACTAATATTGTAGGCATAGAAGATTTAGACGCTAAAAAAGATGAGATGCTCAGAGTAGAATGGAATCTGGGACGTCGATGTAATTATAACTGTAGTTACTGTGGTAATGAACTACACGATAATAGTAGTGAACACATGCCCTGGGATATTTTTACTCGTACAGTTGACGAGATCAAACGTGGTAGTAAAAAGAAAATCAAAATTAGTTTTACTGGCGGAGAGCCTTTTGTAAATCCTAAATTTGTAGATATGCTAAAGTATGCCAAAGATAACGGAGTACATCGTTGTAGTGTAACCACTAACGGCAGTCCTCCTATTAAAATTTATGAACGTGCTTTGCCCTATTTACATTATGTTGTTATCAGTTATCACTTTGAGTTTGCCTACCACGAAAAAGTAATCAACAACATTGTTGCTATCAATCGTATGATAGAAGAATACAAAGCACAAGGTGAATGGAAAGGTATGCATGTTCATATCATGTTCTTACCCGGCAAACTAAAAGAATGTATTGAAATCATGGACGAGCTCAGAGCAAACAATATTACATACACTATTCGTAAAATACGTCCAAGGGTAAACATGGAACGCACTGGTTGGCACAGACCATTTCAAGATGGTATGCTAGGACAGCATCCTAAGTTCAGTGAGATCGCCAAGTTTGAAAGTGAGGCTCCATACTACAGTAAAGAAGAATTAGACTGGTTGGAGGCAAATACATGAGCGCAAATAATTTTAATAATATAATAGTTCACATGGATGACGGAACAGAACGAGAGGACAATGTGAATAGTGTCACTGCCAGAGAGCAAAATCGCTTTATGGGTTGGGAATGTTGGGCTGGTGTACAACAAATCAGCATTTCTAACACTGGTGATGTTTATCGTGCTATTTGTAAAGTAGGCGGTAAACTGGGTAACATTTATGAAGGCAGTTTTACTATGCCGGAAGATACAATCATTTGTAATAAACCAGACTGTATTTGTGCGGCAGATGTTGCTATCAGTAAAGCACATCCTGATCATGTAAACAAACTTAGAGTAGGTAAATGAGCAGTTACGAAGAAATTACAGCAAAAGCATATCGGGCAATAACTGAAATCAGCGAGCATACTGGAAAAACTATCAATCCAGAAACTTTTTGTATCCTACCTTTTATTCATGTTAGCACACTACCACAAGGAGAAGTTAAACTTTGTTGTAGAGGACAACCTCCTAAAAACATTGCTGACGGATACGACACTTATAACGGTAATCCGCATGTACAGTTTAATGACTTTGATCTAGAAGAATACTGGAACAGCGATTACATGAACACTGTTCGTAAAAACTTAATTGAAGGCAAGCGTATCAGCCAGTGTAAAAATTGCTGGAAGATGGAGGATCAAAATATCCTAAGTTTACGTCATAACCGTCTTATAGACAGCAAAGGCAAAAACAAACACTATGATGCTGTAAAAAGTTTTACTGACACTGGCAGTGTACCATTTGATATTCCCATCATAGAACTTAAACTAAGCAATCTATGTAACTTTAAGTGTAGAATGTGCTGGCCCAAGGACAGCAGTTTGTGGGCAACTGACTGGAAAAAGGTAGAACAGTTTTATGATGCTGAAACCAGAGACTACATAAACAATGTTGCTGAAGTAGCAGGCAATAAACGCCTGTACAATATGTATGAAACAAACGAGCGTTTTGTAGATAAACTACTCAAGTGTCTGGAAAATGTAGAAGAGATTGAGTTTGCTGGTGGTGAGCCACTACTTGATCCCATACATTATCGTGTACTAAACAATATTAAAAATCCCGAACGTGTAACATTAAAATACAGCACTAACTTACATCAACTAGGACTGGGAGACCAGGACGTTATTGCGTTATGGAAAAAATTCGCTGGTGTAAAGATTACTATTAGCATTGATGGTGACCGAGAACTTAATACTAGAATACGTCGCGGTAGTGATTGGGATATCCTAAAAGAAAATATCGAACGATGTAAAGCAGAACTTGACGATAATCTAGTACAGATAAAAGGTACAACTTGTATTAGCGCACACAACGCACTACACATTGACAGAACAGCAGAAGCAATTATTGCTGAACTGGGCATACAGTGGCACACTAGTAGACTACAGTATCCTGAATTTCAACATGCTAATGTTTTACCTCCTGAACAACTACAGGAAGCACTGGAGAGATTATTGGTAACCAGAGATCGAATAGCAGAGCGCACTGAGCGCAAAACTAGATTTAATGTGTTACATATAGAAAACGCCATTAACTGGCTAAAATTATGTATTGAGAATAACCAATACGGTGAGAAATATGAACGGTTTCAAAGTTTCAACCAGACTCTCGATGGATGAATTGAATGAGTTTGCTGATTATCTAGTAGACTTTCCCAACCTAGAAAGAGTTTATTTGTTTGATTTTACACCTGGATATGGTGGTGATTTTTTTATCACACTTGCCAGTAAGTGTAGCCGTCATTTTATAAACAGTTGGATAGAGTGGCCACGTGTAGTAGATAGAATGACTGAGTTTAGAGAAACCAGTTTAATGCCTGGCAATAACATTGGTGGCAAACTTATAGGTTATGATGATGAAAACAGTTACCGACTTACTATAATACGAGACTTGTGTAGCAGTAAAATAACCAACAAGACTGGTCGCTATTTAAGTTTATGTACTCACAGTACTGGTGATCATGAAATAAACATACTTGACACAGTTAGAGATTTATTCGCTCCTATTCCTGTAACACCAGTTTGTCTGGAGATAAGTACTGATAGAAGCCATCATTGGACATGCTATCATAATCCAGAACAAAACTGGCTGGATAGTCAAGCACCATTCAGTAAATGGTTATTCTGGCAAGATCCAGAAAACACTATACTAATAGATCCCATTGACGCACTGATAGCCAAGGACTATGATACACTAAGATCACTTGCTGAAAGTATTGGCGAGGATCTAAACAATAATTTTTATGAGTTTGTGCTACAACAATACTTACAATACAAGGTAAACCCATACTATGATCAAATTCGACTTTCCAACTGAAAATATTCAGGTTAACTTGATGAGATATATGAGCCACACTGGTGGTGATTTCTTTAGCCAGGTATATGGCATAGGAGATCCCAGATGTGCTAACCTACGATATATTGGTGCTATCCAACTTACACAATATATCAAAACAAGAAATCAAGGCAAACCAGAGACTACTATTTGTAAAAACCAAACCTATCCATATGGTATTGACAAGGATATGCTCAACTATGCGACAAGACTTATTATGAGAGATCCAAGTCCTGAAACAGTAGAAGTTTTTGATAATATGATTAGTGATAGTATCAGAATGAATGTTGTAAAACATTTTTTTGAAAAAGTAAGTGGAAGGGTTCCAGGTACAGGTGATATTGAGAAATGGGGTGCTGAATTTTTAGAGGACAACAGTCATTTCTGGTATGCGGTGCTAAACAGTGGACACAAACAAGATGAATGGGAGGCTATTCTTTCATATCTAACTGAACACAGCAAGTTTAAAATTAACTTCTACACATTACGAATTGATACAACAGAAGAGTTTCGCTGGCACTTATTAGATTGTTGGGTAAAAAATTATACTGAAGACTTTCAAACATTAACAAAAATTTATATGAGTCAGATGTATGCTCTTGATCAAAATCTAGACAAGTATACACACATTATGAATGATCCTTTCCATACCAGTTGGCTTGAAGACATGGCGAGATATCCAGAATGGTTTGACACTGAAACAGCAATGCCATTTGTAAAAAGATACAACAATCGACGTATACAAGAACTTCATCGTTTTGATGAAGGCATCATTGATGTAGAAAGCCGAGAGTGGATACATTATCTGATAAAACGTTATAGTGAAGATAGAAATGCTCTGTTAAAAGAAGCGTATGATGGTATTCTTAGTAAAACAGATGGTGAGCCATTTGAAGGGCAGGGTTCAAGTTATCAAAGATGAGTTTAAATTTCCCCTACAATAAAAAACTAGTAACACATCATTTTTTAAGTTATAGTCCACATACATGCGGAGATTTTTATACCGGTGTATTGTGTAATGCTGATGTACACAGTGCTAACGGTAAAACATTTAGACTGTTTAATGAAGGATTGGTTAAGTATGCTGATTACAACAAGTATGAACCTGAAAAGCCATCAACCAGTCTTGTAAAAAGTCTCGGTGATCACGGATTAGCCATCAGTAAGGAAATGTTGAGTATTGTTTATAAGACAGGCGCCACTGATTATCTGGAAACTTGTTTGGATTACTTTACCACTATGCTTACAATTAAAAATGCCTGTGAGCATGGCAAACTAAATGATTTACCAGTACACGAAGTAAATGACTTTTTAACTGCCGCTATACAACAGGAAAATAATTTTTATCACTGTAGCATGAACACAGGATTATTTAAGAATACAAAAAACAGAGATTACTTTTTGACTGGACAATGTCCTTATCGAGTAAAATTTTATACTATAGATATCGACAATCCACTGGATTTGCGTTATACTTTAACAGATATGTATTATAAGAATAGCGACAGTCGTTGGGACGGACTAAGTAAAAATCTATTCAACAGTTTAAGTAATATACGAGAGTACGGTAAATATTTCCACAAAGTTATTCTTAATCCCTGGACAACTGTAATTGAAAGAAATCTAGATCAGTTTCCGGACAGTGATCCTGATATAGTATTGAATAACTTTCGAATATACCATGAAGAAAGAATCACAGAATTAGACCAATTATGGGAACTACTGCCTGAAAACCGACGAGCAGAAATACAAGATATTATAAGTAAATGGAAGGAACAATATGCCTGATTTAAAATGGAGTGAATATGACTTTACGGCTACACCGTATGATGACCTGGTTAGGGTCGGTCAGAGGACTATGCTGTATAGGGATATGTTCACTGTTAGTTGGCTACTGGGCCGCTTCTGTAATTACAAGTGCAGTTATTGCTGGCCTTATGCCCGTTCAGATAGAAAGGACCACCGTCCTACAGAACTTTGTCTCAGAACCGTTGACGAAATTAAACGACAGGCTCGAGAGCGTGGGTTCAATAGTTATCACTTTTCACTCAGCGGAGGAGAGCCAACATTCCATCCTGGATATTTGGACATTATGGAACACCTTGCGAACGATGTAGAGAATACAAACTACACATCAGTTCATATGACAAGTAACTGTAGTCGTAACATGAAATGGTTTCAAACTTATGTTGACCATGCCAGCAAGTTTCATAGAGCAAGTATTACAGCAAGTTTACATACTGAGCATGTAAATACCAAAGAGAAGATGCAAGAGTTTGCTGATAAACTAATCTTCTGTCAGGAGCATGATGTACAAATTACAATCAATCAAGTTATGGTTCCAGAATGGTTTGAAAGAGATTGGGAGAACGCACTGTTCTTCCACGAACAAGGAATCAATGTTACTCTTAAGCCGCAATCAGATCCTACTGCGAGTCGTGTGGTTGATGGTTACACGGAAGAAATGAAAAAGAAATTGTGGAATGGTATGCCACAACGAGGATTTACAGAAGTTAAAAACAAATATGTAGAGCGTCCTAAACCCAACTTCAAAATGGACAGAGATAGTCACTGGCACAAGCAACAAGCAGATGTGCCCTGGGCAATGCAAATTGAGTTCAATACTGATGATGGTACGCCATACTACATGGACCAAGCGGAGAGATTCAATGCGTTTAACTTTAACAACTTTAATGGTTGGGAGTGTAGCAGTGGTTATAGGAGTATTATTATTCGCGAGCCTGATGGTAGCGTTAAACGATCCTATAGTTGTCATGACCAACCACTTGGAAATATTGAAACAGGATTCCGTTTATTTGACGGGCCTGTAAAATGTACAACAGGTGCTTGTGTAAGTAGTGCTGATAGTAAAATTCCAAAACGAAAAGAGGGTACACAGATGCCCCTATGGCCAGGTGATGAAACATATAAGCGCGATGTTCCCTCTGGTAACTGAGGTTACCACACGATTTGCCTGGTTTCCAGTTCGTATGGACAGCGGTACTTGGACACTGTGGCGTGACTATTATGTTGTAGCAAAGTTCTATAAAATTAATAATGAAACTCGAAGCCGCCACTTATCCTTTTATTCTGAGAAAGAATGGTTTATTAAAAAGTTAAGCAATGATATTCCATCCTAATAAACATTTTAAAAAACATGAATTATACAACGGCACTCTCTGGCTTGCTGGTTGGATAAACACAGCCAAAGGCAAACTAAACTACCAGTTTGCTGATCACATCATACCAGACGTCCGTGGGCAATTTGCCCTGGTGTGGAGTGGTAATGATGGCTGGTGGTTAGCAATGACTGATCATTTGTGTACCTATCCACTCTGGTATACTGAGGATGGAGAGCATGTTTTTAGTTTATGGGAACAAGCCACTGCTCATGATGATCAAGTGGACGAAGTTTTTTATGCTATGCGTGATTTGTTACACGGGCAAATGACGGTGGGAACCAGAACAGGACGTCAGGATGTCAAAAGGGTACAACCTGACCACGCACTGGACCGAGGAACGCAAGTTCGTTATCGCCACAGTTTAGATGTTACAACTGATGGACCTCCCATGAGTGAATGGGGAGATAGGTTATACCAGTCTGTTAAACGCAACTGTGCTGATGGCGACACACTGTTTTTAAGTGGTGGTAGAGATAGCACTACTATTGCCAATGTAGCACATCACCAGGGCATACGTCTTCGTTATGTACATGTAACTCGTGGTGAGCCAAATCCTGATACAGATTGCACAGCGGCATTTGCTGACAAACTGGGTATCAGTGTAGATTATATAAATCCCTGGGATCAGAATATAGACTATACTGAAGGAGACTTTTGGCATGACAGCAGTTACGCACCAAAACGTACATGTTTAACGCAACTAAAACGCCGTAGTGGCGTCAGTGGAGAACTTGGTGCTAGTGAAAGTGGCAGTAAAAAGATTAACACTATCCTACAAATGCCAGACATTACTGTAGAGCAACTTACTAACATCTGGATTACTACACTGGAAGCTCGTAATGAAAATGTAGCAAGTCGACTTATACATGATGATTATACATACGAACACACTGAGTATCGTTTCTGGAGACAGGCATACGAAGAACTCATTGAGTATTTTGAAAACATGTACACTGAAATACGTGAGCGTACAGATGATACACATCAATTACTCAAGGCAGTAATTATGATGCACTGTCAGGATCATGAGGTATATCGCTTACACAACTATAGTCAGGATATGGAACTCGTCTGGAAGCATCCTTTTACAGATCCAGATTGGTATGATGTTATCTGGAACGCACCTATAGAGTTACGTCGTGTTCATTATCATAACAGAGAAGTATATAGAATTGCCGCACGACAGTGGAAATGGTTTGATGAGACTGCTTGGAAGTATGGCGGTCCACGAGGATTAACACAATGAACCTGGGTATTAATACAGCCGCTATAGATGTAAGTATGAAGTTAAATCGCCACACTGTGCTTGTGGTTTTTCCTGATGCTGAACGTGCCAGTTGGTACATAGACAACTGTTTTGAATACTATACTAGAGTTATTGTGGTTAGCATGGACGGTGTTTATCCGTACCATCATGCGCTCAAGGAGAGCGTAGAACAGTTATGGCAGGATCCAGATACCAGTGTAGTAGTATTTGGTAATTGGTGTATAGACGGCAATCCTCCTGCTGGTACAGTGTTTAGTTTTGACAAATGGGCCGTTGATTACTGTCGTAGACGTAGTTCGCCAGTACATCGTGCCATACTGGATTTAGACTGGACAGAAGATCCAGTTAAACTTGCCCGTATGATTGAGGTATTTGCCAACAGCAAAAACAATCGTAACGGTAAAAATATTAACATGCGTAGTGTAAAAGACAGCAATTATGACTGGGATAGACTACCACCAACTATTAGACAATTAATCAAATGAGCATAACATACAGACAAATCAGTTACGAAGAAATTTCACCACTCTGGGATATACTGTGGCCTGATCAGGAACACAATCCCTATAGCAGTATGAAAATGCTGGGCGGTACTGATGTGAGAATTCGCGACATGTTCAAGTGGAGAGCCTGGGGAGCATTTAATCGTGCTAACCAGTTAATTGCTTGTAATGCTGGTCACAAGAGTGGTGGAGATGAATATCGTACCAGAGGTTTGTGGGTTAGCGAACGTCACAGAGGTGCTGGTATAGCACAAGAACTATTTAAAAAACTAGAAGAGCAAGCCAAGAATGAACAGTGTAGATGGCTGTGGAGTTATCCTCGACTAGCAAGTTTACCAGCATATCAGAAAGCAGGATATGTTCCTTTTGGCGATACTGATCGTGGACTCTGGGACGATTGTGTCAGGGCTAAAAAGGATTTAAGTATAATTACTACAACTGTATGGAACTTATTTGACAATCCACTGGAAGATGAACTCTGGTTAGAACAGGTTGACTTGTTTGATAAACAGGGCATACTACTTGGACAAAATGAACAAGTTCGTGGTAACTATATACATATTACTCAACTGTGGATTAACGACAGATGGGTACAACCACATGCCGCTATTCGTGACAAAAATCCCCTGAAAACAATTTCAGGGGATCTAAAAAATCCAGATCACGTTCTGGGTTAGGCTGGATCTTGTGCCCAATCTTTATTGGCAACACCTGACTCCTGAGCCCAACGGATAAACAATCCACACTCACGACCGTGTGCTTCAATCTCCCAGGGTAAATCCCAATATTCAGTAGTACGAGGGTTGATGTACTTGCCATGCCAAGTGTCACGACCAGACATTTCATTACGGCAATACTGCTTAACATGAACCATTTCATGTGCTACAGTTTCCAGGAAACGTCTCATACTCTGGCGTTTGTCAATTTCAATAGCATATGAACCCTTGAACTCTTCATAACAGTATCCAAGAGCATCATCAACTTTGTCTAGGTTAATACAAACATCAAGATTGCGCTTACGAGGCATCAGTTTTTTAACAACGAAACGTGCCATGCTTTCAGCATATTCGCGCTGACGCTTAGTGCCACCATAAACATTGATATCGATCATACAAAGTCCTCAACTTCATTACCATTAGCAAACTTCAACAAGTCTTCAGCCAGTTTAGCGGCTTCAGCTCGGTTCAGTGTAACAGGCGCATTCCACTTTACAGGACTAACTTGAACACAAACACCTCGCTCACCACCCCAAAAACGTGTTAAACAAGTGTTAGTGTTGGTTGATTTCAAATCTGTTGCCATATCGTGTACCTCTTTTCTAACTATACCTTTATTATAAGGTAAGACGTATTGGTTGTCAAGCCTTTTTTTGTTGTATTTTTACAACGATGTGATGTACCATATCAGCAGTACGCACACAACCAAACCTGCTGCAAATCCATATCCCATTACGCTGCCTCCTTTTACAGTATAAAGTTACGGGTACCTTTGGCTGTTTTAACATAATCTTTAACAATACCACGTTTTACTGCTTCCGCACGGTATGAATGCCTCATTCTTAGTCCTTCGGCAGGCAGTGCATGTGTTATCAAATTAGCCGGCATCTTTGTCATGTCCATATTCCTACACATTGTTGCAACTTCTTCAAATTTAATCATTGCTAGATCAGTTAGTGTTACTTTACTCATTTTGTTAACTCCTTATTACGCCGCCTCTGCGAGGTCGTCATACTTTTCAACAAACTCCTCATCAGGAGCACCATCATTGAGCTCACGCAATGCGGGCTCAATGTACTTTGCCATGCTATATGGCAAGTTCATGCTGTAGCAAATATAACCTGCGTCATACTCACCAGCAAACTCTTCGATCATGTAACGGATCGCTGTCTTACGATCACAGCCACAAATTTCACGCACCTTGCGGATACCAGCACGGAACTCAATGATGCCCTTGGCATCACACTTCCGCTCCCAACGATACTGCTCATTGGCCGCATCGTCAATGCGTTCAGCCTCCGCTACGAGCTCCTCATAGGAGTAATCCTCAAAATTGTAGAAGCGACCCTTGACGCCATAAGCGTCTTTGTAACGCTCGTAAATGAAAATCTCTAGGTCTTCACGAGTTGGGATAATTGCTGTCATAGTCTTGTCCTCAATTTCTAACTATACATATAGTATACGATAAGACGTCTTACTTGTCAACACTTTTTTTACTTATATTCAAGTGCGGTACCGTAAATACACCCAAGTCCAACACCAATTTTACGGTCGTAAATGGCATTGTTGAAGTCTCCAGCAAGCAACTCTTGAATTTCTGCTACCAGAGGGCTGTTTGGATAACGGTACATAAACACATAAAACCAACTGTTGCCACTATCTTGCCTGTTAGCAGTCTTTCTGTACTCTTGCTTGCCTGGCGTGTATACACCCATGTTTCCTTCTCGAGCCCACTTATCCATATAACTGTGGTCCTTGTATCCACGCAACCATACTTCAGCGGCTTTTTCGGTATTGTCAATCAAACTTTGTGGAATTTCTACACCCGCACGTCTAGCCATTTCCATGGTTACCAGTGTGGCATTAAGTCCGTCCTGATGATACCACAGGGCACGGTTACCTCGGTTAGTACGCCCTTTTAGGCTACCATCACTGTATACCATTTTGTCCAGATCACGGATAGCACCAGTGAGTAGACGCTTGGGATTTGAACTGTCAGCAACGGCATTCCACAAATAACCCATGTGTAATCCAAACCACAGTTTGTCAAACGGACGTTGACGCTTGTTGAATTCAGCAAAGTAATCGTCGATCACTTCACTTTGTGCTGGTGTAGCATATTCTGCTAGGAAAGCACGATACAACCATTCAATTTTTACTATATTAGTTTGTACTGTACTATAATCTTTGATGGGAGCCAGGTCCTGGCCGTCTTTGCGTTTCCAGGCCATCTCACAATGAGCAATCATGCCTTGACTGTTTACACAGTTTTTAGTCTCTAGGAAAGCACCTTGTTCAGCAAGTCCATGAACTATTTCAACTGCTTTGTACAACTCACCGCCCCAATTATTGGCACGACTGATCATTACAAAACCAGGAAGTAACCTGGCTAAATCGTCCAGTTTTTTAGCACCATAAACAGTTCTAAAGTTATCCATACGACTGTTAAAGCCTTCAACCTTTTTAGGCCATGCTTCTGGTACCCAATTTAAACTTAGTGTATGTTTAGCACGTTTGTTGTCCTTAGGACAATATTTGGCTCGTTGTGCTGGTGAACTCTTGCGAAACTTATCCCAAACTTCGTTGTCAATAAACATGCTTGGACTTGAATAGGTTGGTGCTGGCTCAGAACTTTGTGTGTTCCAGTTACCAGCCATGGCGTCCACTGCGGTGAGAATACTTGCTGTAACTGCGGCTCCAGCAATCCAATATTTAATTTCCATAGTCAACTCCGGCTAATTTCTAACTATACATATAGTATACGGTAAGATGCCTTGGTTGTCAATAGTTTTTTTAGATTTTTTTATGCCAGATACTGTAGTATCTGTTACCCCAACGGATAGTTTCTTCGTTAGGATGATCCCAGCCAATTACTTCTACATCACAATCGTTCTGTTCTGCGAATTTACGAATATAATCTTCGTCCCATTCAAAGAAGTCAATCCATTGTGCTTTTGGATGGTCATGTGTAATTCCAGGATTTACTCTAATAACAATCATGCCGCCAGGCTTACATAAATCAACAATTTTTTCTACTTGCCTACGAATAGTTTCAGCATTACCAAAGTTAATGCTACCCAAAGCAAACACAATGTCTGCTTGCTCTGGATCTTGTCTCCAATAATCCTCTAAACTAATTTGAATATCAGCACGTTCATTGTACGGATCAATACCAGTTAACCTATCTCCAAAATAAGTTTTAAATTCATTGTCGCCACAGCCTACGTCTAGTATAGTTTTTGTAGTGTCAGTGCCAATTCTATCTACCAATAACTGACCTGTATTGCGTGTAACAAAGTTGATTTGTTGTGTCCAGTAACCGCCTTCTTGTCCCTTGGTTTGATCCCATCCAAAATAAGTGTCCAGAATTCTGTCATCTAGACTGTGTACTAACGCGAAGAAACTTTCATCACCTGCCATGTCATGCCCAAAGCGTTCTTCAATAATTGTTTTTAATTCCGTATATATTTTACGATTCATTACTCGTTTGCTCCTGGGTATTTTTTCTCTGTTTGTTCAATATAACTTTTTTGAGTCATGGGTTCTAACAATGTTACACTTCTCAAGTCAATATATGGCAATAAACGATCATATAATTCAGTATTCAGATCTCTAAATGTGTATTTTTCCTTTCGCAATGCGTCCAGAAACATAACACTGCTATACATAGTGTGTAAACTTTCTGGCGGATGAGGATCAGGACTCCGTAAAAATTCTGCGGTTACCTGTTGCCACTCACTGCCATTCTGATATTTTTCAATTAAATCATCTTTAATTTCCTGCGGCAATACTCTGGGATCGTTCCAACCAGTATTGACAAAGTGATTATTTCCACTATTCAGTTTGTAACCTACTTCAGCAAAACCCTCTTCGATTTCCTGTAACCACCATACATTAAACACACTAACAGCAGGGTCAAGTCCAGCATGGAAGAATATATTGTCTTCACGCAACTTGTGGAACTTAATTAAATTTTGTTTTACTTCATCCCAGTCAGCGAGTTTACGTTGATATTCAAATCTGTCGCCAACATCGTCAATACTAAGACTGGCAACAACTTCACCAAACTGTCTCCAAATCTGTATCTCTTCAGGCTTGGGATAGTATGTACCATTGGTATTATATCTTATTTTAATTTTTTTAGTATCCACACTTGGGTCGCTGATTAATTTTTCCAGCATCTGAAAGTGTTCAGGCACCATAAGAGGTTCACCGCCCATAAAGTGTATTAAACGAATCTCTTCTAGGCTATCAATGTTAGTCCAGAAATCGCTTTCGTCAATCCACTCGCAACTTTGTGTATACTTGAACGCCTGACTATCTTTAAATGGTCGATTAATTTCATCCCATTTCTCATCACGTTTGTTTGATTCAAACATCAGGTATTTGTCATATTCATAAAAGTCTTTTGTCCACTGACTGCTGTTATGTACGCCACAAATACGACATTTTAAATTACATCTATTTCCCGGTTTAATCTCCAACCATTCTAGTCTACGACGTCTTCCTTCGGGTTGATTTAACATTGCGGCAATAGTAGTGTCTATAGTTTCTTCTCTACTGCTAAACTTAATACGGTTCATAAAGCGATTATTATCGCCCCAACATTTATTACACAATTTATGTTGAGCGTTTTTATCAAAACTATCAATAAAAGCCTGACGTTTTGGATCATTTAATGCTTCACCAATGCTTTTACCTTTAATATTTAAGTCTGGAATCGGATATCCCATACAACATGGACGGATAGCACCGTTACTTTCAATAGCCATGTGTGTGTACGGAATAGCACAATAATTATTTCCTGGTTGTAGTAACCAATCTTCAGCAATTTTCTTTTTTGCTTGAAATATTGCGCTATCGACGTCGGCTGCAGTGGCAATTAACTGACTTTTATACTTACTTTCTTTTGAAGACATAAACACCCTCCCATTTTTCTCTACCCTCTAATTTATCGTTACCGACACCAGGGCGAGTGTTCAGCATCATCTTAATAGTATCAGTGTGGCGCAATCCTAGTGCCTCCGCTGTTTGTATCCAACGGTCCACAACAAAGTATTCCTTGTTACCGTATGACTTGTAGTCAGCAATGTTGGTGGCAAATATCCCTTCTGGATTAAGTCCACTAATAACATTTTTAATCGTGGGAACCACGTATCCCTCAAACCACTCGTCGAGGGTCTGGTATCGCACCATGCACTGTGTCTCTTCGTCACAGTATTTTTCCAGGTTAAAGTAGGGCGGACTGCTAAAGGCAAGATCGATGTTTTCTGGAACATATTGTTCTGATGTATTACATATAATTTTACCCGTGGCACCTGTTGCTTCCTCAATTAATTCATTTAAATAATTTAAATGCTCTATAGTTTCTGTATTTGGATCAATTCCCGTATACTCATAATTCATGTTGCTGGAGGTAATGCCCAAAAGTCTGCCTCCATACCCAGCACTATAATCGTAAACAGTACCCCATAAGACAGGACACAAACGCTCCACCAACGCACGAGCGTTCTGGGGTTTGAAGTTTTGGACGTTTTCTCCTGTGACCAGCTCAAGTGCTCTGCGAATAGCCGTAGGGTATACCAACTTGTCGCCACTACGAAATTCAAAGCAAATACGAATAGCACGAGCCAACTTGTTATCGTCATAAAATCTATCCTTTAAACTATTTGATCCACGACCTTTTGGTTCGGCCGTCATCATGTTTGGAAATAGGAATCTATTAAGAGTTTGTCCTTGATTATTACCAAGTCCAATAGTATTTAGTTCCACTGGATTGTAACGAGTTCGCTTGAACTTTCGTATGCCCTCTATTAATCCCTTTTCAGTATAATAAACAATAGGCACAAGATCGATACTGCGATATATATCCGCCACTCGCTGGATAGTAGATTCAGGATCTCTGTCATAGACTTCCTTAGTAAACTTGTCTAGCTCAGTGTATTTACTCTCATAGCCTGTAAACTCATCACCTGTTATATGTTCAGGTTTTATGTTCCAGACGTCATGTAGCGTCTGAATATTCATAGTTTGTCGTTTCTGCGTTATCCTGTAGTTCAAACGCACCGTTCCTAAAATGGAATTTACGGGCCATTTCTGTTCGAGGACTAAGTGTTACAAACCGTTTAATTGGTTTATTGGCTTTTAAATAATCCCATAATACATTAATTAATTCTCTTCCAGCACCTGGAGCATAACTCCAAATAGTGTAGAAGATAGCATGGTCACCATGTTGTCCATCATTACATGCCTGTTGACTAAACAGATCAAGTTCCTGCTCTGTTGTAGGTACTTCATTTGTATA
>Ga0181607_10002652_pt1 | contig 15765 bp, 16 predicted proteins | sample 041ome_9_FD_132420 | JGI IMG/M metagenome (GOLD analysis project Ga0181607, IMG submission 132420) | Coastal salt marsh microbial communities from the Groves Creek Marsh, Skidaway Island, Georgia - 041413US metaG (megahit assembly) | ecosystem: Environmental > Aquatic > Marine > Intertidal zone...
CCATGCTCCATCACGTGAAACCTGGCCGCGTGGGCATAGACCTCCGGGTCACTGCCGGACACCGCCCGCAGTTCCGCCACCCATTGGTCGCGACTGATCAGCGCCAGTTCGCCCGGTGTCTCCGCCTCGTCTCGCAGGCTCAGGGCAGATTTTCCCACCGCCGCCGCCAGATGATGCCGCGCCGCGTCCAAAGGCTCCGGCGCGGGTGAGCGTGGCACCAGGTAACCCGCCGCCGCCAATACGATCCCGGCTCCAAGCACGTGGCGTATCCGATTCGTTTCCGACGACATTCGCCGGCCATTAGAACCGCGTGAACCGACCGGACAAGCTCCCACGAACATCGGTACCAGGCCTTTGAGTCCCATTCGGCCCGCCAATTCGCCCCATGATTCTGTCGTTCACCCCAAATTGGCGGCAAACGGCCACTCGCTTGTTCTCAAGCGATCAACGACCCGCCAGCAAGGAGCCACCCCGAGTCCGTTGTCCCGGACTCCCCATCCCTGACCCCATGCACCCGATCCGATCCGCCGCCATCCTGGGCGGCCTGTTGACCACTTTGGCTGTCGCTCCCCTCGCAGCCGTCGACAACGCCGTACTGTTCTGGAACCAGCAGGCGCTCAATGCCACGCGCCTCGCCCGCAATCCCCCTCCCGTCAGCGCCCTGTGGTTCGGCTCCTACCACGCCGCCATCGCCGATGCGGTCAACGGCATCGAGCACCAGTGGCAACCCTGGCTTGTCTCCAAGTCCGCTCCTGCGGGGGCCAATGTGGACGCCGCCATCGCCGGTGCCGCCCGCACCATGCTGCAGCAGATCTGGGGACAGCAGGCCAACCCGCGCGTGTTCGACGTCGCCTTGCAGGAGGCGCTCGCCGCCATCCCCGACGGCCCGGGCAAGGAATCCGGCCTGGCCTGGGGCCGCGAGGTCGCCGAAGCCGTGCTGGCCGAACGTTCCCTGAGCGGCTTCAAGGTCGCGCCCAAATACCTGCCCAGCGACGCCCCCGGCAAGTGGCGCCCGACCGCCCCGAATTTTCGCTCCGGGGTCACCCCGCAAATGGCCACCACCCAGCCCTACGTGCTGGAAAAGCCCGACCAGTTTCGCGCCCCGCCTCCCCCCACGGTCGAGTCCAAGGCCTACGCCGACGAACTGACCTACGTCATGCAGGTCGGCGGCCGCGACCAGGCCGACCGCACCGAATACGAGACCCTCAGCGTGCCCTTCTGGGCTGACGGTCTCGGCACCAGCGGTCCCTCGGGCCACTGGAACATGATCGCCACCGACATTGCCCGCGAACGCAACCTGTCCACCGCCGAGTCTGCCCGCCTCTTCGCATTGCTCAACTTCGACGCGGCGGACGGCTTCATCACTGCCTGGGACAGCAAGTATTTCTACAACACCGCCCGGCCCGAAACCGACGCCCGTGAGCTGACGCCCGCGGTCAACCCGCACTTCAAGCCGGATCCCAGCTTCATCCCCAGCATGGCGGCGCTGCCCTTCCCGTCCTACATCTCCGCCCACATGACGTTCACGTCGGCGGCGACGCGGGTCATGGCTCATTTCTTCGGCACCGACGAGGTCGCCTTTTCCAGCTCCTCCGACGCGCTGCCCGGCGTCGTGCGTCACTATGATTCGCTTTCGCAGGCCCGCGAGGAGGTCGGCCTCAGCCGCATCCACGGCGGCATTCACTTCCGCATGGATGTCGAGGCCGCCCGCGCCGCCGGCCTGGCCGTCGGCGACTGGGTCTACTTGCACGCCCTCCAACCCGTTCAATAAAGCCCGCCATGAGCGCACCCTATTTCTCCAGCGAAGACGAAGGCGTGGTGCTGCCCTGGATTCTGCGCGTGGGCGTCGCCGGTTGCTTTATCGGCCACGGCGCCTTCGGCATCATCACCAAGGCCGGCTGGCTGCCCTATTTCGCGGTGGCCGGGATCGGCGAGGAGCTGGCGTGGAGGCACATGCCGATTATCGGCACCATGGACATTGCCATGGGCATCATGGCGCTCGTACGCCCCTGCCGGGCCCTGTTGCTCTGGGCCGGACTCTGGGCGGTCTGGACCGCCCTGCTGCGACCCTTTTCCGGGGAACCCTTTTGGGAGGCCATCGAACGCGCCGGCAACTACGGTGTGCCGTTTGCCCTCCTCGCGGTGGTCGGTCTGAGCGGGCCGCTTTTCAGCCGGCTGCCAACCAAGTGGCCCGTACTCGAAGGCGACCTCCGCCAACGCCTGTCCTGGACGCTCCGCATCACCACCGCGATGCTGCTGGTCGGCCATGCTGGCCTCGGGTTATTTTCCCAAAAGGTCGGCCTGGCGCACCACTACGATGCCGTGGGCATCGGCAACGCGGGGGCGATGGTGCCCCTCGTGGGGGCGTTTGAGTTCTTCCTCGCCGCCGGGGTGCTGCTGCGCCCCGCCCCATCCCTACTCATCGGCGTGTGCCTCTGGAAGATGCTCACCGAATCGCTCTTCATCGTCGCGGGCGCCCCGTTCTGGGAGTTCATCGAGCGCTTCGGCAGCTACACCGCGCCGCTCGCACTGGCGGTGCTGATGCAACGCGACTTTCCCCGGGCCGCCGCCCGCGCCCTGCGCGCCGCCTGATCCCCCCAAGCTCGCATATTTCATGAACCTTCCTCTGCGTTTCTCGCGGTGGCGGGCCATTGGCACCCTGTGCCTGCTCGCCATCCTGTCCCTCCCGGCCGTGGCCCAACCGGCCGGTCGCCCTCCGTACGCTTTTCTCCGTTGGCAGGAGAATTGGTCGGGCCTCGCCCAGGCAACCAGCCCGGTCATCGATCTCTATCCACCGGATCCTCCTTTCCTGGCCAACCTGTCCGGCCGGGGCCGCGTGCAACCCGGTGTTCACGATCTGGTGGCAGGTTTTGTGGTGGCAAACCGTGACCACCTCACGCCCCCCATCACCATGCTGCTGCGCGGCGTCGGGCCCAGCCTCACGGACTATGACGTGACGTCGCCCGCCACCGATCCTCGCCTCCATCTGCGCACACTCGCTGGTGAGGAACTCGCGCATAACGACGACGCGGTCCCTTTGGGCGGCTTTGAGGCATGGATGGCCGCCCAGGCCGGCATTTTTCCCCTGCGGGAAAATTCAGCGGACGCCATGTTGCTATGGGAGGCACCGCCGGCCGTTTACACCGCCACGGTGTCGGCCGCTCCGGGTTCCTCCGGCGGTGTGGCGCTGGCGGAGATCTTTCGGCTGCGCGCGATCGATGATTCGAGCGAGCTGATCAACCTGTCCCTCCGCGGACGGAGCGGACCGGGTGACGACGTGTTGATCGGCGGCTTCATCGTGCGGGATCACTCCGAACTTCAACGACCGCTGCGCGTGCTCATCCGCGCCATCGGACCTGGGCTGCGGTCTCACGGAATCCACGGCGTCATGTCCGATCCGGAACTGACGCTGTTCAATGCCGAGGGAGAGGTGGTCGCTTGGAATGACAATTGGTCGGACGGTGATCCTAACTTGGCCGTGGAGGCCGCTCGCCTTGGCGCCTTTGCCCTCGAGCCCGGCTCCACGGACGCCGCCCTGCTGGTTGAACTCCCCCCCGGGCTTTACACCGCCCACGCCGGCGGCGTGGAAGGAGCCAACGGCGAGGTGTTGTTGGAGCTCTATCGCCTGCCGGTGGACGGCTATTGAGACGCGCCCGGCGCAGCACCGCACGATTGCCAATCGCTCCCACGATCACTCAATGGTCCGCGTGTACAAACGACTGCTCGCGACCGTCCTGGTCCCCCTGCTCGGCTCCGCCCCCCTGCCCGCCGCAGAGGATTTGATTCCACTCGAGTTCAGCCTCGAGCTGATGGACCCGACCGTTGATCCCGGCGAGGATTTCAACCGCTACGCCAACGGCGGCTGGCTCGATGCCAATGAAATCCCGGCCGACAAATCGCGCTGGGGCGCTTTCGATGCCCTCGGCGAGAACAACTGGCGCCGCATCCACAGCCTGTTGGAGGAGACGGCCGCCGCGGGCGCGCCCGCCGGCTCAAACCCCCAGAAGGTCGGCGATCTTTATCGCACCGCCATGGACACCACCGCGATCGACGCCGCCGGCATTGAGCCGCTGCTGCCCAGCTTCGCCGCCATCGACGCCATCGCGGACCTGGGCGACATCGCCCGCTACACGGCCCACGCCCACCGCGGCATCGGCAGTCCGTTCTTCGGCATCTACCCCTACGCCGACCAGCGCAATAACGAGGATGTGATCATCAACCTCACCCAGGGCGGCCTCAGCCTGCCGACGCGCGATTACTATTTCGAGGAACAGCACGCCAAATACCTCCCGCTCTTCGTCGACCATATGGCGCGTATGTTCGAGCTGGCCGGCGATGAGCCTGCCGCCGCGCGCGCGCAGGCCGAAACCGTGCTCGCCCTGGAAACCAAGCTCGCCGGTTTCTCCAAAACCGTCGCGGAACTGCGTGACCCGATCGCCAATTACCACAAAATGACCTACGCCGAGGCGGCGGCGATCATGCCCCAATTCGATTTCCTCACCTACAAGACGCTCTTCGGCGTGCCCGAATCGGAAGCGGAACTTGACGTCAAACAGCCCGAGTTTTTTGCCGGACTGAGCGGCCTCCTGGCCAGCGAACCCCTCGAAAATTGGAAGACCTACCTGCGCTGGCATGCACTGACGGATGCGGCGCCCTATCTCGCCGCCGATTTCGAGAACGAGAACTTCCGTTTCTTCTCGACCGAGCTCAGCGGCACCCCGCAGCCCGAGCCCCGCTGGCAACGCGCGGCCCGGGTGATCGACAGCACGGTGGGGTTTGCCCTGGGTGAGATTTACGTCGCCCACTACTTCCCCCCGGAGGTGAAGGAGCACCTCGACCATATGATCGGCATCATGCGCGAAGTGCTGCACGACCGCATCGTGAACCTCGAATGGATGAGCGAAGCCACCAAGGAGAAGGCTCTGGAGAAGCTCTCCACCTTCGGCGTGGCCGTCGGCTACCCGCCGTCCTGGCGCGACTACTCCGCCCTCACCGTCGAACCCGTCGGCTACTTCGGCAATGTCATGCGCGCCGCCGAGTTCGCGACCAACTACGAATTGGCCAAGCTCGGCAAGCCCTTCGACAAATACGAATGGCTGCGCACGCCCCAGCAGGTGAATGCCTACTACCAGCCCTCCGCCGGCCAGCTGGTGTTCCTCGCCGGCATCCTGCAACCGCCCTACTTCAATCCGGAACTCGACGACGCCGTCAATTTCGGCGCCATCTGCGCCGTTATCGGCCACGAAATCACCCATGGCTTCGACGACAAGGGCCGCAACTACGACGCCTACGGCAACCTCAATGACTGGTGGACCGAGGCCGACGCCGAGGCGTTCAAGGCGCGTGCCGACAAGCTCGTCGCCCAGTATTCCGCCTACGAGGCCCTGCCGGGTCTCTTCGTCAAAGGTGACCAGACGCTCGGCGAAAACATCGCCGACCTCGGCGGCGTCTCCATCGCCTACGAGGCCCTGCAGCGTTCACTGGCGAACAAGCGTGTCGGCCTGATCGATGGCCTCACCCCGAACCAGCGCTTCTTCCTCGCCTGGGCCCAGGTCTGGCGCACCAAGTATCGCGATGACAACCTGCGCCGGACCGTCGCCAGCGGCGTGCACTCCCCCGGCATGTTCCGCGCGGTTGGTCCACTGGTGAACCTGCAGGAATTCTATGACGCTTTCGACATCACCGAGGGTGACCCGATATGGCGCGCCCCGGAGGATCGCGCCAAGATCTGGTAATGGATCCTTCCGTTGATTCCGCGCCGGACCCCAAGCAGGGAGAACGCGAATACTACGCCCGAATCGGGGCCGAGGGCATCCGTCATGCCCTCGGCAAGCCCTTCACCGACGACGTTTGCAATCAAAAGCTCAGTCACGTCGCAGCCATTTTCAACCTGCTCGAGGCTCCCCCGAGCCGCGTGTTGGAATTCGGCTGTGGTGTCGGATGGCTGTGCCTGATGCTGGCCTGTCATGGGCACCAGGTGACCGGCGTCGACATCGCCCCGGAGGCCATCGCAGCGGCCGAAGCCCAGCGCGACATGTTTGCAGTAACCAGACTGCAGTATGAGGTGGGTGACTACGAATCCTTTCAGCCACCGGAAGCGGTGGATGCGGTGATCTTCTATGAGGCACTGCACCACGCCGAGGACGAAGCCGCCGCCATTCGTGCGGCGTTTCAGGCGCTCAAACCGGGCGGCATGCTGATCGCCTTCGAGCCCGGTGAGGGTCACCACGATACGCCGGCCGCCCAGGAGGTGATCGCCCGCTACCGCTTACATGAAAAGGACATGCCCATCGCGCGGATCGTGGAGCTTGGCCGGGCAGCCGGTTTCACCCGCCACCTCACCCTGCCCGAGCCGTGGGATTTCCTGCGCCGCGTCTATCGTCGCTCTTACGGGCGCGCCACAACGTCCGGCGCGGCGCGCGGGAAGTTCATTCTCGGAACCCTGCGGGCGTTTCGGCACTATTTTTTTCCGCGTGAGGACCAGTCGTTTGCCGTGCTGTGGAAATGATGCCGGGCTCCATGGAAGACTCCAAAAAAGGTGAGCGGGAATACTACCGTCGACTCGGTCCCGAAGGGCTTAGGCATGGACTGGGCAAGCCCTATTCCGATCACGACTGCAACATCCACCTTGCATACCTCACCGCCATCTTCCAGCTCCTGCCGCCACCACCCGCGCGCCTCGTCGAATTCGGCTGCGGACCCGGCTGGCTCTGCCTGCTGTTGGCTCGACGCGGATACGACGTGCAGGGCGTGGACATCGCTCCGGACGCAATCGAGGCCGCGCGGCGCGCAGCCGCCGATGCCGGTGTCGGGCGACTGACGTATGACGTGGCCGACTACGAGGCATTTGCCACGACCGTGCCCGCCGACGCCGCGATCTTCTACCACGCCCTGCATCACGCCGAGGACCCCGCGCTGGCACTGCGCTGCGCGGCGCAGAGCCTGAAGCCCGGCGGCATGCTGATCGCCGTGGAACCGGGCTACGGACATCACGCGACCGCGCAGTCACAGGAGGTGATCAGCCGTTACGGCGTGCACGAGAACGACATGCCCGGCCGTCGCATTGTTGCGCTCGGCCGTGCCGCCGGTTTCTCCCGCGACCTCCGCCTGCCCTGTCCCTGGAGCGCCATGCGGCAGCTCTACCGGCCCGGCTACAGCCGGGCTGATTCCAGCCGCGAACTGCGGGGCAAGTTTCTCCTCGGGGTGGGACGTCTGCTGCGGCACGTGATCCGCCATCGGCGCCAGGAGCGGGAACTGGTGGTGCTGTGGAAATGATGCTTCCACCCGCGCCGCTGCTGGAAGGTTGCTCCCTGAAACAAAAGGCGTTGGCTGAAGCCTCTTCATGATCGAAGTCCGCCATCTTACCCGCGTCTTTCGCACCTATAAAAAGCAGCCCGGCTTCTGGGGGGGCGTGAAGGGGCTCTTCAAACGCGATTTCGAGGAAACCGCCGCGGCCAACGATGTCAGTTTCGACATCGCCGAGGGCGAATTCGTCGGCTTTCTCGGGCCCAACGGCGCCGGCAAGACGACAACGCTGAAAATGCTGTCGGGCTTGATCTACCCGACCAGCGGCACCGCGAAGGTCGCCGGGTTCGACCCTACCAAGCGCGAAAACGCCTACCGCCGCATCTTCGCCCTCGTGCTGGGTCAGAAGAACCAGCTCTGGTGGGATCTGCCCGCCCAGGAGTCGTTCACCCTCAACCGGCACATCTACGGCCTTCCTGCCGAGCAGTTCCAGGAAACGCTCGATGAATTGGTCGACCTCCTCGATGTTCGCGCGAAGCTCAATGTCATGGTACGAGAGCTCTCCCTGGGCGAGCGGATGAAGATGGAGTTGATCGCCGCCTTGCTCCACCGCCCCCGGGTTCTGTTTCTCGATGAGCCCACCATCGGGCTCGACGTGGTGTCACAACGCACGGTGCGCAACTTCCTCCGCGCCTACAACCAGCGCCACAAGGTCACCATCCTGCTCACCAGCCACTACATGGCCGACATCCAGGAGTTGTGCGACCGCGTGATCGTCATTCACAAGGGCCGCAAGATTTACGACGGCGACCTGGATCGGCTCGAATCCGGTTCGGCGGGCACGCGGCAGAAGATCATCACCTTCCTGCCCGACCTGAACAGCGCCGATGCCGCCAAGTTTCCCGGGTTCCCCGCGGACTGGCAGTCGAGCTACGGCGTAACGAGCCGCGACGCCGCCGGTAAGTTCACCCTGCGGGCGCCCGGCAACCGGGTCAGCGAGGTCTCGCAGGAAATTCTGCGCCAGGGCCCGGTGGCCGACATCACCATCGAGGATGTACCGCTGGAGGACGTGATCGCCGATCTGTTCGAGAAGAATTGAAGGTCTCGCGGCGGAACCTCTCCGGCTTCACCCGGTCAGGCCGTTTGCCCCATGAATACCCATCCCCCCGCTCTCTCGTGTCTGATCGGTGCCGCGTTGTGCCTGGTCTCCCCCCTTCTCGCGGCCGAACGCGCCCAGCTGACCACCTATGCGCGCACCCACGGCAAATATGAACGGGTACCCAGCCACCCTGAGTCCTTCGTGATTGTCGAAGGCGGGCTGAACCTGACCGGGGTCGATGACGCGTATCTGGAAAACGTGCCTTTCGCGGCCATCAGCGGGGTATTGGCCGACGCTTTGACCGATGGCGGCTTCACCTCCGCTCCGGAAAGCCAGAACGCTGACTTGTTGATCGTGGTCCACCGGGGCCGAACCGCTCCGCACGAGGGCATTGGCATGTCCACGGCCACGACGTCCGATGTGAGCCAGGACGTTGTCATTTCTCCTTTGGGCACCCCGGTGATTGATCGAGTGAATTCGGGCAGCCCGCACACCGGCATCACCACCGGCGACAATCGGGTGCAGGTCGCCAAGGTGCTGGGGTTTCACGAACGCTTGTCCGAACTCCATGAAAACCGCCGGTTGCCCGCACACCAGCAACGCTACCGGGAGCTGCTCGACGAGGTTTCGCAGCAGCGCTACTATCTGGTCATTGCCGCCTACGACCATCGCGCCCTGCAGGCCGGAGGACGTCAGGTCCTGCTGTGGGAGACGCGGTTGAGCGTGGCGGCACAAGGGAAGTCCTTTGCCGACCGATTCGCCGCCATGCTGGAAGCCGGTTCGCGCTACTATGGCAGCAACACCCCTGCGGGCTTGGACCGTCGCTCGATCGCCACTTCCGGATCGATTTCCCGGATACGGCCCAAAGCCGTGATCCCGTCCATATCCGGCATGTGGATGTCGAGAATGACCACGGCGTAGCGCGTGCGCCGGACCTTGGTCAACGCATCCGCGGCCCGCTCTGACTTGTCGACCGTGAAAGTTTTGCCCAGGGTGAAAGCGATGGACTCACGCGGACCGTATTCGTCATCCACGATCAGGACGCGCGGGCGTTCGATTTCAGAGGAAGTTTCGACTTCGGGTTCTGGCACCATGAAGGAGGGTTTTAAAGAGGGTGCGGATGGCCCGACGCGATGATCGGACATGAAGAATCATAGGGGCGCACCAGGCAGTGGCCGCTGATTTAAGCCGGAAGTGTTTGCTGGGGTCATTTTACCCTGTCAAGGAGTGCAACCGGCAGTAATTTGCAGTAAGCTCGAGATCATTACATTTACATGGATTTTACGGTGATTCTACTTTCCACCGGGCTGCTCATCGCTGCGATCGTGGCGACCTTCGCCCGCGCAACTGCCTCTGCCGCAACCAAACGCGCCGACGAGGCCGAAACGGAGCGAAGCCGCTTGCGTAATGAACTTGCAACTACGCGGGAGCGATTGGTGGCGGTCGAGGCCGACAGTCGGGCCAAACTGGAGGCGGCCCAGCAACGCTTCAGCGATCAGGAAGCGCGGGCCCGGCAATACCTGGCCGACTTGGAGAAGCTCCGCGCCACGATGCAGACCGAGTTCGAGGCGGCGGCAGCCAAGCTGCTGGAGGAGAAGTCCCAGAAGTTCACCCATCAGAACAAGGAGCAGGTCGACGCCCTCCTCCACCCCCTCCGCCAGCAGATCAAGGAGTTCCGCGAGCGCGTCGACACCGTCTACAAGGGCGACACCGAGGACCGTGCGGCGCTCAAAACCCAGATCGAACAGCTGCGCCAGTTGAACACCCACATCACCGCGGAAGCCTCCGCCCTCACCCGGGCACTGAAAGGTCAGTCGCAAGCCCGTGGCGCCTGGGGCGAACTCGTCCTGGAGCGGCTGCTCGATTCCGCCGGACTGGTGAAAGGGGAAAACTATCTCACCCAGGAGTCCATCCAGACCGAGGATGGACGTCGCCTCCGGCCGGACATTCTCGTTCGCCTCCCGGACGAACGCCATCTGGTCATCGACTCGAAGGTCTCGCTCATCGCCTACGAACGCGCCGTCAACGCCGAGGAGGATGCGACCAAGGCGGCCGCCATCAGTGAGCATGTGCGGGCCGTGCGCACCCACGTCGAGCAACTCAGCGGCAAGCAATACGACGACACCGGCACCTTGGTCACTCCGGACTATGTCTTCATGTTCGTGCCGTTGGATCACGCCTTCGCCATGGCCATCCAGGCCGATGCCGGGCTTTACGAGTGGGCTTTTGACCGGCGCGTCATTCTCGTCACCGCCCCCAGCCTGTTGGTCGCCCTCAAGACCGTCGCCATGGTCTGGAAACAGGATCGGCAGACCCGCAACGTGCAGGCCATCGCCGAACGCGGCGGCGCGCTCTACGACAAGTTCGCCGGGCTGATCTCCGATCTTGAGGCGATCGGCAAACAACTGGCCAACGCCCAAAGCAGCTACGAGGGTGCCATGAACAAGCTCAGCACCGGCCGCGGCAACCTGCTCAACCAGGTCGAGGACCTGAAGCGCCTGGGGGCCAAGGCCAAGAAATCGCTCCCCGCAGCCGGCGATCCGGAGCTCGACGAATAGCGCCGGCGTCCCGCGCGCGGGCTACTCCTGAAACACCCGCCGCGCCTCGGTGTAGCGCTTGAACTCCAACCGGGCCGGCACGCGATCGAGCACCGAGAAGTCCGTGACCTCCGTGATCGAGGCATCCCCGACGTCTTTCGACACAAACCGCACGCCGATCGAAATCGGTTCCCGGAAAAACCCGGCCGGTGTGGACTCGATTTCCACGGCTTGCGGAGCGAGGCCAATCGGCTGGCGATTCACCACGACCATGCCGTGCGCCGGTTCGGAGGTCACGGTGATGGTGGTTCGTGCCCGCGGCACCGCGGCCGGCTCCGACGAGGTGATCGCCGCCGTCTCACGCGGGCGTGTGCCTTCACAACCGATCCCCAGCACCACCAGGAATCCGGCCAGCCCGAACGCGAAGCGAAAATGCGGCAACGGCACCTCCGCGATGACCTTGCCCCGCACCGTCGGTTCCCGCATAGCCTGACCGATGCCGCAATATGTCGCCTTTCTGCGTGGAATAAACCTGGGCAATCGCCGCATCAAGATGGACGACCTCAAGGCTCTCTTCGAGGAGCTGCCCTTCACCGAGGTCGCCACCTACATCGCCAGCGGCAACGTGATGTTCACGTCCTCCGCCCGTTCCGCCACCAAACTGGAGGCCACGATTGCCACCCACTTGGAAAAGCGCCTCGGCTACCCCGTGCCCACCCTCGTGCGCACCCGGCGGGAGGTGACCGACATCGTGACCCACGCCCCGCTGGGCGACCTCTTCACCGATTCACCCGTCGCGTCCACTCAGGTTACTTTCTTCACGCAACCCCTGCCCGACGACCTGGCCGCCGGAATATGCGAAGTCCGTACCGCAACGGACCGCTTCGCCGTGAAGGGCCGCGAGCTGTACTGGCGTTGCGCCACCCGGCTTTCCGATTCCGTGATCTGGCAGAACCCCAAACAAAACCCCCACTCCCTTCCCGCCGGCACCACCCGCAACCTCAACACCCTGCGGAAGTTGGTGGAACTGTATCCCGCGTGACACCGGCCTTTCCCCTGAGCACGGAGCGCCTGACCCTTCGGCGCGCAGAGGTCACCGATACCGCGTTCATCGTGGAACTCGTCAACGATCCCGGCTGGCTGGAATACATCGGTGACCGCGGTATCCATACCACCGCCGCCGCCCTGACCTATATCGAGGACAAGCTTTGGGCCGCGGAGGCGCAGCACGGCTATGCCATGGGCATCCTGACGCGGCGCGATAGTGGTCAACCCGTCGGCGCCGCCGGCTTTCTGCGCCGCGACTTCCTGCCGCATCCGGACATCGGCTATGCCTTGCTTACGGCCCACGCCGGCCAGGGCTACGCCACCGAAATCTGCCACGCCCTGATGGCACAGGGACGCAGCCAATTCGGGTTCAGCGCCGTGCTGGGACTCACCTCAGCCCACAACACCCGCTCCCTCGCCGTCCTGCGCAAGATCGGCCTGACCTATCTGCGCACGGAGCAACTCCCCGGCTGGAGCGATCCTTCCGTCATCTACTCGACCTGATCTCGTCCGGCGCCGCCGGACCGCTCAGTCATCCCGCCGCACCCGGCCCCGCTGCTGCTTCACCCGGCTGCGGCGGCGCTTGTCGTCGACCATCCGACGTTTCTGCGCGGCCGACTTGGGCCGACGACGACGACGCTCCCGTTCCCGCTCGGTCTTGGCTGCCGCCCGGGCAGCCCGGCGCCGCTCCTCCAGCTTGGCGCAAAGCGTCGCCCAGGCCTGCTCCCGGTTGGCCGCCTGGGAGCGGCCGGCCTGACATCGCACTTCCACGCCAGTCGGGCGGTGGCGCAGCATGACGGTCGATGACGTCTTGTTGATTTTCTGGCCACCCGGACCGGTTCCGCGTACGAACGACTCGTCGACTTCTGCCGGCGTCACCCCGAGCGCCGCGAGGCGTTGCTCGATTTGAGTTGGTAAATCCATGGTGTCCTCTTTTTCCTGCGCAAAACCCTCCGGGCTGCGACGAGTCCCAAATCATAACCCGTCCCGGATCGCAAACTTTCCACCATGAACAACGGAACCAACTGGTCCCAAAATCTTCGCCAAGAAATCGGCAAGGCCGTCATCGGTCAGGATGCCGTCATCGAACGCATGCTGGTCGCGCTGCTGGCCAACGGCCACGTCCTGCTGGAGGGCATGCCCGGCCTCGCCAAGACCCTGCTCATCAAGTCCTTGGGCACGGCCCTCGGCGTGCAGTTCGAACGCATCCAGTTCACCCCCGACCTGCTGCCCAGCGACGTGGTCGGCACCATGATCTTCCAGCCGAAGACCGGCGAGTTCACCGCCCACCGCGGCCCGATCTTTGCCAACCTCGTCCTCGCCGACGAAATCAACCGCGCCCCCGCCAAGGTGCAAAGCGCGTTGCTCGAGGCCATGCAGGAAAAGCAGGTCACGATCGGCGGCGGCACCCACCCGCTGCCCCGACCGTTCTTCGTCATGGCGACGCAGAATCCCGTCGAGCAGGAAGGCACCTACCCGTTGCCCGAGGCTCAGGTCGACCGGTTCCTCTTCAAACTGCTGGTCGACTACCCCGATGCTGATGAGGAGGCGCTCATGATGGAACGCTGGGGGCAGGTCACCCAGGCCCCCGAGCTGCAACCGGTGTCGAGCGGTGAGGAGCTCCTGGGCCTGCGCACGTCCGTTGACCAAGTTCACGTCGCCCCCGCCGTCCAGGGCTACATCCTTTCACTCGTGCGCGGGACCCGTGCGCTCACCGTGCCGGACAGCAAGGGATTCCGACTGCTCAGCTTCGGCGCTTCCCCCCGCGCGTCGCTGGCACTTTACCAGGCCGGCCGCGCCCTCGCCTGGCTGCGCGGCGAGGACTACGTCAGCCCGGCCACGGTGCAGGACATCGCCCATGACGTGCTGCGCCACCGCATCGGCCTGACGTACGAAGCCGAGGCCACCGAGAAAACCGCCGACCAAATCCTGACTGAACTGATCGAGAAGACCCCGGTCCCGTCGGTCTGATGCCCTCGGACGCCCAAGACTTCGTCACCACCTCCGCCCTCGCCCTGCTGCGGCGACTGGAGTGGCGCGTGCGCCACGCGGTCGAAACCGTGCTCAGTGGCGAATACCGTTCCGCCTTCCGCGGACGCGGCATGGAGTTTGACCAGGTCGTGCGGTATGAGTTCGGCGACGACGTGCGCGACATCGACTGGAACGTCACGGCCAAGCTCGGTGAGCCCTACCGCAAGAAGTTCGTCGAGGAACGCGAGATCACCTTTCTGGTCGTGTTCGAGGACTCACCCAGCCTGCAGTTCGGTTCCGGCGAGCAGTCCAAACGGGAGGCCCTGCTGGAGCTGGCCGGGCTCGTCATGCTGCTCGGCGCCATCAACCGCGACCGGGTCGGCTGCATTCACGCCAGGCCCGACGGCTATACGTTTTCCGAACCGATGCGCGGTCGCGGTGCCATCATGCACTCCGCGGCCACGCTCGTCGGTTCCCCGGCGCCCGCCATCGACGCCGATCCACAGGTAACCCTGCCGTTGAGGCTGCTGGCGAAAGCCGCGCCGAAGCATTCCATCCTGATCTGGCTGGGCGATTTCCCGCCGCGCGAGGCCCCCGAGGGTTGGTCGGTGCTGGGTCGCCGCTACCAGACGATGGGCTTCCGCGTTGACGACCCGTGGGAACGCGAACTTCCCGCCGGCGATCGCTTCGCCGCCTACGACCCGACCCAGGGTCAGCTGGTCACGCTCGACGGGAGTCGCGGCGAGCGCGCCGCCCATGCCCGTTGGCGCGAGACCCGTGAAGCCGCCTGGCAAAGCCTCTTCCCCGATCCGCTCGGACGCCTCGTAGTCGGCACCGATGAAAACCGGCTCGATGCCCTCGTCCGTTTCTTCCACGCCCGGCTCCGCGCGCTCGGCTGATTCCGCGTCATGGTCACCTGGATATTGCATGATCCGCTCTGGTTGCTCGGCTGGCTCTGCCTGCCGGTGATCTATTGGCTGCGGTCCCGGCGACGCCTGCCCGTGCGGATCGTGCCGTTTGCCGCCGCGTGGCACCGTCCGTCCGCCGTCAGCGCTTCCAAGCTGCCGGCCATGCTGTTCAGCGCCGGGGTCCTGCTCCTGTTCGCCGGTCTCGCCCGGCCGCAGCGTGTCGAGGACCGGCGCGAGGTTCGCCAACAGGGCTACGACCTCATCCTCGCCATCGACCTGTCCGGCTCGATGCTGGCCGAGGACTACGAAACGGGTGGCCAGCGCATCAACCGCCTGCAGGCCATCAAGCCGGTCATCAACGCCTTTATCGACGAGCGGCCCGGCGACCGCATCGGCATCGTGGTGTTCTCCGGCCGGGCCTACACGCTCGCCCCGCTCACCTTCGATCACGGCTGGCTCGAGCGCCAGGTGGAACGGCTGAAGATCGGCCTGATCGAGGACGGCACGGCCCTGGGCGACGGACTGGGGGTTGCCCTGTCGCGACTGGAACAGGCCGACAAGTCGCTCGGCAACCAGCGCCAGGGCGCGTTCGTAATTCTCCTCACCGACGGCGCGAACAATCGTGGCGCGCTGGCGCCGCTCGACGCCGCCAAGATCGCCACCAACCGGGGCATCCCGGTCTACACCATCGGCGCCGGCCGCAGCGGTTTTGTCCCCTTCCCTGTCCGCGATCAGGACACGGGGCGCCTGCTCGGCTACCGCAACGTCATGTCCGACCTCGACGAAGGCACCCTGCGCGAGATCGCCCGGGCCACCGAGGGACAATACTTCCGCGCCGACGACAGCAACACCGTGGCTGATGCCTTCGCCGCCATCGACGAAGCACAGAAAATCGAGTTCCAGGCCAAGTCCTACCTGCTCACCGACGAACTGTTCGGATGGTTTGTGGTTCCCGGCG
>Ga0181607_10002653_pt1 | contig 15762 bp, 16 predicted proteins | sample 041ome_9_FD_132420 | JGI IMG/M metagenome (GOLD analysis project Ga0181607, IMG submission 132420) | Coastal salt marsh microbial communities from the Groves Creek Marsh, Skidaway Island, Georgia - 041413US metaG (megahit assembly) | ecosystem: Environmental > Aquatic > Marine > Intertidal zone...
GATCGACTGGCTGTCGAACAATCGATGACCTATCCGGAATATTCTGCTGGTCGTCTGATGCAACGCGAAGTGGTGATGGCGCCCGAACATTGGACGGTTGGCCAAGCAATCGATTTCCTAAGATCTGAGGATGAGCTGCCAGAACAGTTTTATCATGTGATTTTAGTAGATCCGCGGATGCACCCTGTTGGAAATGTCACCTTGGGCAAACTTATGGCGTCCAAGCGCACGGTGAAGTTGGTTGATATTGTCGAAGATGTGTTTCAGGTCATACCCGTCACCCAAGAAGAAAGCGACGTGGCCTATGCGTTTAACCAATACCATTTGATTTCTGCGCCAGTAGTCGACGCCGAAAATCGGTTGGTCGGGGTGATTACAATTGATGACGCAATGGCGGTTCTGGATGACGAACACGAAGAGGACATTCTGCGCCTCGCAGGTGTTGGCGAAGAAAGTAGCCTGTCAGATACCGTCATGGAAACCACACGGCAACGCTTGCCATGGTTGGGCGTCAACCTTGTTACCGCGATCCTTGCCTCTGGCGTTATCGCCCTGTTCGAAGATACGATTTCTAGCTTTGTTGCTTTGGCAGTGCTGATGCCCATTGTGGCGTCTATGGGGGGCAATGCGGGCACGCAAAGCTTGACCGTCGCGGTACGCGCCATCGCGACCAAAGATTTGACTGGTGCGAACGTTTGGCGTGTTATTCGCCGCGAAGTTTTAGTGGGGGCAATCAACGGGTTGGTGTTTGCCGTCGTTATGGGGATTGTCGGGATCATCTGGTTTGGATCGCCCGTATTGGGCTATGTTATTGCTCTGGCGATGATAATCAACCTGATTGTTGCAGGGCTTGCGGGCACGGGCGTCCCCGTTGTGTTAGAAAAAATAGGCGTTGATCCGGCGCTGGCGTCTGGTGCTTTTGTAACAACGGTAACAGACGTCGTTGGTTTTTTCGCCTTTTTGGGATTGGCGGGTATCTTTTTGCTATGACCTTAGAAGAGCTTAAGCAAGCGGCACGTAAGGCCGCGTTTGAACGGCGTAAATTGGCAAAACAGATTGACACCGGGGCCAGTGCGTCATTGTTGTCTTCGGTTTTGGCAGGCTATCGTGGGGTGCCATTGGCGGGTTATTTTCCGATCCGAACAGAAATTGACCCAATGCCCGCAATGGCCGAGGCATCCGCGCATGGCACAGTTGGTGTTCCCGTAATTACTGCGCCTGCCCAACCGTTATTGTTTTCGCGTTGGGAACCCGATTGCGCCATGAAGGATGGTTCGTTTGGGGCGCGTATTCCTGCTGTTGATGATTACTTTGAACCAGAGGTTTTGATTGTTCCCTTGGTTGCTTTTGACCGCGCTGGTGGGCGTTTGGGCTATGGCGGCGGATTTTATGATCGCACGTTGGAATTATTACGGTCAAAACGCGCAACCTTGGCAATTGGCTTTGCCTATAGTCTGCAAGAGGCAGAGGATCTTCCGTTGGAATTAACCGATCAACCACTGGATATGATCGTGACAGAGACCGAGATCATTGACCTTATCTCGCGTTGATATCCCGTGATCTTTCTCGTCAAATCTAGATTATCACAAACGCTGTAAAGTTGTTTGAATTCAATAATCATTATTACTTTCAATGTGTTGATTTTGTCTTTGATCCATAATTCTTACTTTACATAGCTGCAAATTCGAATTGAGTTTACATCACAGCCATCGCTTTTGATGATTTTACTAGGTCGGCAGGACGTTAGAACCGCGACTGTGGAAAGGATCATTTTTTCAAGGTCCTGCAACATATACTTGCGCTTTTGTTGACGCGGCACTAGGGATTTCGCATGAGGATTTTGTTTTTAGGCGATGTCGTTGGCCGCGCGGGACGAGATGCGTTGAATGCGCATTTGAAAACTATGCGTGAAACTTGGCGTTTGGACTTTGTCATTGTGAATGGTGAAAACGCAACCAACGGCATGGGGCTGTCTGCGGCGCATGCGGCCGAATTCTTTGCGGCAGGCGTAGATTGTATCACGCTGGGCGATCATGCCTTTGACCAAAAAGATATGATGGGTCACATCGAACAGGAAAAGCGTATTGTCCGCCCTTTGAACTATGCCAAAAACGCACCCGGCAATGGGGCGCGGGTGTTTTCCGATCGCCGGGGCCGCAAGATTTTGGTCGCTCAGGTGTTGGGGCAGGTATTCATGAAACGGGCGTTTGATGATCCGTTCTCTGCTGTTGATCAGGTGATGCGCACCTATCCCCTAGGCGGAGCGGTTCAGGCGGCTGTGTTAGATATGCATTGCGAAGCGACATCGGAAAAAATGGCGATGGGACATTTTTGCGATGGGCGCGTATCGTTGGTCGTTGGCACGCATACCCATGTGCCAACCGGTGATGCGATGATTTTGTCCAATGGTACAGCCTATCAAACAGATGCCGGCATGTGTGGCGATTATAACAGCGTGATCGGGATGGACAAAGCCGAACCCTTGCGTCGTTTCATTACAGGGATGCCCAGTGGCCGGTTCCAACCAGCCCAGGGCGATGCAACGTTGTCGGGGGTGTTTGTCGAAACGGATGACAAAACGGGCAAAGCGGTGTCGGTTCAGATGGTTCGTTACGGCGGGCGCTTGGCGCAGTGCGGCCCATGATGTCACGTGCGTTGCCGTATCTTGCGCTGGGCGCAATGGGGGCGGGGTGGGGCGCGACTATCCCGTTGACCAAGGTTGCCGTCAGCACAGGTCACCAACAGTTTGGCTTAATTTTTTGGCAACTGTTTATTGGTGCGATTGTGCTGGGCACGATCCAGTTGCTGCGCCGACGTCCTTTTGTGGTGACAGCCAGATCAATCGGGTTGTTTGCTATCATCGCGTTAGTCGGTACGATATTGCCAAATTTTGCGTCTTACACGGCGGCTATGAATTTGCCGGCGACCTTATTGGCAATTTTGATCGCCACGGTACCCATGTTCGCCTTTCCAATTGCCATCCTTTGGGGCAGCGATCGGTTCGATTGGCGTCGCGCTATTGGATTGGCTGTGGGGATAATCGCGGTGGTCATTTTGGTGGCACCTGATGCGACCCTGCCAGATCGAACAAAGGTTTGGTTTGTGCCTATCGCACTAATTGCCCCTTTTTTCTATGGCATAGAAGGCAATTATATCTCGCGCTTTGGAACGTTACATCACGGGCCTATCCAGACATTGTTTGGGGCTTGTTTGGTCGGAATGGTGATGACAGGGCCGATTGCGGTGATGTCGGGACATTGGTTTGTTCCTTGGAGTAATTTTGGTGCGCCTGAATGGGCGATGATTGGTTCGGGAACGCTGCATGGGTTATCTTATGTCACTTATGTTTGGTTGGTGGCACGCAGCGGCGCGGTTTTTGCATCCCAAGTTGCTTATGCCGTCACTGGCTTTGGCGTTTTATGGGCAATTCTATTTTTAAACGAAGCACAAAGCCCCTATCTTTGGGGCGCACTTATTTGCATGATGGTGGGCATGAGCCTGGTCGCACCACGAAAAGGGACTATTGATGTTGACGCTGATTGATGGGGCATCCACCCTGTCCGCCTATGTCGCCGTCCTCGTTGTTTTGGGGATGTTTACGCTATTTATTCGCGAAAGCTATCCGACCGAAGTTGTCGCGATCGGTGGTGTTTCTCTTTTGCTGGTGACAGGGGTTTTGCCCTATGATGCAGGGCTGGCGGTCTTGTCGAACCCAGCGCCATGGACCATTGCGGCGATGTTTTTGGTTATGGGGGCCTTGGTGCGGACAGGCGCGTTGGATGCTTTTACGGTTTTGGCCGAAAAACAGGCGCAGATTAATCCAAAGCGTGCGGTTGCGATGATGATGGGGTTTGTCATATTGTCGTCGGCTGTGGTGTCGAATACCCCTGTCGTCGTTGTGATGATCCCTGTTTTTGTGCAATTATCTCGCACCTTGGGGGTCAACGCCAGCAAGCTGTTGATGCCTTTGTCTTACGCGGCCATTATGGGGGGTATGCTGACCTTGATTGGTACCTCGACCAATCTGTTGGTGGATGGTGTGGCACGTGCGCAAGGATTGGCGCCGTTTTCTATTTTCGAAGTCACCCCGGTCGCCATCGTGCTTGTGATCTGGGGGATGGCCTATTTGGCCATTGTCGGTCCAATACTATTGCCCAATCGCGACAGTATGGCGACGCTGTTGTCCGATAAATCGAAGATGAAATTTTTTACCGAAGCAATCATACCCCCTGATAGCAACTTGATCGGGCGCGAAGTGACGGGTGTTCAGCTGTTCAAGCGCGAGGGGGTGCGTTTGATTGATGTGGTGCGCGGTGATCTTTCGCTGCGCCGCAATATGAAGGATGTCACGCTTGAGGTCGGTGATCGCATCGTCTTGCGTACGCAAATGACGGAATTACTGAGCCTACAGCGTGACAAAAGTTTGAAACGTGTGGATCAAGTCTCTGCCGTTGAAACAACCACTGTCGAGGTATTGATCACACCTGGTTGCAAGATGGTTGGGCGCAGCTTGGGCAGTCTTCGGTTGCGCCGCCGTTTTGGTGTCTATCCATTGGCAGTTCATCGGCGGAACCAAAATATTGGGCGTCAATTAGACGAGTTGGTCGTGCAAGTCGGCGACACGCTTTTGTTAGAGGGCGCACCCGCTGACATTCAACGCCTGGCTACTGAAATGGATATGGTCGATGTATCACGTCCCAAGGTTCGGGCCTATCGACGCGGCCATGCCCCCATCGCGATCGTATCGCTTTTGGGCATCGTCGTACTGGCCGCCTTTGGGGTAGCGCCGATTTTATTACTGTCTGTTGTAGCCGTTGGTGTTGTGCTTTTTACACGCTGCATTGACGCCGAAGAAGCTTTTGATTTCATCGAGGGTCGTTTGTTGGCGCTGATCTTTTCTATGCTGGCGATTGGCGCAGCCCTCGAGGCGTCTGGTGCTGTCCAGTTGATTGTGAATTTGGTTGCACCGTGGATTGGCCTGTTGCCCGGCTTTTTTGTGATTTGGGCGATTTATCTTTTGACCTCAATCCTGACCGAAATGGTTTCAAATAATGCAGTTGCTGTTGTGGTCACGCCCATTGCCATTGGCTTGGCCCAAGCGTTGGGTTACGATCCACGAGCCTTTGTTGTGGCGGTCATGGTCGCAGCATCAGCGTCTTTTGCGACACCTATTGGATATCAGACCAATATGTTGGTTTATGGTCCTGGTGGCTATAAATTCACGGATTTCATGCGGCTTGGCATTCCCTTAAATCTAAGTATTGGAATCCTCGCGTCACTTGTCATTCCGCTGGTTTTTCCTTTGTAATCGGGCTTGCTCCTTTCGTCTGGTGCCACTATGAGAGAGGGGAAAAATTTAGTCGGAGGAAACCATGGCTGGTCACTCAAAATGGGCAAACATTCAACACCGCAAAGGGCGTCAAGACGCCGCGCGGTCAAAGCTGTTTTCAAAACTTTCCAAAGAAATCACCGTCGCTGCGAAAATGGGCGATCCTGATCCGGAAAAAAATCCGCGCTTGCGGATGGCTGTAAAAGAGGCCCGTTCAAATTCGGTTCCAAAAGATGTGATTGAACGCGCGATCAAAAAATCAACAGCGGGTGATGGCGACGATTACGAAGAAATTCGGTACGAAGGGTATGGCCCGAATGGGGTTGCTGTAATCGTCGAGGCGATGACCGACAACCGCAATCGTACCGCGTCAAATGTTCGCTCTACCTTTTCGAAAAATGGCGGCAATCTTGGCGAAACGGGATCCGTTGGGTTTATGTTCGACCGCAAGGGTGAAATAACCTATGCCGCATCTGTTGGGGATGCCGATAGCGTGATGATGGCCGCGATAGAAGCTGGCGCAGAAGATGTCGAAAGTTCGGAAGATGGGCACATCATTTGGTGTGCTGATAATGATTTGAACGAAGTCGCCACCGCCCTAGAAGGTGAATTGGGCGAGAGTGAATCCACCAAGTTGGTCTGGAAACCCGCGACCACAACCGAGCTGGATTTGGAGGGTATGCGCGGCCTAATGAAGCTTATCGATGCACTGGAAGATGACGATGATGTCCAGCGTGTTACCACAAACTTTGAAGCGTCTGATGAAGTGATGGAGCAGCTCTGAATACGGGCATATTCGCATCAGCGTCTTATGTGATGATGCAGACAAATTGACTGTTTTGATTCGTGAGTTTCAATAATTTTAACCCCCGTTGCGTTTTTGTGGCGGGGGTTCACTTTTTTACTGCCTCTAAAATACAACACTCATTTCTAAGAAAAATTTTACCGGTATGGGTAATTTTCATAATAACATAATACACTTAGCGCGGCTAATCTGAATTTAGCGGGTCTTATGTCCTTTGCATGCAATATATCATTTTGATATATGTAACGCCCCCCAAAGGGTAGTTTTTATTGATTAAAAGGGATAGTTGTGGTCTATAAAGTAATAGTACGGCAGCTCAGTTATTTTGGAGGAGATGCTCATGGCTTCACAGCTATTTTTGAACGTAGCACAGTTAAGAGAATTATTACTAGGAATGGAACGCGATTTAGGGTTGGGGAATTTGACTCAAAATGAAAAAGACGTTTTCTATGCGGTCCAATTGGTTTTATCTGCAAATGCAGGAATGGCCAGATCAGAAGATATTAAGCGGCATGAACTAACCCGTGGGATTACACAACCCACCTTTCATCGCAGCCTAAAGCGTCTGGTTGAAAAGGGTTTGATCGCACATGCGCCAAATACAAAAGCGGGATCATATGTGGATCCGGTGAAAAAGGCCTCTGCAAAGGGTGTTGAAGTTTTAGCCGTCGTATGAGACTGAAGAGTACCGAAAGCTTTTAAGGTACTTTTTTATGTCCACCGCCATTTCGGGCTTTTTACTTGGCCTGTCTTTTATAGTTGCGATTGGCTCGCAAAATGCCTTTGTGTTAAGGTCAGGTATTCGTCGGCAACATGTTTTGTCTATCGTGCTTACCTGCGCGGTATCGGACGCAATATTAATCGCGGCTGGCGTTGCGGGCTTTGGGGTGATCGTAGAAAGATTTCCAAACATTATCACCATTTTTCGATATTTTGGTGCTGCTTTCTTGTTATTTTACGGGGGCAAATCATTTCTATCTGCCTATCGAGGCGGTAGCACACTAAAGACGGATGGCGCAGATGTATCTTGGGCCTCAGCAGTGATGATGTGCGTGATGTTCACGTGGCTGAACCCGCATGTTTATTTGGACACAGTCATTCTTTTGGGCGCAACGTCGCAACAATACCAACAGCCTTGGGTGTTTGGCTTTGGCGCAATGACCGCAAGCGTGATTTTCTTTTTTAGTTTGGGATACGGCGCACGCAGCCTGTCGGGTTTTTTCGCGAATCCAAAGGCTTGGCAGGCTTTAGATATTTTGATTGGCTTGACAATGTGGGCGATAGCGTTTGAACTCTTGTGTGAGACATAAATCGAGTAGGACAACCGTTCTGTGAAAGATAAAGCCCATGCCCCACTAAAGGGCGTCCTGTGGATGGTTGTTACCGGCATCTTGTTTGTCTTTGTGACAGCGCTGGTCAAGCTTAATGGAACGCGCATTCCCGCAGTACAATCAGCATTTTTACGCTATGCGCTTGGGTTGGTGCTGTTATTCCCGATGTGGCAACACTTTCGGCAAACCCGTTTTGACAGACCCATGATGGTTGCCTTCACCATACGCGGTGTCACGCATTCGTTAGGGGTCGCACTTTGGTTTTTTGCGATGGCGCGAATTCCAATCGCTGACGTTACTGCAATGAACTATATGACACCGGTCTATGTGACGTTGGGGGCAGCACTGTTTTTGGGTGAAACCCTTGCGCTGCGCCGCGTATTGGCTGTCATGGCGGCCTTGATTGGCGCAATGATTATTCTACGACCGGGCTTTCGAGAGGTGTCAACAGGTCATCTAGCCATGATCGTGACCGCGCTTTTTTTCGCGTGTTCATATCTTTTGGCCAAACACCTTAGCGCGCGGGTCAATGCGGCGACTGTGGTGGTTATGTTGTCATTATTTGTGCCGGTTGGCCTTGCACCTTGGGCCTTTGCTGTTTGGGTGCCGCCGACGCTAAACGAAGTGGTGATTTTGTTCGCGGTGGCTTGTTTTGCGACGGCGGGACATTACACGATGACCTTGGCCTTTGCTGCCGCGCCTGTGACTGTCACGCAGCCTGTTACCTTTTTGCAATTGATTTGGGCCGTTAGCTTGGGCATTGTGTTTTTCGGTGAACCATTTGACCCATGGGTGGTGGCTGGCGGAACGCTTATCCTGGCATCGGTCAGCTTTATGTCGTGGCGTGAAGCTGTGTCAAAAAAACGCGCATTGACCCCACCTGTGCATGCGCCAAAAGTTTAGCGGGCGATTAATAATTGTGCGTTGCGATGTCCCTTTAGGATAGGACAACGAAGAAGTGCCTGTGTCGTCTAATTTGGAAACCAATTTTTGCGATAATAAGAGTATGTTAGAATTAGACCATATCGTAATCAGCGCAGAGACCTTGAAACAAGGCACTGACTATGTCGCCGACGTTTTGGGGATTGTCCCAGTGGCCGGTGGTAAACATCCCCTTTTCGGGACCCATAACACGCTTTTACCTCTTGGAGATATTTACCTTGAGGTCATAGCAATTGATCCAGATGCGCCCGCGCCTGCGCAGGCACGGTGGTTTGGGCTTGACGATTTTTCAGGAGAGCCGCGGATCACAAACTGGGTCTGTCGCACAGAAAAACCGCGCCGCGTTATTGGAAAAACATTGCCCGGCACGGGCGAGATGACGCCGGTATCGCGCGGCGATCTAAAGTGGCAAATAACAGTGTCCAAGACCGGCACGCTTCCCTTTGATGGATTTGGTCCGGCCATCATTGATTGGCTGGGATGTCCGCCACCAGTTTTTGCCATGCCGGATCTGTCCTGTCGATTAGAGACGTTCTCGGTTGAACATCCGCATGCAATTACCTTGCGTTCGTTTTTGTCTGGCTTATTATCTGACAAGCGCTTTGTCTTGCGCGGATCGGAGGCCCCAAAATTCGAGCTCAATATTTCGACACCGACGGGGTCAAAAACGCTGCGATAACGATCCGAACGGTCGATCTTGCAGATTGTCCGCAAATTGGTGCAATTTGGAACCCGATTATTCGTGACACCTTGGTCACGTTTAATTCGGTTGAAAAATCTGACCAAGACATTGCGGATATGATTACGGAACGTATCAGCAAAGGGCATGGATTTTTTGTTGCCGTTGAAAACGACTGCTTGTTAGGATTCGCCACATATGCGCAGTTTCGTGGCGGTGCTGGCTATGCACGCACTATGGAACATACAATCATTCTATCAGATTCAGCACGCGGGCGTGGGGTAGGAACACAGTTGATGCATCCTCTTTTGGCTCATGCCAAAAAGGGTGGCGCAATTTCGATGTTTGCCGGGGTTAGTGCCGCTAATCCCGCAGGCGTCGCATTTCACGCGGCCCTTGGGTTCTCGCAGGTCGCGACGCTTGAAAAAGTGGGGTGCAAATTTGACGCGGCAATTGATCTGGTCTTGATGCAGAAATTCCTTTAGAACGGGGTTCGCGCAAATAAAAGGAATTCACCTGTGTCGCTTTGGTCTCGTATATCCACCGCGATTGCCGCACTCGCCAACGGCGAGCCGTTATCGGTGGTTTTTGACGCTTTGCGCACACCCCCGGAACGTTCGATTGCGTTTACAATTGCTGTTATTGCTTTGGGGGCAAAGATGGCTAAAGCGGATGGCCGTGTCACCCGCGATGAGGTAACCGCTTTTCGCCAAGTATTCCACATTGCTCAGCCCGATCTGCACCACGCGGCAAAGGTTTTTGATATGGCACGTCAGGATGTGGCAGGATTTGACATCTATGCGCAACGCATTAGCGCAATGTTTGGTGCGGGCCATCAGTCATTGCGTGATCTTCTGGAAGGGCTGTTTTATATCGCTATGGCCGATGGCCGTTATCATCCGAACGAAAACTCTTTTTTAGAACGTGTTGCCGAGATCTTTGGCATAACTGCGAAAGAATTCAGTAAAATCAAGATGCAGTTTGTTCCAGATGCTGCACCTGACCCCTATGCTGTTTTGGGGCTTGAAGAGGGCGCAGATCACGTCTCTATTCGCAGGGCATGGAAATCCTTGGTGAGGGAATATCATCCCGATCAAATGACCGCGCGCGGTGTGCCGGCTGAGGCGGTGAAACTGGCTGAACATAAGCTGATTCAAATCAACCGCGCCTATGAAACACTGATCGCTGGGCGGCCATAGGATGCGCATCGCCACATATAATGTGGAATGGTTTAATTCCCTGTTTGATGACGATGGTACGCTTTTATTTGATCAAGGATGGTCCGGACGCTACAACGTTACACGCGAACAACAATTGACTGCGCTTGGTGTTGTCTTTTCGCGATTGGATGCGGATGCCATCATGATCATAGAAGTGCCAGATCACAGTCGTGCCCGACGAACACACACCGCATTGGAAAATTTTGCCAATCATTTTGGGTTGCGGGCAAACACCGTTCTTATCGGATTTTCGAATGATGCCCAGCAAGAAATAGCATTTTTGTATGATGCAAATGTCATTAAGGCACAGCATAGACCGATTGCATCCGTCGAGGCACCAAGGTTCGATGAACATTTTGAAATTGATTTGGACGTTGATGCGCGTTTAGATACGGTAACCTTTTCTAAACCGCCGTTGGAACTAAGTCTGCAGCTAAAAGATGGACGCTGCATTTCTGCAATTGGTGTACATCTGAAATCCAAAGCACCGCATGGCGCCCGCACGCCGACGGATGCGATGCGCCTTTCAATCGCTAATCGGCGTAAACAGTTGGCACAATCCATTTGGCTGCGGCGACGCATCACACAATTGTTAGAGGATCGACAGTCTGTGATGGTTCTGGGGGATTTTAATGATGGACCCGGATTAGACGAATATGAAAACTTGTTTGGCCGGTCATCCATTGAAATTGTGATGGGGCAAGACTTAGTTCCTGCGCTTGGCCTGTTCGATCCTCACGCGGCCGAGTTGCTGGGCACAGGGCAAGATTGCAAAACTTTCAGTGCACAGTTTTATGATCACAAGACCCAGACATCGTTAAAGGCTTTGCTGGATTACATATTTGTCAGCAAAAACCTGGGCCTCGCGCCTGAGGATTGGAAAATTTGGAACCCGGTCGATCCCCATGGGGCAGAGTTTGACAAAGAATTGCGTCAGGCGCTTTTACTTGGGTCGGATCATTTCCCAGTGGTTTTAGATATTTCATAACAATCGAAACATTTCATGATGATTGTTTCGCGCTGCCATACAGTGTTTGATTTTACTTGCAAAAATCAAAAAAATTCACCTTTAGTAATAACATTGTATACTTTTGGGTGGATTTAATATGTTTGCACTTTCTTTCCTGCTTCTAGTTGTGCTCGGTTGGGGGATTTACGAAATTTTTTCTGGATCGGGATCTAGCGATGAGGACAGCGCAGGCTCGAGCGGTGAAACAACCAGCACCAACACGTTAAGTAGCGAAGTAAACGGGTCCGATTTCGATGACACGATCATCGGAACCGATCAAGATGATGCGCTAAACGGTCGGCGGCAACGATTACCTTGAGGGTGGTTTGCTGTATGACACACTTGTTGGCGGCGATGGCGACGACTCGCTTGATGGTGGTTTAGGCAATGATGTTTTATATGGCGATGCTGGCAATGACGTCATTGTTGGTGGCCAAGGTAAAGATGAAATTTACGGCGGTGATGGCAACGATAATTTGCAAGGACGTGAATCCGAAGACACCATCTTTGGTGATGCAGGGGATGATAAAATTGAAGGTGGATTTGGCTTTGATGTTCTGCACGGCGATGCTGGAAATGACACAATAGATGGTGGCAACGGCGGCGATACGATATTTGGTGGTGACGGCAATGACTATGTCACGGGCAGCAGCGGCCAAGACCAAATTGACGGCGGCGATGGCAGCGATCAATTACATGTTGGTTTTCTAGATGACATGTTGTCCGGCGGGGCGGGCGACGATAGAGTCACCGGCGGAAGCGGGAATGACTTTGTGTTTGGTAACGCCGGCAATGACACGGTCATGGGCTTTAGCGGCGATGAAGTTGTCTATGGTGGTGCTGGCAGCGATGAAGTCATGGGCGACGACGGCAATGACACGATTTATGGATCATGGAACCCTGACGGCACAGATCGCGACGCAGCCTATCAAGCGGCCTATAACGCAGCAAAGGCGGATCCAACCTTGGCCAACGCAACTGATGCGGAAATCTTGGTGTCAAAATATTTTGATGGTGTTGATACCAGTGCTTCGTATTTGTCGACGGGGTTGGGGCGCGATGACGGGGCTAGCATGGGGTATGATAACCTCTTTGGGGGCAACGGTAATGACGTGATTTATATGGGACACGGCGATACAGCGTTTGGTGATGCTGATCCCGAGGGAAATGCATATGATGGCCCTGGCGCAAATGAATTCCATGTTGTTCAAAGTAACGCAGTAATTGAGGATCCTCAGCGCACGTTTATTTACGATTTCGAGATCGGCACCGATAGCTTGTATATTCACTACAGCGGGGCATCCTCTCCGGCGATTGAAATTCAATCTGTGATCAACAACTCTGACCCGAACGCGGCAATGATACAATTGTTTTGGTCGACGGGCAGGAATTTGTGCGTTTAAAAGAACTGGGTCCACAGAGTGCAAACATCACTTATAGCTTGATTGCACAGACTTAGGCGCCAAAAAATTGCACGACTGGCTTAGCGCTAAGCGTGGTGGCCAGCGACTGAAAACGGGCTTCGGCCACTTCGCCAAATAATGGCTTAAGACCATCGCTCATCTTTAGGACGATGGTCTTTTTCTTTTTGTCATAAGACAATTCTGCATTTTGGTCTGGATCGACAATCCACAACATCGCGCCCAAGCGCATCGCCTTGCCCAATATTTCCGCATTGCGAATTTGATCTGGTTTGACCAATGTAAACAGATTTGCAAAGGGCGATCCTTCGCGGTTATTTTTGTAACGATGCAGCAAAGCGAGCCCTAGAAAAACACGCTCTGAATGCTTTAGTCCGCCCAGATTGGCGCGCGTCGCATTATCAAAACAAACCTCGGCTCGGTAATCAGGGTGGGCACGCCAACTGACGTCGTGCAGATAACACGCCGAGCGCGCAAGGCGGTCCAATTCTGGCGTCGTCTTGGGAAAGACGTTTTGTAAGAATTGATATAACCTATCCCCATAACCGGGAAAGCGTGCGTCTTTCATTTCAGCATATTGGCAGGCTTCGATTAGCGGATCACGTTCGCGCAGATCTTGAGGCATTTCTTCGTAAAGCATGCCTTCACGAATGCCATAACTTGAAATTGCGATGTCTTTGGGCCGAAAGACGTGAATAAGGCGTTTCAGGACCTCTGCCGCATACGGAACCAAGTCCATCCGCGCCGACGAAACCCCGCAGGCGATCCGTAAGGCCGTGTGATCGGTTTGATCCAAAAATTCTATCGTATCACGAACAGATTGGATGCTCATGCGGTATTCGTGCATGACATGCAGAGGATATTTGCGTCGTTCCATGTCAATGCGCGCAAGGGCCCGCCACGAGCCGCCGACCAAAAACAGACGGTTGTGTTGGGGCCCCAATTCGTCAGCCAGCTGTTCAACGACCTGTTTTATATGGGCCGCGCGTCCTTTTTTGCCGCCCTTTATTTCCAAAAGCTTTAGTGGCCCTAAATCAGACGAAACACGCCTGCGCACCTGACCGTCACCTATTTCGGCCAATTCCATCGACGATCCACCGATATCGCAGACCAAACCATAGGATCCCGGCCAACCCAACAATACGCCTTGTGCGGAAAGACGTGCCTCTTCGCGGCCATCAATGATCCAGATTTTTTGGCCTGTTTTTTGCAAAACCTCACGACAAAAGTCTTCACCATCGGACGCATCGCGCACCGCTGCTGTGGCCACGGCGGTTAATTTTGGCACCCCCATGCCGCGTGCCAAGTGGACGAACCGTTCAATGGCTGCCAAGGCGCGTTTGCGACCAGTGGGATTAAGAATACCAGTTTTAGAGACGCCTGCACCCAAAGCGCACATGATTTTTTCATTGTAATAATAGGCGGGGGATCGGGCCGCCCCGTCAAAGACAACCATCCGAACCGAGTTAGATCCAACGTCAATGACGCCGACTTTTTTCAGGAAAGGGTGGGCAGAATCCTCGAATAATGCATGATCAAAGGGCGCCCAAGTCGATGAAACGTCTGACATCGCAGAATCCTGTTACCTGTTCTCTACCTAGTCTTAGACTGCACCATCCATTATGGCAACGCCTTGTCTTGGCTGAGATTTTCCAACAGCTGCGCGACAAACGGCCGTGATATGGGGCGTTTTTGTGCCAACGCTGCGGTATCGATTTGTGCCACGGCGTGCTGAGCCGCCGCAAATGATCGATCTAACCGCGTGGTCAAAAACTGTAATACATCAGGGGCAGGGAACATTTGGCGATCAGAAAAGAGTTTTGCCATCAAAATCATGAACAATGCATCGTCTGGTTCAGTCAAAGTTGCACAACCCGTGCCTTGGAGTCGTGACAACAAATCAGGCAAAATAATCTCCCACAGGTGCGGTTCTTTGCGTCCCGTTAATAACAGGGAATTGCCATTTGCCAAAACCAGATTATGCAAGTGAAATAGCGCTGTCTCTGCCGCGGCATTTCCTGCAATCAGTGGTACGTCGTCAACCGCGATATGGCACTTTGCCAGATCATCAATCGATTTACCGACCAATTCACTTGCCGAGATGATCGTTGCGCCAGACAGATCCGCCCAAACATGCGCAAGATGCGTTTTTCCTGCACCTTTTGGCCCTGAAATGATATGTTTGCGTCCTGGCCAATTCTGCCAGTTCTCGATTGATCCCATCGCCAAAATATTGCACTCGGACACAAAAAAATCCCCACGATCCAACGCGGTACGTGTCGGAAGATCTAAGGTAAGCTGTTCGGCCATTAGTCGTCTTTCGTCTCTAGTCCGCTAAGCCCGCGATATAGGCGACTGTCTAGGTATTGCGTGGTGCCAAATCTTGCAAGCACGCCAATTGACGCGGCGACCGGAACCGCAACCAACATGCCGATAAATCCGAAGAGCGTCCCAAAAATCGAAAGCGCCAGCATCAACCAAACGGGATGAAGTCCTACAGATCCGCCAACCAGTTTGGGTGTCAAATAATTGCCCTCGATCACTTGGCCAGCAACAAAAATTGCGGCAACCAATCCAAGGCTGACCCAATCGCCCCAGAATTGAAACAGGCCAAGCCCCAGTGCCAACGCGCCACCGACAAGTGATCCGACATATGGGATAAAGGTGATCAGCCCAGCGATTGCACCAACGATCAACCCAAACTCTAATCCAACCAACATCAGGGCTGCGGCGTAAAAGGTTCCAAGGATCAAACACACTGATCCCATGCCGCGTACAAAAGCCGACAAAGTTTTGTCGATTTCGCGGGCCAGTTGGCGAATTGTTGGGGCATGATCGCGCGGCAATAAATCATTCACGCGCGCGACCATATTATCCCAGTCTAACAACAAATAAACGGCCACGACGGGCACGATCACGAAAAGCATTACGATGTTCAATAGTGACGCAGCAGATCGCAAGGCCGCAGTCAAAAGTGAAGCACCTTTTTGTTTAATTGTGTCCCCAACGGCGGTTAATGCGCCGCC
>Ga0181607_10002654_pt1 | contig 15759 bp, 21 predicted proteins | sample 041ome_9_FD_132420 | JGI IMG/M metagenome (GOLD analysis project Ga0181607, IMG submission 132420) | Coastal salt marsh microbial communities from the Groves Creek Marsh, Skidaway Island, Georgia - 041413US metaG (megahit assembly) | ecosystem: Environmental > Aquatic > Marine > Intertidal zone...
AATAGAGGAGAATAACTATGGCAATAAGTAGAGGACAACTAGTTAAAGAACTAGAACCAGGTTTGAATGCTCTATTCGGCTTGGAATATAAACGTTATGAGAATCAGCATGCTGAAATCTACACTAGCGAATCTTCAGACAGAGCGTTTGAAGAAGAAGTTATGTTATCAGGTTTTGCTCAAGCTCAAGTAAAAGCGGAAGGTTCTGGTGTTACATTTGATAACGCTCAAGAAACTTACACTGCAAGATATACACATGAAACTGTAGCTCTTGCTTTCGCAATTACTGAAGAAGCAATTGAGGACAACTTGTATGACAGACTTGCTAGTAGATACACTAAAGCATTAGCTAGATCTATGGCAAACACTAAACAAGTTAAAGCGGTACAACCATTAGTTAATGGTTTCGGTACTTTCACTTCAGGAGATGGTTCTGCATTATTTGCAACTAACCACCCAACTGTAAGTGGAACTGTATCTAACACATTGGCTACAGCTGCTGACCTTAACGAAACTTCATTGGAGCAGTCTTTAATTGACATCGCTGCAATGACTGACGAAAGAGGTCTAAAAATTGCTGCTAGAGGAGTGAAAATGATCGTTCCTTCTGAGCTTCAATTTACTGCTGAGAGATTAATGAAATCTCAAGGTAGAGTTGGAACTGCTGATAATGATATCAACGCAATCGTTTCTATGGGAATGGTTCCTCAAGGTTACAGAGTGAACAATTTCTTAACTGACCCAGATGCGTTCTACATTATTACTGACGTGCCTAATGGTATGAAGTATTTTGATAGATCACCTATCAAAACTTCTATGGAAGGTGACTTCGATACTGGTAACGTAAGATACAAAGCTAGAGAAAGATACTCTTTCGGAGTTTCTGACTTTAGAGGTATTTTTGCATCACCAGGTGCATAATAATTAAATTATTTGAGGCGGGACACAATCCCGCCTCATTTAAAATATAGAAAGAAAAAATGACTCAATATAAATACAAAATAAACATATTTACAAGATACCTTCAAACAAGTTTTGAAATTGAAAGTGAAAAAGAAATAAATAATACGGATGAGCTAAATAAACCTATTATTGACTTCTTAGGAAAATCTGATATAAAATGGGAACAAAATGATTTACAATATACAAGTAGTGTAAATGATTTTTATATAACCTATGAGGAGGTTACAAATGGCTCAGGACAACATGGTATTGTTCGCGAAGAAACTGAAGCTCGAATCTAGATGGAACGAGTTATTTCTTGAAAACAGAGGACAAATTACCGCTGAAATGTCTGTTCTTGGTGATGAGATCAAACAAGTAATTAGATCAATTATCAGGAAACAAGAAGCAGAAGTCCATACTAACGATAAAGATTACGAAGTACATCTTTACGCTGGTTAATTAGGACTTATAAATAGCTAGAATCAATCTTTTAGCCTAGGGATTTCTTGCACTTTTCAATTATTTCATATATAAAATAATTACTATACAAATTAATTAGAATACTGACGCGTATAGTCGACGGCCTAGAGACAGTATTCAAAAACTAGGAGGATATAATTATGGCAAATACTACATTTACAGGACCAGTAGTAGCTTTAAATGGCTTTATTGGTGGACCAAACGTAAACGCAGGTTCAACTCGTGCTAACGACACTGAACAAGGTGGAAACCTTCCATTCATAGCTTCTGCTGGTAATGTAACTACATTATCTACAACAGGTGGAACTAGAACTTTATTAGCTACAGCTAATGAAGGTGTTATTGCATATGTTAAAAACGGTGCGAATGGAACTTCTGTTTCTTGCTATGTGTTTTCAGATGGAGCTCAATGGCTTCAATTGAATGACCCAACAAGTACAGTTGCGTAATAAATAATATCGTGGGCCTTCGGGCCCACACAATTTTAATAGGAGAAAAACTATGGCAAGTAAAGGCGACGTAAAAGCAGTCCAAATTACAACAGCAGCTCAAGTATTTGGTGGTAGAACTAGATTAAGAGGAATTATTCTATCTGCTAATAGTACAACAGCTGTGGGATCTGTAACTTTACAAGATATAAATGGAACTCAGTTTACAGCAGATGTTCCTCCAGGAGATGTATTTTCATTTAATCTTCCTGAAGACGGTATTTTGTTTGAAAGTGGAATGACTTGCAGTGCAATCACAAGTGCTAAAGCAACTGTATTGATTGATAAATAGGAGTCTAGATGGCAACTTCTGGAACAACAACTTTTGAATCAAGTTTTTATATTGATGATGTAATCACTGAAGCATACGAAAGATTAGGTATGTTTGATTATTCGGGTAATCAAATAAAAACAGCAAGACGTTCTTTAAACATTATGTTTCAAGAATGGGGTAACAGGGGTTTACATTTTTGGGAAGTAAAAAATAATTCTATTACATTAGTTGATGGTCAATCAACTTATACAATGTATAGATCAACAGCAGATGGTACTTCAGATGCAACAGCAGTATATGGTGTTGATGATATTTTAGAAGCAGTTTATAGAAATTCTTCTGGTGTTGATTTTTCTTTAACTAAAATTAATAGATCGACTTATCAAGGTCTATCTTCTAAAACACAAGAAGGAACTCCAACACAATATTTTGTACAAAGATTTATAGATAAAATTACAATCACTTTATATTTAACTCCCGGAAGCACAGAAGCCGGAAACTTATTAAATTATTATTATGTTAGCAGGATTCAGGATGCAGGAGCCTATACAAATAATGCAGATGTTCCGTATCGATTTGTACCTTGTATGGTATCTGGACTTGCATATTATTTATCACAAAAATTTAAACCAGAATTAGTTCAACAAATGAAAATGCTTTATGAAGATGAATTACAAAGAGCTTTACAAGAAGATGGTTCTTCATCTAGTACTTTCATAACCCCTAAAACTTATTATCCAAATGTCTAGATCAAACGGTAAATATGCACAATTTATTTCTGATAGATCAGGTATGGCTTTTCCATATAAAGAAATGGTTGTGGAATGGAATGGTGCTAGAGTACATATTTCTGAATTTGAACCTAAGCAACCACAATTAGAACCTAAACCAACTGTTGCAGATCCACAAGGTTTGCAATTTGCAAGACCGGCAAGAGTCGAGCCACCAGTTTTAATTTTATTACAAACAAATCCCTTTCAAACAATTATTTATAGTGGTACTACTTATGTCAATGTCTATTCACCTAATCATGGTCGATCAAATGGAAATATAGTTCGATTTAGAGGACCAACTAATGCAAGTGGCTACGATAATGTTCCATCTTTTAATGGAGTAACTGATATTAGTAATACTAATGGATTTACAATTACAGTTGGAAAAATTGATGGAAGTGGTATTGTATCAGATACAACAAATTATTTTTATTTTGCTAGTACCGACACAGCTACAACTAGTGGAATTAGTGGAGGAGGAGATGGTTGCACAGCTGGCCCTGTGAACCTACAAGGATAATGACATACGCAGAACTAGTACAAAAAATTAGAGATTACACAGAAACAGATTCAAATGTTTTAACTGCAACTATTGTTGATGGTTTTATTGAAAATGCTGAATGGAGAATATATAGAGATGTTGATTCTGATAATAACAGAAGATATGCAACTGCTAATTTGATTGCTTCACAAAGATTTATAGATGTACCTGCTGATTTATTAATAATTAGATCTGCTCAGATTGTAGATGGTGGCTCTGGTGGAACTAGAAATTTTTTAGAATATAGAGATACCAGTTTTATGTCAGAATATAACTCTACTGGAGCAACTGGAGAGCCTAAATACTACGGTATGTGGGACAAAGATACTATTGTTTTGGCTCCTACACCTAGTTCAAATTATGAAATTCAATTAAATTATATCTTGAAAGATCCAGGTTTATCGAGTACAAATACAACAACATACCTAAGTAAGTATTTTCCCAACGGACTTTTGTATGCATGTTTAGTCGAAGCTTACAGCTTCTTAAAGGGACCAAACGATCTCTTGCAATTATACGAAGGAAAGTATAAACAAGTAGTAGAAGGTTTCTCAATTGAACAAATGGGAAGACGAAGACGAGACGAATATCAATCAGGTGTTCCTCGAGTCGGAGGAAAATAAGGAGATAAACTATGGCTATAACACAAGCGATTGCAAATGCGTTTAAGAAACAATTACTAGAAGGTGATGCAAATTTTGCTTCTGGTGGTGATAAGTTTAAATTAGCTCTTTATACTTCTTCAGCAACTCTAAATTCAGCGACTACTGCTTACACAGCTTCTAATGAAGTTGGTGACAGCGGTGCTTATTCAGCTGGTGGTGGAGATCTGACAGGTCAAACTACTTCAATTGCATCAGGTGTTGCAATTGTAGACTTTGCAGATTTATCATTCACTGGTGTAACGTTGACAGCTAGAGGAGCTTTAATCTACAACACATCTTCTGCAGTTACTAATGCAGCAGTTGCAGTTTTAGATTTTGGAGGAGATAAAACAGCTACATCAGGAACTTTCACAGTACAGTTTCCAGCATTTACTACAGCGGCAGCTATATTAAGAATCTCTGGCTAATAGGAGGTTTAAATGGCATTGGTTGTGAATGATAGGGTTAAAGAAACCTCTACCACTACTGGTACAGGTACATTTGATCTAGATGGAGCGGCGTTAGGATTTGAAACATTTGTTTCAGGTATTGGTAATGCTAATACAACTTATTATTCTATTGTAAATGAGAATGGTGAGTTTGAAGTAGGACTTGGTACAATTACAGATGCTGCAACCGACACTTTATCAAGAGATACAATTTTATCATCATCAAATAGTGATGCTGCAGTAAATTTTTCTGCGGGCACTAAAGATGTTTTCTGTACCCTTCCTGCATCTAAAGCAGTCATACTAGATTCAAGCGGAAACATTGTTGCAAACAATGGATCTAATTTAACAAATTTAAATGCATCAAATTTAGCTTCAGGTACAGTTCCTGATGCTAGGTTTCCTGCAACTCTTCCAGCTATAAGTGGTGCAAACTTAACAAATTTAGATGCTTCGGATTTAGCTTCAGGCACAATACCTGACGCAAGATTCCCTGCTACACTTCCTGCAATTAGTGGAGCTAATTTAACAAACTTAGATGCAGATGATTTAGCTAGTGGAACATTACCAGATGCAAGATTTCCAGCAACCCTCCCTGCAGTTAGTGGAGCTAATTTAACATCTTTAAATGCAACTAACATTGCTTCAGGAACTTTAGCGTCAGACAGATTACCTACGGTTCCAACAACAAAAGGTGGAACTGGATTAACTACAATTGGAAGTGCAAACCAAGTTCTTGCAGTCAATGGAGCTGGAACTGCTTTAGAATATCAAACTCCAACTACTGGAGATATTACAGGTGTTACAGCAGGAAATGGTTTAACAGGTGGTGGAACTACAGGCGACGTTACATTAAATGTTGGAGCAGGCGCTCTTATTGATGTTACTGCAGACGCTATCGATGTAGATTTATCAGAATTAACTACTTCTACTTCAGATGCAGACGGAGATTTTTTCGCTGTAATTGATTCAGCAAATGCTCAAAAGAAATTAACAAAAGCAAATATTAATATATCAGGATTTAATAACGATAGTGGATTTACTACAAACACAGGAACGGTTACTTCAGTAGAAGTAACTGCTGGATCTGGTTTAACTGGTGGTGGAACAGTTACTACTTCAGGAACTATAAATTTAGATGTTGGAGCAGGAACAGGTATTGATGTTGCAGCAGATGCAATTTCTGTTGATGTATCAGATTTCATGACTAATGGATCAAATAATAGAATTGTAACTGCAACTGGTACTGATGGTATGAATGCAGAAACAAATTTAACTTTTGATGGATCTAATTTAACTGTAACTGGAGGTATTTTACCAGGAGCAACAGATCAATATGATCTAGGTGCATCAGGAAATGTTTGGAGAAACTTATACACTGGAGACTTACATTTATCTAACGAAGCAAAATCTGAAGGTAATGCAGTTGATGGCACTAAAGGTAACTGGACTATTCAAGAGGGTGCTGAAGATCTTTATTTATTCAATAACAAATCAGGTAAAAGATATAAGTTTAAACTAGAAGAGGTTTAATAGCAAATGGCCTTTGGAATTACAGCATTTGCAGAATCGCCTTTTGCAGCTACAGGTTCAACTAATATTAACGTTGCTGTAACAGGACAATCTCTTACTACAAATTTAAACAATGTAACTATTGATTTAAACACTCCTGTAAATTTAACAGGTCAAGTTTTAACATCTTCATTAGGTAATGAAACAATTATTGCAGATGCAAATGTTGCAGTAACAGGTCAAGAACTTGTTATGGCAGAAACATCTCCTGGTGTTGTTATTGATGTAACTGCTTCTTTAACTGGTCAATCTTTGACAGCAACTCAAGGTGATGTAAGTTTATTTATAGGTGTTGAAGCTTTTCCAACAGGTCAAGCTTTAACTTCTAACTTAGGTTCTGTTTCAATTACAGCTAATGCAGATGTTGGAATTACAGGTCAAGAATTAACTGCTGCAGAAGGCACATTGGTTCTAGATGCAAATACCATAGCTAGTCTAACAGGTGAATTATTATCAATAACTGAAGGTAGTGTTAGTATAACTGCTAACGCAGATATTTCAGTTACTGGTCAAGAATTGACCATGCAAGAAAATGCTCCATCAGTTATTGGAGATGCAAATGTTACTTTGACAGCTTTACCTATGACAACAAATCTTGGTACAGCTGCTTTAACTGCAGATGTAAATGTAAGTACAACCGGTCAAGAAATGACAATGCAGGAAGGTACTGCTACTGCAGATGATGCGAGTGCTGAAATCACTGGACTTTCTATGTCAATGTCGCTAGGAACTGTTAAAAATATTATGTGGAGTGAAGTAAATACAGGAACCATTCAACCTTGGACAGAAGTTGACACTGCTGCATAAATGAAATATTATGGTATAATTTAAGGAATCTAAAATATGGCTAACACGACATCAGCAAGTTTAAAATTAACGGTTCAGGCAACTGGAGAAAATTCAGGAACTTGGGGTCAATTTACAAATACCAATTTATTAATTTTAGAACAAGCGATTGGTGGATATACTGGAGTTGCTTTAAATGCTACAACAGGTGCTACTTTAACATTTTCAAATGGTGCTTTATCAAATGGTAAAGATCAAGTTATAAGATTAACTGGAACTATTACATCAAATGTAAATGTAGTTATTCCTGATGGAGTTGAAAAAACTTATATAGTTGAAAATGCAACTAGTGGTGCTTTTACAGTTACTTTTAAAACAAGTTCTGGAACCGGTGCTACATGGTCTACGACAGACAAAGGTTATAAAATAATATATTCTGATGGTACTAATATTGTAGATGTTACTGCAGATTTAGGAAATATAACTGCAGGAAACATAACTGCAGGAAATATATCTGTAGGAACCATAGCTTCAGGAGCAATAACTGCAACGGGTAATATTATACCTGGTGCAGATGACACCTATGATCTTGGAACTTCAACTGCAGTATGGCAAAATTTATATACTGGAGATTTACATTTATCGAATGAAAGTAAAAGTCAAGGTAATATGGTAGATGGAACTAAAGGTAGTTGGACATTTCAAGAAGGAAATAATGATTTGTTTATTATTAACAATAAGTCAGGTGAAAAATTTAAATTAAAATTAGAAAAAGTTGGAGATTCATAATGGGAGTTGTATCATGTGGAACTACAATGCTAGACCAAGGAGTCTTTAAAAATATAGGCTCTATTACTTGGGACACAACTGCTAAAACTTCAGGATTCACTGCGGTTAGTGGTAATGGATATTTTTGTAATACAACATCTGCAGCTTTTACAGTAACACTACCAAGTTCACCTTCTGCAGGTGATATAATTGGTTTAAAGGATTATGCAAATACTGCTGACACTAATAATATTACTATAGGTAGAAACGGTTCAAATATTCAAGGCGTTGCAAATGATTATGTAATTAATACTGAAGGAAGATCAGTAATATTAGTTTATGTAGATGCAACAAAAGGTTGGTTAGTAACTGGATCTGCTAAATCGGCAGATATTCAACAAGATTTAAGATTCGTAGCAGCAACAGGCGGAAGTATTACAACATCTGGAGATTACAAAATTCATACCTTTACAGGACCAGGAACTTTTACAGTTACTTGTGCAGGAAATGCTGCTGGTTCAAATACAGTAGACACTATGATCGTAGCTGGTGGTGGTGCAGGTGGAACAAATTCACCTTGCTTTAATGGCGGCGGTGGAGGCGGCGGTGGAGGTGGTAAAAGATGTGTCCCTTCTATTCCTGTAACAGTTACAGGTTATCCTATCTCAATAGGAGGTGGTGGTTCACCTGGTCCAACTGGAAATCCTGGTGGGTCTGGAAGTAATTCAAGTTCTGTTGGTTACACTTCAGCTGGTGGTGGAGGTGGAGGTGGAGCAGCTCAAAGTCTAAGACCTGGCCAAGCTGGTGGCTCTGGTGGAGGTGGAGGAGGTTCTGCTCCTGGAGGTAATACTAATCCTGGAGGATCAGGAAATACGCCTCCTGTAAGTCCACCACAAGGAAATAATGGTGGTAATGGAGTTGGATACCCTAATACTCAAGGTGGCGGCGGTGGTGGAGCTGGCTCTGCTGGTAACCCTACACCTGGCCCAGGTCAAGCTGGACCTGGAGGAAACGGAGCAGGTTCTTCTTTTCCACTTGTTCCAGGAACATTTTCTGGCGGTGGAGGTGGTGGACGATATAACGGTTCTGCTGGCTCTGGAGGTCCTGGTGGCGGTGGTAATGGTGGAAACACAGGTCAAGCAGGCTCTACAAACACTGGTGGCGGAGGTGGTGGTACAGGTCAAACCTTTGGACCTGGCGGAGCTGGAGGATCTGGTATAGTAAAAATTAAATATAAATATCAATAGGTAATATTATGGGTGTAAATTCAAACGGAACAATAATGATGGATCAAGGGGTTTTTGAAAACCTTGGATCTGTTACTTGGGATACTACAGCTAAAACAACTGGCTTTACTGCAGTCAGTGGTAATGGTTATTTTGTAAATACTACAAGTGGAGCAATTACAGTTACGCTACCAAGTTCACCAAGCGCAGGGGATGTCGTTGGAATAAAAGATTATGCAAACACTGCAGATACCAATGCAATTACTATTGGAAGAAATGGTTCTAATATAGATGGAGTAGCAAACGATTTTACAATTACAACAGAAGGTTTATCTGCATTATTAGTTTACGTTGATGCAACAAAAGGTTGGTTAATTACAAACTCATCACAAGCAAGTGATATTACTGAAAACGTATTATATGTTGCAGCTACAGGTGGAACTATTACAACATCTGGAGATTACAAAATTCATACTTTTACTGGCCCTGGAACTTTTACAGTTACCTGTTCAGGAAATCCTGCTGGTTCTAGTACAGTTGATTACATGGTAATTGCAGGTGGCGGCGGAGGATCTGGTGGAAACGTAGCTGGTGGTGGTGCAGCGGGTGGCTACAGGGAATCTAAAGCAGCAGGTGCACCTTGGTCAGCAAGTCCTTTAGCAACTCCTTCTTCTTTACCTGTTTCAGTAACTGGTTATCCAGTTACAGTAGGTGGTGGTGGAAGTGGTGGAACGGGTCCTATTTCTACTGCAGTAGGAGGCAATGGTTCAAATTCAGTTTTTTCATCTATAACATCAACTGGCGGTGGAGGCGGTGGATCACATTGTGGCCCTAATGGTATAGGAAGACCAGGAGGTTCTGGTGGAGGAAATAGTTATCAAAAAAATTCTCCTCCTGTAGGAAATGGTAATACACCACCTGTATCTCCACCACAAGGAAATCCTGGAGGAACCGGACTAGATGGTGGTAACTATGGTGGCGGCGGTGGCGGCGGTGCTGGTGGTTCTGGTCAACCTGGTTGCGCTGGTAATGGTGGTGGTAATGGTGGTCCTGGAACAACTTCTTCAATCAACGCATCTCCAGTTACAAGAGCTGGTGGCGGTGGAGGAGCATCTGAGAATCCTGGTGAACCTGGTATTGGTCAAGCAGGTGGTGGTAATGGTGGTGTTCCAAATAGTAGACCTGGAAAACCTGCTACAATAGCTAATGTTGGTAGTGGCGGTGGTGGTGCAGCTTGTGCACCTGGAGGAAACGCTTCAGCAGGTATTGTAATTATAAGGTATAAATATCAATAGGAAAAAATTATGGGAATAAATTCATGCGGAACAACATTAATAGATAATGGCACTTTTAAAAATATAGGTGCTATAACTTGGGATACAACTGCAAAGACATCTGGTTTTACTGCGGTTGCAGGAAATGGATATTTTTGTAATACTACTTCAGCATCGTTTACAGTAACGCTACCTTCATCTCCAACAGCTGGGGATACGGTTGGTATTTCTGATTACGCTAATACTGCAGATACAAACAATATTATTATCGGTCGAAATGGATCTAATATTCAAGGTGCCGCAAGTGATTTTGTAATTAACATAGAAGGTGGGTCTGTTTTATTAATTTATGCAGATGCAACAAAAGGTTGGTTATTAGTAGATGCTGCAAAAGCAAATGATATTTCTCAAGGTCCAACTTATATTGTAGCAACAGGCGGAAGTATTACTACTTCTGGAGATTACAAAATTCACACCTTTACAGGACCAGGGACATTTACAGTTTCTTCTGTAGGTAATCCAATAGGTGGACCTAATAATATAGATTATTTAATAGTTGGTGGTGGAGGTGGTGGTGCTTCACAAAACTACCCTGATGATAGAGGAGCTGGAGGCGGTGGAGCGGGTGGTCTTAGAACTACTTATCCAAGCCCAGCAGGAAGTGTTCCTGTTAGTGCTACTACATATCCAATTTCAGTTGGTGGAGGTGGAGCAGGAGCAGTAGGAGCACCCAGTGTTAATGGTTCTAATGGAAGTAGTTCATCAGGTTTTAGTATAACTTCTGCTGGTGGAGGTTATGGTGGAGGCCACGATCAAGTTGGTGGCCCAGGTGCTTCAGGTGGTGGTGGTAGTAATTTTACAACAGGTCGTCCTGGTGGGACAGGGAATACTCCTCCAGTTAGTCCTCCACAAGGTAATCCAGGTGGAACAGGATCACCTAATGCATCACCGTGGACTGGTGGCGGTGGTGGTGGACATTCAGCTGCAGGAACTAATGCAGGTCCAGGATCAGCAGGTCCAGGAGGAGCTGGCACAGCAAATTCAATTACAGGATCATCTGTTACAAGAGCAGGTGGTGGAGGCGGTGGTGGAGGCCCTGGCGGAACTCAAGGTTCTGGTGGCGCTGGAGGTGGTGGCGCAGGTTCTAATACTCCAGGCCCAGCAACACCTGGTACTGTTAACACTGGTGGTGGCGGTGGTGGTAATGGAGAATTTAATCAAGCAGGTGGAGCTGGTGGTTCAGGAATTGTTATTATTAGATACAAATATCAATAAGATTAATGTATTTACTTAAATTAAATTATAATATATAAGGAGAATATTATGGCACATTTTGCAAAACTAGGAGTAAACGGAAAAGTTATTCAAGTATTAACACTTGATAATGTTAATATGTTAAACGCTGACGGAGTAGAAGACGAAGCAGTAGGTCAACAATATTTAGAACAACACAATAATTGGCCTGCACAAATGTGGATTCAAACATCATATAATACAATTGGTAATCAACATACAAACGGTGGAACTGCATTCAGAGGAAACTATGCAGGTATTGGTTATACTTGGGATGAAGATAATCAAATCTTTTGGCCTAAACAACCATATGCTTCATGGTTAAAACATATTGCAACTGCATCTTGGAAATCTCCAATTGGTGATGCACCAGCTTTAACTCAAGAACAACAAGATCAAAATACAGCTGGGACTCATTCTTGGGGTTATAAGTGGAATGAATCAACAACAGCGTGGGATTTGACAAATAATAGAGCATAATATATATCTGGTGGTGGTATGCAAAAGAAAGTTTTAACAGAGCAAGCTTTATATTTTGGTAATGTTTCAATGCCTAAAGGTTTTGAAATAGATAGAGATAAATTATCAGGCGATATTTTACAATCAACATTTACAGATTCAGAGTTTCCATTTTCAAGAACTTGGGACATGCTTAATACTTACATGAGAGAACATGTAAATGTAGAATATAATTTTCAATTAATTAATAAAAAAACTTGGGGTGATATGTACAAACCCAATCAGCAAACAGAACCATTATTTAATATTGATCCTGTAGATTTAAAAAATTCACCTGATTACACATTACTTTATGGTGTAAAAACCAATAACTGTTTTGTAAGAATTTTCTATGATGATAATAGAAGAAAAGGTTTAAGTTGGGATATAGAATTAAAAGATAATATGTTTATTATGTTTCCATCAACAAATATGTATTATCTAAACAATAGACAGAAAGATAGTTTGAATTTTGTTCAAACAATAACTTATGAATATATCTAATTATTACTGGTATTTTACTTCAGCAATACCACCAAAACTATGTGATGATATTATTAAATATGGCTTATCACATACTGAATCTTTAGCTAGGACTGGTGGATATGGAGATAAAGAACTTACTAAAGATCAAATTAGAGATATGAAACGTAAAAGAAATTCTGATTTAGTATGGCTTAATGATCCATGGATATATAAAGAACTTCATCCATATATACATCAAGCAAATAAAAATGCTGGTTGGAATTTTGAATGGGATAGATCGGAGTCTTGTCAATTTACAAAATATAAACTGAATCAATATTATGATTGGCATTGTGATTCTTGGGATAAACCCTATAACAGAAAAGATCCAAACGCACCTGATCATGGTAAAATAAGAAAGCTTTCGATGACTTGTCAATTAACAGATGGCTCTGAATATGAAGGTGGTGAATTAGAGTTTGATTTTAGAAACTATGATCCTCATATGAGAGAGGAAGCTAAACATTTAAAACAAGCAAAAGAAATTTTACCAAAAGGATCTATTATTGTATTTCCTTCATTTGTATGGCATAGAGTTAAACCAGTAACGAAAGGAGTAAGATATTCATTGGTTATGTGGAATCTTGGATATCCATTTAAATAATATGAATTTTATACATAAAGTACCAAAAGCTTATTCAAAAAGTTCTTGTGATAAACTTATTAAATGGTTTGAAGAAAATATTGATAAAGCTCAATCTGGATTGGCAAATAAAGATAAAATTAAAGATTTAGAGATTTGCTTAGAATTAAAAAATGCTGGAGATTATTTTGGTTTAGGTAAAAGTATAGTCAAAGGTATAAAAGATTTTAAATCTAAATATCAATTAATAGATAAATATATTAATAAATGGCAACTTAGAAATTTTGTACAACTTATGAAATACGAACCTAATAATTATTATAATTTAATTCATTGTGAAAATGATGGAAATGAAAAATTTTTTAAAAGAGTTTTTGCTTTTATGATATTTTTAAATACTATCAAAAAAGGTGGGGGAACTAGATTTTTATTTCAAAAAACTACAATAAAACCAGTAGCGGGAGATTTTTATATATGGCCTGCTTATTGGACACATTTGCATCAAGGAGTAAATGCACCGAAAGAAAGTAAATACATTATAACAGGATGGGTAGAATATATATGATTATAGAAGAATATTTTAAAACACCAATTTGGCTTGAACAAAAACCTGAATTTATTAAATCCTTAAATCAAGCATCTAATCAATATATTAAAGATGCCAAAAAAAGGGAAAAAGAATATATCAAAAAACATGGTGATTTTGGAACATCTTATCATTCAACTGCTCTCATACATGATAATAAATTTTTAGATTTTAGAAATTATATTGGTCAAAAGTCTTGGGAGTTTTTAGATTGGCAAGGTTTTGATATGCAACAATATCAAACTATGTTTTCTGAATTATGGGTACAGGAATTTGCTAAAAAAGGTGGTGGACATCATTCAGCTCATATTCATTGGAATCAACATGTATCAGGTTTTTATTTTTTAAAATGTTCTGATAAAACATCTTTTCCAATATTTCATGAACCACGGACAGGTGCACGTAGTACAAAATTAAAATTAAAAAATGATAAAGGTATATTTCATGGAACTGAATTAGTTCATTTTAAAGTACAACCTGGAACTTTAATTATATTCCCTGGATATTTAGAACATGAATATGCAGTGGACCATGGTGTAGAACCATTTAGATTTATACATTGGAATATACAAGCAGTACCAAAAGGAATGGCTAAAGATGTCATTTAAGAAAAATAAATATACAATTATACGTCAAGCAATCTCAAAAGACTTAGCAACTTTTGTTGCAAATTATTTTAGTATGCAAAAACAAGTTTATGATACTTGCAGAGCACAAAGATATATTTCTCCATATGAAACTTTATTGGGTTATTATGAAGGAGCTGATGAACAGATTCCAAATACTTATAGTCAATATTCTAATATTGCTATGGAAACATTATTACTAAAATGCCAACCTAAAATGGAAGAAGTAACAGGATTAAAATTATATCCTGCCTATACTTATGCAAGAATTTATAAAAAAGGTGATGTCTTAAAAAGACATAAAGACAGATTTAGTTGTGAGATATCTACTACCATGAATTTAGGTGGTGATGATTGGCCAATCTATTTAGAACCTTCTGGAGAAGTAGGTAAAAAAGGTATCAAGGTAGATTTAAAACCTGGAGATATGTTAGTTTATTCTGGTTGTGAATTAGAACATTGGAGAGAAAAATTTAAAGGTAAAGAATGTGTTCAAGTATTCTTACATTATAACAATCAAAAGACTCCTGGATCTAAAGAAAATATGTTTGACAAAAGACTACATTTAGGTCTTCCATCTTGGTTTAAAAGGTAGTATATTATAATGGAGGCAGTGGCTACCACCACATACCACCACTGTCTCCTTTATAATATTTGGATAAACTATGCTTCAGAAACTTAATTTTAAACCTGGTTTCAATAAAATGGTCACAGACTCTGGTGGAGAATCACAATGGGTTGATGGTGACTTTGTAAGATTTAGATATGGACTTCCTGAAAAAATAGGAGGTTGGTCTCAATTAACTAATTCTAATCATACCTTACCAGGTGTAGCACGTGCACAACATGATTTTACTTCTATTGCTGGTGAAAAATATGTAGCAATAGGTACATCTCAAGGTTTATTTTTATACTATGCAGGTGAGTTTTATGACATTACACCATTAGATAATGATGTAATTACAGGTGCAACCTTTGATGCAACAACGGGTTCTGCAACCGTTACAGTTAATAAAACTTCACATGGTTTATTAGATGGAAGATATATTACATTTTCATCTGTTACAGTACCGACTGGTTCAGGTTATGCTACTTCTGATTTTACAGATAATACTTTTGAAGTAAGAAATAAAACTTCAAATACATTTGAGATTATTATGCCTTCTACTTCAGCAGGCACTACTTCAGGAACAGGTTCAGCACAAATTGATCCATATGTAGTGGTAGGTCCAACTTTTCAAACCGCAGGTTTTGGTTGGGGTACAGATACCTGGGGCTCAAGCACTTGGGGTACGGAAAGTTCAACTAGCAACGTAATTCTGGATCCAGGGCTCTGGAGTCTTGATAACTTTGGTCAAATATTAATTGCAACTATTCACAATGGTGAAACATTTACTTGGAATTCAGGAGCTGCATCTCCTAGAGCTAA